>Ga0082212_10006401_pt1 | contig 15839 bp, 13 predicted proteins | sample TergutNt197P3_FD_71548 | JGI IMG/M metagenome (GOLD analysis project Ga0082212, IMG submission 71548) | Neocapritermes taracua P3 segment gut microbial communities from Petit-Saut dam, French Guiana - Nt197 P3 | ecosystem: Host-associated > Arthropoda: Insects > Digestive system > Gut ...
CTCCGACGGAACCAACAGTTTGGCTGGCGGTGTTCTTCGGCGAGAAAATGAAGAAGGCGAAGTGATCTGACGCTTGATATAACGCCGTTCATTGCTACAATGCCCTTGTTCACTTTTCCAAAAACCGAGCATGCAACCGATCTATTTTTGCTTTGGCGATTTTCGCACCGGCGAGAAGAAATACAGGATTTTCAAAGTCCAGAGCGTCGATGATGCCTACAATGTTGCCGACGAGTTGGGCTATGAAATAATCATCGATAACTGTATCAAGGCAAATCACATTGCCGATCTCGAAGAAAGAACTGTCGTTTCGATTTTACAAACCATCGAGATCAAACTGAAAGAAGTTGAAAACGTTATTTCTTGTTATCGAGTGGAGTATGACGAAGCCCAGCGAATGAAACGGCATTTTATGCGTTCGGAGATGTCGCTCTATTTTCCCAAAAAACTTCCCAAGCCGGTGCGTGATTTCACTGCCGATGGCAGACCGTATATGAAGACGGTGAGAGACATGCCCTGGATCATCGCCTATTGGAAGCGGAAGTTTCAAGAGGCGAATGTGCGTAAAATTCCGATTCGTGAATTGGGAACGGACGATATGGTCATGCAAAATGCGGCGATCCGTGAAAAGGTTTCGCCGAAATAGATTGTTTGACGAGCGAGAAGGGATGGTTCGGAATAATCGCGGCAAAAAAATGATGCAAATCTTTGTCGGAACGACGGAATAAGTGGCTGTGGGAAGTTTCATGGAAAAACCTCTGTAATCATCGTCATTCCCACGCAAGCGGGAATCCAGACAAAAGACTTGAACCCTGTTTTTCTAGACTCCCGCCTCGCGGGAGTGACGGGAAAATCAAACTTGTCGACGGACTGCTACCCGATCTGATGTCCTACAGTCCCTGCTTGACATATTTTTGTCTTTTGGTAGAATCCTGCGGTGCTGGTTTGCAAGTTGCCTCGTCCGCTCATCAGTTTTCTGGGTGGGGCTGTTCTGCAATTCTGGAAGATGAAGTGCTGTTGGCAAGAGTCCTGTCTGCGTAGCCAGTTGCCACAGTTCAGACCCTAATTAATAGGAGGTGAGTAGCGATGAATAGAAATGTACAGACTAGAGGCGTTAAACTTAACACTAATGCCGTGTCCATCAGCGAGTGTCCCAATGACAAGCCGTGCCCCGGTGCTGTGGGTGCAACCAGAAGTATCGGATCGAAATCGAAATCCATCAGTGAGGAAATACAATTGGAAAAAGTTGTTATTTCAACCAAATCTTTCATCAATAAAAACTGAGGCTGTATCCGGGGACAGGGCGAACACAGGGTCGTCCCATATAAGTTTTCCAAACATACGGCAAAATATGTTGCTGTTTCACAGCGATGCCTTGCCAAATGGAAACGTTATCATGGGACAAGTCCATCGTCTTTCTATAAAGACCGGGGATAGCTGCGGCGAAGGGGGGCGGTTCGTCGGATTGCGTTTTCGTTATCGGGCGGGCTTGTCGAACAATTAGTTGCATCGGAATGTACTGACATATAAGGCGTTACAAAAAAATGCCGCCTTCGTGTTTTTGTGAAATTAGCGGTTGATTTTCACCAAACACTGGAAATGTCAGTATTTGGTGAGCAAGTTGTGCGACACTGACACAAAAAACAGGCGGGTATAACTTTGTTGTAACTCATTATTTTAAAACAGGTTATAGCTATTTGGTAGGGTCGCGCCTTTCTGTATCCCTGCGGTAGGGGAGGTGTACTTGTGCTGTTTTTGGTGTAGAAGGATTTGGAGATTTGGACAGCTTTTTTCGAATGAAGGTTCAATTGAATACTGGGGAATTTTCACAATGATTTGCTTGGTCAATATGCCGTTCGTGATGCTAAGAAGACAATCGCTCGGGTTGCCTCTGGTGTCGGGCATCTTAAAGAATGCGGGAATGGACGTGACAACGTTCTACTTCAATTTTGACCTCGCTGCGATGATAGGATTCGGTGAGTACGCTGAATTTACCAACGCAAAAGAATACCCACCATACTTGCTTCAGTGGGCCTTTGCCGGGATGACATGGGATTGGGACGAGGATCGTGAAGAGGCCGCCCTCGCTGGGCTGTTGCAGTATACGAAAGATTCGACGGACTCTGACATCGCACGCCGATTGAGGTTATTGCGGCGAGATATATTGCCCCGTTTTATGGAAAATTGCGTCGAAAAAATCGCGAAAGTGCCACAAGTATCTGTGGTGGGGTTCAGTAATCTGTTCATGATGCTTCCCTCCTTAGCCCTCGGGAGAATGCTCCGGACTGCTATACCCGAAGTGAATTTGATATATGGAGGGGCGGTATTCCACGGTAGTTCGGGCGACGAGATTTTTGATAAAACGGAGTGGATTGATGCTCTCTCCAACTCGGAAGCTGATGATGTAATCGCCGAAGCATTCCGCAGACTTCGAGACGGTGCGTCATTAGAAGGGCTTCAAGGTATGATGCATCGGGATAGGAAAACAGGGAGAATATACAAAACTCCAGGCAGGTATGTTTCAAACGAGGTATTCGACAATGGTATAGTTCCAGACATGGACGGGTGGTTCGAGGCTATTCAGAGTTTTGGTCTTATACCCCAATACGAAAGCCTGATGCCCTACTATGAAAAACAGGCAACACCAGTCATCGTCCCTTTTGAGAGTTCACGGGGGTGCTGGTGGCATGAAAAGTGTCCCTGCACGTTTTGCGGATTGAATGGCATTTCTGATGTCTACAGGGTGAAATCCCCCGAAAATGTGTTGAAAGCTCTCTCCCATTACCACAAAAAGTACGGAGCGGATCGTTTTGATGCCACAGACAACAATTTGTTTCCTGGGTACTTCGATACTTTTCTCCCAAAACTCGGAGAGTTGTTCGGTTCCATGGGCGTGTCGCTTTATTACAACGTGAGAGTCAATATAAGTAGGGATCAGGTAAAAGCTCTCGCCGATTCGGGAACGACGTTTCTTCAGGCAGGAATAGAAAATCTGTCGGATAATTCGCTAAAGCTCATGAACAAAGGGATTACGGCGATGGAAAACGTCTTTTTCCTAAAATGCGCTAGACAATACGGTGTCTTTATTCTGTGGAATCTGATGCTTGGGTCTTTTGGAGAAACACAAGCAGAAAGAGATGAAAACGCGGAACTCATCCCGAAAATTATACATCTCAACCCTCCAATGGATTCTTACAGGACGGTACAGATACACAAATTCAGCACGTACTGGATGGACAAAGAACACTACTTCGAGGAGATTACGCCCGCCGGTTGGTATACACACATCTTCCCAGAAAACTTTGATCTCAAAAAAATTGCCACCTATTTTGACGTGAAGGCAAAAGGCGAACCGCTCACTCAAGAAAATTGCGAGGCAATCCACATTGCCTCTTCGGATTGGCGGAGACGTTGGACGTTCGATGATGAACCCAGATTTTTCTACAAAGAAGAAAACGGACGTACAGTTCTTTACGACTCACGAGGCAAGCAACCCGCGAAAATCCTTCTAGACCACAAGGAATCTTCAATATATGCCCTGTTGGACGATATCACTCCGAAGCAGACGGTGTTGGAGAAAGTATCAGCTCTTTGCCCACAGTTGGAGGTAGAGCGAATTTTGGATGACTTTGTGGAACGCAGTCTGGCAATACGGCGAATTTCGGATTCGAAAGGAGAACTTTATTTGGGACTCGCCTTGCGTGAGGGATTCAGAACATTCAAGCGAGAAGAAAAAATTTCCGTTGAAGGCACTCGCTTAGATGCCGGAGACCGGTTCCTTCGCAAATGATGTGGGGGGCTGATTTGTAAATCATTCAGTTTTATGTCCGTAAATTATAAAGGAGAATGCAAAATGAAGAAGTATCCAATTTTATGCCACAACTGGACAATAAAGGGAAATTTAAATAAGTTTCTTTTGTTTGATTACAAACGTGGCGATTATGAGAAAAGATATGTTTTGTCACGCAATCTATATAATATTTTACGGATGTGCGACGGCTCAAATTCTATTGACGACATAGAAAAGGCTAATGATTGTGAATTTATGCCATATTATGATCATTTATTATCAATAGAAGAAGATTTAATAATAATAGAAGAAGCAAAACATAATGCACGGTGTTTTTTAGAGTCATCTACTAATGAACACTTTTTAGAAAGAGCTTTATGGCATATTACAAGCAAATGTAATTGTGATTGCAAGCATTGCTATATGATGCAGAAGCCTTGGAATGATTTGGACTGGTTGTCAATGCAGAAAATTGTTAATGATTTGAGGGACATAAATATATGCGCTGTCAGTCTCACTGGAGGTGAAGTTTTTACATGTCCGAATTTTTTTGATCTATTATATCTCTTAGATGAAAATGAGATAAAAATTGAAGGCGTTTTTACAAATGCAACTCTGATTAACGAAGAGAATCTTAGGAAAATTCAATCGATCCAACATATACCTTTATTTGTCAGTATAAATGGACCTGATGAAATACCTCACGATTTATTTATGGGCATTGAAGGTGGTTATGCCCAAACAATGAAAAATATCAAAATGGCAACTGATATGAATATAACTGTTTATGCGAACACAATCCTGAGTTCAGCGATAAAAGGCGAAGAAGCAATTAAGGTATTTTATACTTTAGTAAAAGATTTAGGTATCAAAAGGTGGCGAGTTTCTGTTCCATTTATGGAAGGATCATGGCAAAAGAATTATAAAGATTTTGCCATTTCTTTTGAACAAGAATTAGAAATGTATGAACAAATAATCAAATTATGGATAGCAGATGGAAAGCCCCTCGAAATTGAATTGGGACATGTGTTACGTTATGTAGACGGAGAGGTAATATTGAATAAATATTCTCCAAATGATCACGCATGTGATTACTTTTTGGAGCGAGTCGCTATATGGCCTGATGCCACAGTCTCACCATGTTCCATGCTTATGGATAAGCCTTATGCTGTTGGTAACCTAAAAGAAAACACATTAATTGAATTATGGGAAAACCCTGTCATGAGGTATTATAAAGAAATAAAAATTAATCAAACAGGTAACGAAGAGTGCAAAACATGCGACAAAATTTCAGAATGTGGTGTTGGTTGTCGAGCCACTGCGATATTTGCAGGTGGTACATACGAGGACGTTGATCCCTACACATGCGCTGCCTATAAGGAAGGTTCTTATGAAAAAATATACAAGTTATTAAAAGAATATCGACTAATTTAAGAGGCTAAGTTATGATTGACAATAGAAGTATTTTAAATTTGCCATTTTGGGAAAGAATAAATGAAGAATTCAATGAGGTATGCATTTCGGAAAAATGTGATGTTTTTCTTATGTCTTATGATGAAGGATTATCATACAGTGGCATGCACAAAAATGAGTACTGGCAATGGATTGTTGTTTTAGATGGAACTGCTGAAGTTTTTTTAGGAGATGAGAAGAAAAAGGTGATAGTCAAAAAAGGAGACACGCTCTTCATTGACAAAGATGAACCACACGGTGTGAATATTGATAGTGGCTATAAAGATTTAACTATTAGAGGAAAATAGTTTGTATAACTGATAATGTAGACCAGTCCTCGTGTTTTAAACAGGCAGGATTGGCACAGGACAGGTTGCTTTTGGCAGAAATGGGTTTTGGCCCGCAGGCTTGAGTACCCGACGGCGGAGGTGGTATGTATACTCTAGGGGTTACGGTCGTCGGCGCGGGTGCCGAAGCAGATCAATGACTTGATGGGCTATTTTTATTCCGGAAGCGTCGGTTCATTGTGAACTATGAAGAGCGTCGTGGTCGAGGATTATGGTTAGCGAGTACACGGGTGGAAAAGTGAAATGACACGGCGGTAGCGGCGAGGTGCAAGCATAATGGAACGAGTTGGACTTCATCGGGAGCTCTGGTGGTCGCACGTTATGCCGCCAAACAAAAACAAAAAACACAACACCACGTGAACGGGTAGAAATTTTTATGCACTAGCGGTGATTGCTATGGACAAATTAAATTTAAATCGGGTAATAGTGTTTGGTGCTGGAGCGTTCGGTAGGGAGTATCTTGCGACAGCAGATAATAAAACACAGGTTGTTGCTGTGATGGATAATGATGAAAAGAAGCAAGGAACTTTTTTTCAAGGACATAAGATTTGCTCGCCATCTGAAGTTTTAAATATAGAATACGATAAAATTATTATCACTATAGACATAAAAAGCGAATCCGGGTTAGAGTGGGCGGTCTTAATGCAAACTCAATTGATAAAATTGGGCGTACCGTCTGAAAAGATTGAAATATTTAGGTATATAGAGGCTAATAGCAAACGTCTTAATGGTCATATATTGCTTTTTGCAAAAGAGTATTTATATGAAAGATGCAATAACAGGAAACTACTGATATATGGAGTTGGGATTGAATCAAAAATGTTAAGCAGCCTTCTTTCTATATGCGGCATTCCTGTAGAATACTACATAGACGACAGCCCTTCTGGAGATTGTTTTGAAGGCAGGTGTGTAAGACATTGGTTAGATATTGTTTATGAAAACCATGGCAGTGTATTCATCATAGTTGCAAATGCAAAAGAATGCTACGGTCTTTCAAGACAGAAACTTATGCAGTTAGGATTCTCCGAGCATATCGATTTCACTTATTATAAAGCAATCCCAGGGGTTATCGAATCATCTTCGTTCGATGTTACCTTATCGTTCAGTAGGGTAAGATATTTATCCGATTGCAAGAAAGCGATAGAAGGTTTTGAACTTTTTGGAGATGTTGACAATTCAGAGGCATTGAAGATAGTGGCTTTAGGTGGGTCTACAACAGAGAGCTCGGTTTTTTTCATAAAGAGTTGGGCTCCGTTCCTTGCAGATCGTCTTAATTATAATGGAATTTCAACAGTAGTGTATTGTGGTGGTGTTGCTGGATATACCTCATCGCAAGAACTTCTTAAAATGATACGTGATGTACTTCCACTAAAACCAGATGTCGTGTTATCTTATTCTGCTTTCAATGATATAATTGTCCATTCCCGTTCTCTACAAAAAATAAAATTTGAAACCGAACATTTTGATATGGATTTTCCTTTAGAAAGAGAGAACAGACCATTTCTTACCAATTTTCAAGTCAACTATATCAAAGAGATTTTGTTAAAATATCCGAATGACAAACGCAATGTTTATTACGGTCTTCAAAACGATAAATCTGGCTCTGATGTTTGGTTGGATAATGCGAGAATGATGCGTGCGATTTCAAACGAATATAACATATTGTTTCTTTCGTTTTTACAGCCATTTATAGATAACGGATACTACACATTAACAGATTCTCAAAAGATAGTGCTAAATAGATATTGGCCAAATTTAACACATCCAAAATACCAAGCCGATTATTTCGTTTTAAACTGTGTTAATGACATCAAAAGTGCTATAAAAAATATCAATTACATTACAGATTTATCACATATTTTTCAAGATTGCGTGGATATTTATATAGATAGAGTTCACGTAAACGAGCAAGGCAACCAAATTATCGCCAGCCATATTTACGATGTACTGATTAAACACTTAGACGGAAGCAAGATTATTCAATGAAAATTCTGGGGATTTCAGCACTCTACCATGACTCCGCAGCTGCATTGTGTGTTAATGGTGAAATAATTGCAGCAGCGCAGGAAGAGCGGTTTACAAGAATAAAACATGACTCCAGCTTACCTGTCAACGCAATAAATTTCTGCCTACAAGAAGCATCGCTTACTGGCGGTAAGCTAGACGCGGTAGTTTTCTATGATAATCCGTTGCTCATGCTTGACCGCTATATCAGCAATGTCGTTGAGTTAGGTGAATATAGTAAGCTGTTGATAGACCGCACTTTTGACTCAGTTTTTAAGTCGCGGCTGTGGATTCACAAAATGCTTGAAAACAGGTTAGGCAATTTGGGTGCTAAAAACAAGCTGTTGGTTACGAAACACCATATATCACACGCTGCCTCCGCTTTTTACCCTTCACCTTTTGAAAACGCTGCCATTCTGACAATAGATGGCGTAGGCGAATGGACAACCACGGCGATCGGCATTGGCAATGGAAGTGAAATCAAGCTCATCAAGGAAATACACTATCCTCATTCATTGGGCCTTTTATATAGTGCGCTAACTTATTTTTGTGGATTCAATGTCAATTCTGGAGACTATAAGTTTATGGGGCTTGCCCCTTATGGTGAACCGGTTTATTACGACCTTATGAAGAAAGAATTGATTGACTTAAAGCCCGATGGCTCATATCGTCTTAATTTGGATTACTTCGATTATTATCGGGGTGGCCTCATGACGAGTGAGAATCTTTCTGGGCTATTCGGTGGGCCACCTAGGCTACAGGAAACCGAAATTACCACAAGGGAGATGAATATCGCCGCGTCAGGCCAAAAATTACTTGAGGAAGCAGTTATATTGTTGGCAAAGCAGGCCCAAAAGATTACAGGAGAGAAAAACCTCGTTATGGCAGGCGGGGTGGCTCTAAACTGCGTAGCCAACGGTAAATTGTTAAAGGAAGGTATTTTTAATGATATCTGGGTTCAGCCTGCCGCCGGGGATGCAGGTGGAGCACTCGGAGCGGCACTATATGCGACACACGCGCATTTCGGGCTACCGCGCGTCATAAATCCAAATGGACGTGACAGTCAAAAAGGAAATTACTTAGGGCCTTCTTTCGACAATGCGCAGATCATGAAATTACTCGACGCTTTTGGTGCCTCTTATATTTACTATGAAAAAAAAACTGAGTTGTACGCCAAAACAGCCCAATATATGGCAGATGGTGCTGTGGTAGGTTTCTTTAATGGAAGAATGGAATATGGGCCGCGGGCTTTGGGTGCCAGAAGCATATTAGCAGATCCGCAGAACTCAGAAATGCAAGCTAAGTTGAACCTCAAGATCAAATACAGAGAGAGTTTCAGACCATTTGCCCCAACCGTGCTTGTTGAAAGAGCAATCGACTATTTTGAGTTAGACAAAGAGAGCCCATATATGTTGTTCGTGGCTCCCGTGAATATAAACCTACGAAAGAAATTTAATATACGTGATTATGCACATAGCGATGATGGCAATATAAATATATTGCCAATAATCAACAAAGTTCGCTCTGAAATACCTGCTGTAACTCATGTGGATTACAGTGCCAGAATACAAACTGTAAATAGGTTGGATAACGATGACTATTATAATTTAATTGCTGCATTCGAAAAACTTACTGGTTGCGGTGTTGTTGTAAATACTTCCTTCAATATCAGAGGCGAACCGATTGTGTGCTCTCCACAAGATGCTTATCTTTGTTTTATGAGAACAGAAATAGATGTGCTTATTATGGAGAATATACTGTTATTGAAAAATGAACAACAGGTGTTAAAAGAAGATACTGGCTGGAGGGATATTTATGAACTTGATTAATATGAGCGACAGGGATAAATTGCATTATTATGCAAAAAATTACTCCCGCTGTCGATTACGCATTTTAAGTTGTCACGAGAAATCAGATAGCTATTATCATGATAGCGGAAAAAGTGATGGTATTCATGATGTAGCGATTATGGAGTATGATATAGAGCGTTATGATGTACTAAAAAAAATTCTCATTGAAATGTGGAGTGATGTCGATTTTATAAATTCGGAACAACTTGCAACTATGGTTTCTGCTATGATTCTAAAGAATATGCCCCAAAAAATACAAACAGAATCGCAAGAAAAATATGATAAGTCGCAAAACTATATGATAAAGGAATCTTATGAAAGCGTAAATGAAGGTAATGCTCCGCCAGTGTTTGTTTATGAGTTTTAAACGTAAGGGTTCCAAGTCTGGCATTTCCATTTTTGTTCAGTTGTGTGTGTTTTCATCGAGCGACTTTGGGGTATCCGTTCCACAAACACCGTTTCAGAGATTTCCTTTTTGGGTCGATAAGGTTTTTGTTACGTTTTCCAAGATTCCTTTTCGTTTCCAATACCGAAAAAAGGTATCTGTTCCACGAATAGCGTCCGTCGGAAATGACGCGAAAATCGTGGGGGTATCTTGCATCAAAGGGGGAATTGGGATAGAATTGAGACAGTGTTTGGTTCAAGAATGCCATCATTTTTCTTGTGTGGACACTAGAAAACAAATCGAAAATTGCCGTAAAATCCGGCACGTCAAGGGCTTGCAGAGAAAAATTTGCCGAGGCAATAAGGAACATCCGATTAAACATAAGATATCGATGCAATAGGAGTAGAGAAATCTGAAAAAAGTGTTGGTTTAGGGCGAGTGCGGCGATTTGGGCAATCCTGCGAGGCATGATGTGAATCATCGCCTTTCTGACCAGTGCCTTACTCGTTTCCATCCAACATTCGTAGATTCTGTACAAACGACGATAGTTCAACACCCCACCAAATCTACGGAGATACTATTTTGGAACCATTAAAATTTACCGGGCGTCCCGATTTTTGTCGCATACAAGAAGATGTCTTGCGCTTTTGGCGAGAAAATGATACATTTGTCAAGTCGGTTGAAAAACCAAGCAAAGAGGAAATCGTTTTTTATGACGGGCCACCGTTTCCAACGGGAAAGCCGCACCACGGTACCGTTCTTGTTTCTTTTATCAAGGATATGATTGCGAGGTACCATACGATGCGGGGGTATTCTGTACCGCGTGTGTGGGGATGGGATTGTCATGGACTTCCTATCGAAAACCAGGCAGAAAAAGATCTTGGTATTAATGATAAGAACGTTATTGAGAAATCGCTGGGCATTGATAAATTCAATGACGAGTGTTACAGGATTGTATCTGGTAACGACGAAGCTTGGAAAGACTATATCGAACAAATGGCTCGTTGGGTTGATTACGACAATGCGTATAAAACCATGGATACCTCCTTCATGGAAAGCGTCATGTGGGCGTTCAAGCAATGTTATGAAAGAAGCTTGATTTATCAGGATTATCGTGTTACACCCTATTGTTTTCACTGTGAAACATCTCTTTCTGTTTCTGATACGCGGGAATCAGATTCGACTCGCCTACGGCAGGATAGATGGGTTATTGCGAAATTCAGAACAGATATGGTCCATGAGGATATGCCAGTCTATTTTTTGGCGTGGACGACGACTCCTTGGACATTACCGTCCAATATGGCACTGGCAGTGGGAGCCGAAATCGATTATTCTTATGTTAAGACTGGTCATGAAATTTTGGTTGCCAGCCAACGTGCCCTGCCCCGGTATGAAAAATTATTTGGAAAAATTCCTGAAGTCATCAAAACCGCTAAAGGTAAGGAACTGATCGGCATAAGATATACACCACTATTTCCGTATTTTAAAGACAAGCAAAACGAAGGGGCTTTTCGCATCATTCTTGCCGATTTTGTAACCACCGACGATGGAGTGGGCATCGTTCACACTGCACCAGCTTTTGGCGAAGACGACTACTGGGTTTGCAAAAAAAATGGTGTACCTCTTGTCAACCCCGTGGATGCAAAAGGTTATTTTACCGATGCTGTTAGTGATTTTTATCACCCTGATTCTCCCAAAAATGTAATCGAGTCGAATTCCGATATCATCCGGTACATGTATGCACAAGGTATCGCTTTGGCAGATGGTACGGTCGAACATAATTATCCACATTGTTGGCGTTGCAGAACCCCACTGATTTATAAAGCCATGAATGCTTGGTATTTTTCCATAGATACCATCAAGGATAGGTTGGTCGAGTACAATGAAAAGATTAACTGGATACCTGAAACTATCAAATATGGGCGTTTCGGTAATTGGCTACAAAATGCTCGCGACTGGAATATTTCCCGCAATCGGTTTTGGAGTACGCCCATCCCTATCTGGATGTGCGATCATTGCGATAACCGCATTGCGTTTGGTAGTATTGACGAGATTGAGCACGCAAGCGGCATACGTCTTTCCAATCTACATCGCCAATATATGGATGAAGTGACTTTTCCTTGCAGCTGCAATGGAATGATGCGACGAGTGCCAGAAGTTCTCGATTGCTGGTTCGAGAGTGCATGTGTACCATTTGCACAAAAACACTATCCATTTGAGAACAAAGAATGGTTTGAAACTCATTTGCCAAGCGATTTTATTGTCGAATATACTGGACAGATACGTTGCTGGTTTTATTATCTACATGTTTTATCGGTTGCGTTGTTTGACAAAATAGCCTTTAAAAATTGTGTGGTACACGGAACGGTCTTAGCCCAAGACGGGAAAAAACTTTCCAAGTCCTCAAAAAACTACACAGATCCCATGGAGATCATGCAACAGTTTGGGTCAGACGCTTTCCGCCTTTATATGTGCCAATCAAGTGCCATGCTGATTGGGGATCTGCTGTTTAACGAGAGCGGCGTGCTTGAATCATTGCAAAAGATCATTCTTCCTCTTTGGAATGCCTGTGGTTTTTTTACATCCTATGCCGAAATTGACGGACTTAATCTAGAACCAAATAGCGAGCCGCAACCAGTGAACACATTGGATTGCTGGATTCTAGCTAAACTGTACGAAGCAGAAAAAAATATAACTACCAACATGGCGGCATACCAAATCGACCAGTATACCAAACACATCAGTTCACTAATCGATGGATTGACAAACTGGTATATACGGCGTTCACGTAGACGTTTCTGGCAAAAAGGCATGTCAGAGGATAAAAAATCTGGCTATGAAACATTGTATTATGTGCTTATAAATATCTGCAAATTGTCGGCACCTGTTATGCCGATCATTGCAGAGAGACTCTATAAACATTTGACATGCAATGAATCAGTACATTTGGAAACGTGGGGTGTGATTCCAGAAAAATACAAAAATACCAAATTACTGGATGAAACGGAAATCATAGAAGACATAATCAATCTTGCGCGTTCTGTCCGCAAAAAAAATAATATCAAAAATCGCATACCGCTCAGCAAAATGATCGTTGTGGTTACTGATCACACTAAAATGGCTGTTATCGAAAGGCAATGCGAAGTTATCCGCGAAGAGGTTAATATCAAGACAATAGAGCTGGCTGATAACGCGAAAGAAGTGACATCGGTTCTTTACCAGCCGAATTTTAGAACATTAAAAGAAAAACTAGGGAAACAAATGCCGCCTGTTGCAGATGCAATCCGAAATGGTAAATTTACTTCCAAAGATGCTTCATTCCTCGTTGTTTTATCGGGAGGAAATGAATTCACGTTAGAAACAGAAGATATTCTTGTATCTTATCAGGCAAAGGATGGATGCCACGTAGCCAACAGTGCTAACGCTCTTGTGGTGCTGGATTTGACATTGACGGAAGAATTAAAACGTGAAGGTTTTGCCCGAGACATTGTGCGAAATATCCAAGATGCCAGAAAACAAATGGGGTGTGAGATAATGGATAGGATCAGTATCGAATTTATTGGTAGTTATCCGACCGAATTTCGCGACTATATTCTCGATGAAACCTTATCAGATATGGCATTTGGACTGGATACCCGAGACACCGGCTTCATGGAAGTTACTCTTTCCGCTGATGGCAATGCCAAACTTATGATTCGGATTAGCACAGCCAAACCGACATAATTATTTTCCAATTCTGCGATATTAACAACCCTTCTCTGAAAGTCATTTTCTATCAATGGAGGCTCGTAAAAATTCTTCTTTGACACAAACGCCCTGAAACCGGCTTACTTCAATTTACTGGGCAAGTCGCTTTTTTCAGAAGTTGTTCGAACAAACGAGGCAAATGTGCATTATACTTGTGACGAGGCAGGAAAAATCCCCAAGCACGAGTGAAATGGGCTGTGTCTGGAGAGCACTCCCAATTTTACTCGATCCCCTGGCATTTAAAGCCTAGCGGCACTTTAACCCCATTGTGTTGAACCAAAGGGAGGCAAATATGACAAAATCGTTCACGAACATTTTTGAAGCGGCTCTAAACGGAGCTGTCAACGATGTGAGATTTTTTGTTGAGGAACAAGGTGTCGATGTCGACTCAAAAGACGAAAACGGCAATACTTCGCTCGTAGTGGCGGTGTACAGAGAGAATGTTGAAGTTGCCCAATTTCTTATTTCCAGAGGTGCTAATGTTAATACAAACAACGACAACAGTGTTACTCCGCTCCTTCTGGCAGTCGCCAGAAAGAATAGCGAAATTGTGTGTCTCTTCCATTGGGAAAGATTACGAAAACGTTGCTATCTTGTCAAGAATGATTTGACTCCGTTGTTTCCAGCGTGAAACGTTTTTGCCGTTTGACGATGACCGGTTCGATCCCTTCAAGGATCATGGCAAGTTGGGCGGCACTGATGAGCGCAACGGGTTCGCCTTCGCTGGTGAGAGCCACGGGGATGCGGAAGCGGCCTGCTTCGAGACGTTTGTACCAAAGAACATAACCGTCGCGTTCCCAATAGAGAATTTTGAGCCGGTCGGCAAGGCGATTGATAAAAACGAAAAAAGTGCCGTCGAGCGGATTCTTTTTGAAACCATTTTTGACAATGGCAGCGAGACCGTCGAACGATTTCCTCATATCGATTGGCTGGATCGCAATGTAAATAGGGCGGTGGGAAGCGGTCAACATGGGGCGTTTTCAAGTTGGCGGATGATGCCGCACAAGGCTTCGGTGGGTGTGTCGAAGGGAAAACGCAACGTCAAACCATTTCTGGTAACGAGTTCAATCTTGTCGGAGGGGGGTGTCAAAGTGGACTCGACTTGAATCGGCAAAAACGTCAGGGAAGATATTGGAGACTTGTGTTTGTCGATCCAATTTTTGACGGACTGCGGCGAGCAGTGCAGTTGCCGAGCAACTTGGGCGATGGGGCGATGATGATGGAGAACTTGTTCGACGGCGGAGCGTTGAACGGAGATGTCATAGCGAGGGGCTTTTTTCGGCATTGGAAACGAAAAGGAATCTGGGAAAACGTAACAAAAACCTTATCGACAAAAAAAGACAATCTCTGAATACGGCGTTCGTGGAACGGATACAAATTGTCCGATTGCTCGTTTCCAAGGGAGCCAACATCAATGCAAAGAGCAAGGACGGCTCTACACCACTCTTCGTAGCGATATCAACGAAAAACTTCGAAATTGCTCAATTCCTCGTGTCCAACGGAGCGGACGTGGATGCAAAAAACAAAGATGGTTTTACACCGCTCCTTGCGGCAGTAGTCTTGGAGAACCTGAAAACCGTCAAAACTCTCGTCACTCAAGGAGCGGACGTGGATGCAAAAGACAAGGACGGCACTACTCCACTCCATGCGGCTGTTTTTTACGATATGCGCATTGAAATTGCCAAATTTCTCGTTGCCAAAGGGGCGAATGTGAATGCGAAAGACAAAAACGGCAAGACCCCGCTTGACATTGCAAAAGAAAAAGGGAATGCAGAGATGGTTGAATACCTTTCCAGTACAAGACGTGAAACTTGTCATAAAGGCGGCAAATTGGCGAAGAAAACGGCTCGTATGAGTGCCAGTTGATACGAACCGTGTCCCTGTTTTTCCTGGATAAGTCATTTTTTCAGACATTATCAGAAAAGAATAGCTGTAGATGCATAAAAGTATGGCACCAACCTATGAATTTGCCCGTAAATTGCCCAAGATTTTGCCTAAAACAGCAAATTTGGCAAAATGGGCAATTTTGGCGTGTTGAAATACCCCACAAATTGCCCATTAACTCGATATTATTTCCCCAGCGGAGGCTTGGCTCCTGCCGACCAGTGCAAAGATATTTTAGAAAAAGCGGTGTAAACGGCGGTCGAAAATTCTAGCGAGTGGCGTAGCGTTTTTCGGCGGTCGAAAATTGTAGCGCGGTTATCCAGATTTGAGGTGTTTTGGTGAAAATTGAGGGATTATTCCTCATTTTTCCCTTCTTCAGA
>Ga0082212_10006402_pt1 | contig 15839 bp, 12 predicted proteins | sample TergutNt197P3_FD_71548 | JGI IMG/M metagenome (GOLD analysis project Ga0082212, IMG submission 71548) | Neocapritermes taracua P3 segment gut microbial communities from Petit-Saut dam, French Guiana - Nt197 P3 | ecosystem: Host-associated > Arthropoda: Insects > Digestive system > Gut ...
GAGACTATGGTACCGGTGGTCGGACTCGAACCGACACGGATCTCTCCACTTGATTTTGAGTCAAGCACGTCTACCATTCCATCACACCGGCATATTTTGTTCGCCAGACGCGGTCTGCAGGGCGAACCATTTGTGAGGGAATTATAGTATACTTTCAAGCACTTTGCAAGAAATTTGTTGCCGCTACGAGTCAGTCCGTTGTTACCGCTATGAGTCAGTCCGTTTTCTCCATTGTTATAACATCGCCGTCGTCTGCTGTGAAGACGATTTGTTTGCCGTCAATTATGCCGTTTGTCCATTTGGTGACGTCGAGCTCGACGTTGCGCCCCTTTACAGAGTAATTACCGTTGATTGTAACTATGCTCCCCAAGTTCGGCTCTTCCAGAATCATCTCAAGATTACCGTCTTTGCCGAATCGCATGATATTGATCAATGGAAGGACCAACTCTTCGATTTCCTGCGCTGAATACGAGATTCCCTCGATCACCGCTGACTTTATTTTATACTCGCCGGACGCTTTTGGCACAACACAGCCTGCGAGTATTGACATTGAAATCAGCATGGACATTATCAATGCAAAACTCCTGTATGCTGTCATGCGCATTCCCGTATGCGCTTCAGTATGCGCTTTAATATGCGCTTCAGTATATACTCCCATATGTGATGATTTTCTCCTTATTTTCCGTCAGGAAAGCTCGTGAACATGCGCTGGGCCTCGGGCTCGGGCGGGGCGATGCCGGACGCCGAGTTTTTGAGCAGCCACGCCATGTTTTTACCGAGCGTGCGCATTATTTGAAGACCTTCCAGGTCTTTGCGGACATCGTCGGGCGTGAAGCCGTGCACTGCATTCCAATATTGGGATGATACGACAGGCATCTGTGATATAGTGAAGTATTTATTCAGCCTGTCGAATGCGGCTGATGCGCCGCCCCTGCGGCAGCTGACGATGGCCGCGCCCGGCTTGAACCGGAACTTCGACGCTGATGAGTAGAACACCCGGTCGAGCAGGGCGCATAATGCGCCGTTCGGGCCTGAGTAGTAGACCGGCGAGCCGATGACGAGCCCGTCGGCTTCCACGATTTTGGCTGCAATTTCGTTGCATGCATCGTCGCTGAAGCAGCACTTTCCTTCTTTGAAGCATTGCCTGCATGCCGTGCAGCCGCGCACTGGTTTCGTACCTATGTGGAATATCTCGGTTTCTATGCCGCTTTTCGCGATTTCAGACGCGACTTCGCTGAGCGCTGTAAACGTGCATCCCTGCGCATTCGGGCTCCCATTGATCAATAAAACTTTCATTTGTAACCTCCCAATCCTATATCCTTGGCGCGAGTATTCTCTGCGGAGAATACATTTGCACCAAATAAGTACCAACTGTCGCGCCTTCCATGGGGAACCAGTTCCCCCTAGATACGAGCCTTATTTATTTTGGCTCGATACCCCCTCCGGTCTCCGACAGAGACGAGAGTTTTTTCCCTCTTCGCGGCGCTTTCTTAATTCTGCATTCTGCATTCTACATTCTGATTTGAGTTCCCTCGCATCTCCGTCCTCACTAGCTCCTAGATACCAACTGCGCCCGTCGTTTCGCACAAAAAGCAGTCTTCATAGCTTGTGCGCAATGTTTCGTACGCGTTTTCCGCGTCGGCGGCTTTATCGTAGACGCCGAAAACTGCCGAACCGGTGCCTGTGAGTATTGCTCCGAGCGCGCCGTTGTCGAGCAGTGCGTATTTTATGTCTTCGATATCGCGTTTCCCGCGCGGGAGGACGTCTTCAAAGACGTTGTACATGCGTCTTGCGACGCCGTTCAGGTCACCTTTTTCAATGGCGTCGACTATTCCTGCGGTGTCCGGCCTTGCACGGATTTTTTCGCAGTTGATCAGGCTGAAGAGCTCCGGCGTTGAGAATGAGAACGGCGGTTTGCACAGGACGATGTGGCATGCCGGCATTTGCTTCAAATCGGTCAGCGCATCGCCCCGCCCCTCCGCAAGGGCGGTACCGCCGGTTATGCAAAACGGAACGTCGGATCCGATGCTGTTACCAAGCGTTTCCAGCTCATTGCGAGTTAGCCCTGTGCCGAACATTTTGTCCATCATGCGCAATACGCAGGCGCCGTCTGCGCTGCCGCCGCCAAGCCCCGCGCAGACAGGGATGTTTTTCCTGATGCCGATGCTCGTTTTCATGCCTTTGATCCCGGTGTGCGCAAAGAACGCCAGCGCTGCTTTTGCGGCAATGTTCCGCTCGTCACCCGGAACATACGGTAATCCGGTTTCTACGCTGATCCCTTCTCCCGGCGCGCATTCCACTGTTATCTCATCGCTCAGGCCGATACTCTGCATAACCATGAGCATATTGTGATACCCATCGTCCATTTTTGACACAATATCAAGCGAAATATTTATCTTAGCAAACGCCTCGCCCGTCTCTCTCATTTTACTTTCCTCACAAACGCCTTCTTCGTGGATCTTTCTTAATTCTGCATTCTGCATTCTATATTCTGCATTTGAGTTCCCCCGCATCTCCGTCCTCACTAACTCCTAACTCCTAATTCCTAGTTCCTACGCGCCGCTGGCGCGTTGCCACTAGCCACTAGCCACTAGCCACTAGCCACTAGTATGACTCCTAACTAATTCCAAACAGCATCCCCATCAGCTCCGTTCCATCCTTGACGAACCTGCCTTTTTCCGCGTCTGCTTCGCAGTATGACAGCCCAGTTTGCTTGTCGGTTCTGCTGTCATACAGGATGTATGGTACGGGGGATGCATCGTGGCCGCGCGTTGATGTCAGCGTTTTGTGGTCCGACATCACCAGCATTCGGAAATCTTCTCCCGAGCTGCGAAGCTTTTCCGCAATCGTTGATACTACGCGGCTGTCGATCCATTCTATAGCCTGGACTTTCCCTCTTGTGTCGCCGTCGTGCGTGCATTCGTCCGGGGCTTCGATGTGGACTGCCGCGAAATCGCATGTTTTCAGTATTCCAAGCACGGCTTCCGCCTTGCCTTCGTAGTTTGTGTGCAGATCGCCGGTCGCGCCTTCGACGTTTTTCTCTCCGAGGCCTATGAGTCTTCCTATACCCCTGCATAACGGTACTGCAGACACAACTCCGCCGGTTTTGCCGTATCTGGCAAAGAACTCCGGCAGCTCGACCGCAGTGCCTTCCGCCCACAGCCATATGCCGTTGGCGGGCAGCTTTCCTGCTGCGCGTCTGGCCATGTTTATCGGGTGTTCGTTCAGCACCCCATGCGCGACCCTCATCAATTTTTCCAGCACAGCAGCGTTTTCACCGCCGCGAGGCAGATGCAGTCCGACGAGCTCGCCGAGATGGTCGTGCGGAGGCGTTAGTACCAGCCCGCTGATGTCCGCCGACTTTTGCACTGCGATGTGGCGGAACGAAGACGCGGGGTACACTATCATTCCCGCTTCTTCAGCCGCCTGCTTGAACACAGGTGTTTCAAAAAGGGCTGTTACAAGCGCATCCGATACATCGCCTTCAATCGAGCCGGCGGAGTGCGAGATTATTTGTTTGCTTTCCAGCGGGGCGTCAATATCTTCAAATGCAGCCATGTTGCAGCGGTAGGCGGCGTCTCCCGGGGAGAGTGCTATGCCGGACGCCGCCGCCTCGAGCGGAGCGCGGCCAAAGTAGTACTTGCGCGGGTCGCACCCGAAAATCGACAGTATCGCGGTGTCACTCCCGGCCGGCACTCCTTCAGGAACGGTTATCGCGCTGCCGAGCTCCCCCTTTGACGCAAGCGCGTCCATAGCGGGTATATCAGCATACTGCAGCGGCGTCTTGCCATCCAGCTCAGGCACAGGATAATCCGCCATCCCATCCCCGATAATAAGTACATACTTCAAATCAACTAAATCCCCCGTCCTTCGTCCTCGTCTACTAGAAACTCGCTCCCCCGTCCCTACTAAATCCTATCTCCTGTTCCCTATATCCTGCGCTGCAAGCGCGCTAACTCGCCTGCTCAAACTGGCTGTTGTAGAGCGTCGCGTAGAATCCGCCCTGCGCGATCAGGTCGTCGTGGCTGCCGCTCTCGACTATGTCACCTTCGTTCATGACAAGGATAATGTCTGCGTTCCTTATTGTGGACAGCCTGTGTGCTATCACAAATGAAGTCCTGCCCTCCGTCAGCTTATCCATCGCTTGCTGCACCAGAACTTCTGTGCGCGTATCGACAGAGCTTGTCGCCTCGTCCAATATAAGCAGCGGCGCGTTTTCTATCATTGCGCGGGCGATTGTCAAAAGCTGCTTCTGGCCTGCGGAAAGGTTGACATTGTCACCCAGCACAGTGTCGTATCCATGCGGCAGCGTCCTGATGAAGTGATGCAGCCCCACAGCCCTGCAAGCGTTCTCGACGTCTTTGTCCGTTGCGCCTGTTTTGCTGTAGATCACATTTTCCTTGATCGTGCCCTCAAACAGCCATGTATCCTGCAGTACCATGCCGAACAGCGCATGCACATTCTCCCGCGTCAGATCATTCGTTGGCACACCGTCTATCTTTATCTCTCCGCTGTCCGTGTCGTAAAACCGCATCAGCAGATTGACAAGCGTCGTCTTCCCCGCGCCCGTCGGCCCGACGATCGCGACTTTTTGCCCGGGCGATATTGAGGCGGAAAAGCAGTTGATGATTATCTTGCTGGGGTCGTAACTGAACTGCACACTGTCAAACTCGACTTCGCCGTTGACGTCCGTAAGCTCTTGCGTGACGCCGCTTTCATCGCGCATTTCCGTTTCCTCAAGGAAGTCGAAAACACGCTCCGCGGCTGCCGCGGCCGATTGCATGGAAGTCATGGACTGCGCTATCTGATTGAGCGGCTGGGTGAAGTTTCTGATGTACATCATGAACGCGATTATGACGCCGAAGGTTATCCTGCCGCTTAGGACGAACACCGCGCCGACGACGCAGACCGCCACATAACCAAGGTTCCCGACAAAATGCATCAGCGGCATCATCAGCCCCGAAAGGAACTGCGATTTCCAGTTGCTGTCATACAGCGCATCGTTTATCCTGTCGAACTCGTTTATTGCGGCGCGCTCGCCGTTATATGCCCTAACTACGTTATGCCCCGCGTATATCTCCTCGATATGACCATTGAGCTGCCCCAGGTTGGACTGGTTGCGTCTGAAGTATTTTTGCGACCTACTCATGATAATGCGTATAATTACGAAGCCAAGCACCGTCGACGCGGCTGCTGTCAGCGCCATTATCCAGTTTGTCTTCAGCATTAGGAACAGCGAGCCGAAAAACAGCGTTATAGACGATACCAGCATCGCGACGCTCTGGTTTAGAGACATAGTTATCGTATCGACGTCGTTTGTGACGCGGCTGATGATGTTGCCTACGGTAGTGGTGTCGAAAAACTTGAGCGGAAGCGTGTTTATCTTATGCGAGATATCCGTCCTTAGCTCTTTTGAGAACCTGTTTGTCACTGTCGTCATAGTAAAACCTTGGATATATGAGACAAGCGAGCCGCTGGCGAATATGATAATGAGCATGACGCATATGTTTGTTACCCGTTTGAGGTCTACCGAAGACCCCAGGCCTTGCGTGATCACGTCCGTTATCTCCCCGAGCCAGCCGGGCCCCATGAGTGTTGTGACGGCGCCATAGATCGAGCATACTACAGATATGATGAGCGCAGGCAAATACCTTTTTGCGCGTTTGAACAGTTTTGTGATCGCAGTTTTGAAGTCCTTCGGCTTTTCAGCCATGCCGCGCGCCATCGGGCCGCCGCCTCCGCGCATCATCGGCCCCCCGCGCCCGGGGCCGAAGCCCTGCTGCTGCTGGTTGTTCTGGCCTATTTCATAACGATTTCTATCGCTCATGCTCCAAGCTCCTCCTTTGACAGTTGAGAATACGCGATCTCCTGATAAACTCCGCAGGTGTTCATCAGCTCGCTGTGGGACCCGATACCGACGACGTTGCCTTCATCCAGCACAACGATGCGGTCCGCGTCGCGTATTGTACCGATGCGCTGCGCGACGATCAGGCTGGTGGCGCCTTCAGTCTCGCGTTTGAGGGCTGCTCTGAGCTCCCTGTCCGTTTTATAGTCCAGCGCTGAGAATGTGTCGTCAAAGATGTATATCTCCGGCTTTCTGGCGACCGCGCGGGCAATGGCGAGCCTCTGCTTCTGACCGCCCGAAACATTCGTCCCTCCCTGGGATATTTTGGCCTCATACCCGCCATCCATCTTATCTATAAACTCGGAAGCTTGCGCGATGTCTGCGGAATGCCTGATATCTTCCTCACCTATGGGAGGCTTGCCGTTCTCGCCGAATGTAATGTTTGTCGCGACCGTTCCCATGAACAGGACTGCCCGCTGCGGAAGGTACCCGAGCTTGTTTCGCAGCGCTTCCTGCGTGTATTCCCTGACGTCCACGCCGTCGATGAGTACCTGGCCCTCCGTCACGTCGTAAAAACGCGGAACAAGGTTTATCAACGTGGATTTTCCGCTGCCCGTCGAACCGATGAAGGCGACGGTCTCGCCTCGCGACGCCTTGAAGTTCACATCGTGAAGCACGTACTCCTCGGCGTCCGGGTACTTGAAGCTGACATTCTTGAACTCCACCTCACCAACGACGCCCGGCGCCGATTCCATTACAGGCCCGTCATGCAGCTTAGGCTCTGTGTCCAGCACTTCGTTCACACGCTTTACAGAAACTGCCACACGCGGCAGCACCATGAAAATCATCGGCAGCATCATGAACGCCATGATGACCTGCATGGCGTACTGTGAGAACACGGTCATGTCCGCCAGCAGCCCCACCTTGTCCTGCAACCCGAAAGCCGCTTCGATGAGATATGCGCCGATCCAGAAAATCCCCAGCGACAGCCCCGTCTGCACGAGCCTCATCACCGGGTTCATAAGCTGCATCGCCCGCTGCACCTTCAGGTTGTTGCCGGTGAACTCCATGTTCGCCTCCTCAAACCTGGCCTCCTCGAAGCTCTCCGCATTGTATGCCCTAACCACCCGTATGCCCGTGAGATTTTCGCGCGTGACGCGGTTTATATTGTCGATCAGCGCCTGGATCTTGCGGAACTTCGGCGTCGCGTACAGCATCAGCGACGTTATCATTATCAACATCACCAGCACAAGCCCGCCCGTCAGCGCCATCCACGAGAGATTTTTCGTCGACATTTTTGTGATCGCCCAGATCGCGGTTATCGGCGCCCTGATTATCACCTGCATACCCATCGCGATCACCATTTGTATTTGCGTAATATCGTTCGTCGTGCGCGTTATGAGGCTTGCCGTCGAGAAACCGTTCAGTTCCTCCATCGAAAAGCTTTCAACGCGCTTGAACACGTCGCCGCGCAGCGTATGCGAAAACCTCGCCGCCACCCGGGACGCGAAAAGTCCGACGAATACCGAGCAAATGACGCTCCCGACCGTGCATAGGAGCATTTTGCCGCCCTCGATCCAGACGTCCCTCACCATCCCGCCCGGCGTGGCGATGACCCTCGTTATGCCTTCCATATATTCAGGCAGCCTGAGATCAAGCCATACCTGGGCCAATATGAACGCCAGGCTGACGCAGATCATCAGCAGCTCCTTCAGCCCGAGCCTTTTAAAAACTTTAACCATACGTTTCGCTCCTCATATCTATTCCCTATTGAAATTGTTGGATATCTCGACAATGCGCCCGACAATGCGAATAAATTCCCGGACGTCGTTCTCACCCAGTTCCTCGACTATAGCCTTCATCTTGCGCAGGATTTCCTCGCGCTCCCCAAGCGTGAGCGAGCGTCCTTCCTCCGTCAGCGACACGATGATCTTCCGCCTGTCGGCCTTGTCGATATCCCGCTTGATGTACCCTTTCTGCTCAAGGTTCCTCAAGGCGATCGCCGTCCTCGCGGAGCTCCCGCCCATCATATTGCTCAGCTCCCCGGGCATTGCCGTCTGATTCTTCCGCTCAAGATAGTCCAGTATGAACATCTCGCCGTGCATCATCGAACGGATGTGGTTGTGCCCCGGTTTCATTCCAAAGAAAAGCTTTCCCGTGCATTTCATCAAATCCGTCGCAAGCGCGGACTCGTCCATTGTAAGTTCACCTCCGTTCGGCCTCTTTTATCTAAGTGTTTTAGATTATTTGCTATATAGGTTAATACATAAATAGTTAAACATCTAAACAATTTAGCATTATAAGTTGTCCAAAAGCGATTGTCAATGAAATTTTTGTGAATAAACTCTATCTTGACATTCTGAAATGATATAGGATATTATAATCGTAAGAAATACAAGGAATTAAAGGAGATGTTTTCATGGAAATGGCAAAAGTCACGAGCAAAGGGCAAATCACCATCCCCGTTTCGATACGAAAACGCCTGAGCATAAAGGAAGGCGATAAAGTGCTCTTCCTTGACACCGCGGACGGAGTCATGATGGTCAACCCCGACGTGCGGCCCGCCGAGTTCTCTGCGGAAGCGACGCCTGAAGCGGGCTATTTGGGGCAGGCGGAGGAAGCTGCGACGGAAGCCCAAACGCAGACGTCCGCAGCGGAGCCTGGGAAGGCAAAGGGAGCGGAAAAGCCGCCCCTGCATGAAAACCAGTACGACGTCAACAAGCTGCTCGACGAAATCCGCTCCTTCAGGGAAAAATATTGAGCAGGTGCCAGGGGTCAGGGGACCCAAAAGATCCGTCATTGCGGGCTCGACCCGCAATCTCACAGCGTCAGGGCTCAGGGTTCAGTTCCTAAACCCTAAATCCTGAAAAAACACAGAGAGGAATGTATACATAAATGAGCAGTGGATCCGAACAAATCTTCTATACGGGCGCCGACGCATTGAACGACGCGCTGATGACGGCCGGCGTGGACTGCGTGTTTCTCAACTCGGGGACCGACTATCCCCCCATAATAGAAAGCTGGGCGAAACACGAAGCGGAGGGCCGCGCGATCCCCCGCATAATAATAAGCCCCCACGAAACGGCGGCTCTCAGCGCCGCGCAGGGATACGCGCAAATCACCGGCAAGGCGCAGGCGGTGTTCGTTCACGTCGACGTCGGCACGCAAAACCTCGGCGGAACCATTCACAACGCCTTTCGATGCCGGGTGCCGGTATTCATTCTTGCCGGCCTGTCCCCCTCGACTATCGAAGGGGAGCTTCGCGGGGGACGCAACGCGGTCATACAATACCTCCAGAACGCCGCCGACCAGGCCGGGATAGTCCGCGGCTACACAAAACTGGATCACGAATACCGCAGCGCGAAAAACATCCAGCAGATGACGTACCGCGCGCTCCAAATCGCGCAAAGCGAACCGATGGGTCCGGTATACATGACGGCGACTCGCGAGGTGCTTGAGGACGAGGGTATCGACGTCGGCGCGGATCCGGGAAGATGGGGCGCGATATCCCCGGCCGGACTCAACCGCGACTCGGTTAAAACGATAACGCGCGCGCTCGCGAAAGCAAAAAAACCGCTTATCATAACCTCATATTCGGGGAAAAACAAAAAATGCCCCGCCGAGCTTGAAAAACTCGCATCGAGCCTTGCCATCCCGGTGATAGAGATGAACGCGACATATATGAACTTCCCCGCCGACAACCCCTTCCACTCGGGCTTCGACACGCGCGGGTTCATCGAATACTCCGACCTGGCGCTGGTGATCGACTGCGACGTCCCGTGGATCCCGGCCCACACAAACCCCAAAAAAAGCTGCCGCGTGTTCTATATAGACTCCGACCCGCTCAAAGAGCACATCCCGACATGGTACATAAAAGCCGAACGCTTCATACGAGCCGACTCATACACCGCGCTTAGGCAGTTGAACGAGGAAATAGACCAGGATCCAGGCATATTCGACAAAACGCTGATAGAAACGAGGCGGCAGAAAGTCCGCGAAATACACAAACGTCTCAGAATCGAATGGAACGTTTCGGACGGGGACGACGAGCACATAACCCCCGAGTTCCTTACCGCCTGCGTTCGGGACGTCATCGACGACGACACGGTGATACTCAACGAAACGATCTCCCACCACGCGGTTGTGGACAGGCTGCTGGCAAGGAGGAAACCGGGCACGCTGTTCACGAGCGGCGGGAGCTCGCTAGGCTGGCATGGAGGCGCCGCGATAGGCATGAAACTGGCATGTCCCGAAAAGAACATAGTGGCGCTCACGGGCGACGGGACGTATATATTCTCGTGCCCGACGGCGGTCTACTGGATGGCCGCAAAATACGGCACGCCGTTTCTGACCGTCATATACAACAACCAAGGCTGGAAAGCCCCGAAGATGATAACCGCAGCCGAACACCCGGAAGGCCATGCGGTAAAAAACAACAAATTCTGGACAAGCTTCGAACCGTCGGCGCGTCTCGACCTGATAGCGCAGGCGGCGGGCGGCGCGCACGCGGAAACAGTCTCGTCCCCAGGCGACCTGCGCAGGGCGCTGGCGGAAGGCATGGAAGCGGTGCGCAAAGGCACGGCGGCGGTGATAAACGTACTGGTAAAGGATTGAGCTTTCAAGCCAGCTTGGGCTTTCCCGCCTGTTTCCTGCCTGATAGTTTTTTTGCAAAACGTCTTGCAAAGCACCGCTTCATATACTATAATTCCATCACGCCGCGCCGGTGTGATGGAATTGGTAGACGTGCTTGACTCAAAATCAAGTGGAGAGATCCGTGTCGGTTCGAGTCCGACCACCGGTACCAACAGTCTCGCTTCGCGAGCCGGCGAGCGCCGCTTATGCGGCGCTTTTCGTTTTAGCCGACGCGATACATGGCGTAAGCCATCATCATATTTGTGTAATCAGTATCGTTTATCCACATTTCCTCCTCAAATTCGAAGTCCGGAATAATCGTCCCGAAGTCAAATTCCAAGAGCCTTCCCTCTGAAGGACGGTAGACCAACATTCTGTTTTCGAACTCAATCGTCGAAATAAGTTCCATCAAAAATGACATGTAGTAAGAATAGATCGTTTCGGGGTCATTTTCAAAGTATACCCAACCGTTGTATTCGACAATGTAATCGCCTACCATAACCCCGAACGCCTCCGACAGCGAACCGGGATGGACTATTGAAATGTAAAGCGACTTTTTTGTGAGAACGTTTCCGCCCGCGTCAAAATAATTTATTTCGACAATATTTCCGCGCTCGTCAAACTCAATCCTGCTGACAGAGTAGCCGTCTTCCGCATTTACAGGTTCACCGTCTACCCCGAAAAATGACATACCCGTACCGGAACCGCGTGAATCGTAGCTGAAACAAATCGACGCGAAACCCTTATCGTTGATTATTGGTTTTTCATCAGTTCCCAAAAACTCCATTTTTACAATGTTATCGCGGTCGTCGTATTCGGCGAGCAAAAAAGCGCTACCGGAATATGAATTGACCGGTTCGCCGTCAATATCCAGGAATGACTGCCATACCAAATTGCCGCGGTTGTTATATTCAAAAATTGCCGCCGCCATTCCCCTGGCGGCGGTTATCGGCTCTCCGTCCATTCCGAAAAAAGAAATTTTACTCATATTTCCACGGCTGTCATATTCGCTTTTTATTGACGAATAGCCTTCATCGATCAAGCATGGTTTCCCGTCGACGCCAAAATATTCAATATTTATGCAGTTTCCCCCGTCATTGTAATCATATACCGCTACGGAAGCGCCTGACGTATGCTCAACAGGTTCGCCGTCGACGCCAAAATAAGACCGCTTGATGATATTGCTTCTGTCGTCAAACCCGCGAACACAAACCGAGTAGTCGCCTTCGATCAATATGGGTTTATCGTCTGTTCCGAACCATGATTCCTTTATTCGGTTGTTGCGTTCGTCGTATTCGGAGCGGTTAACCGCAGCCCCGACGTCGCTTAGCATGGGCTCGCCCTCTTCGTCAAAAAAAGCGAAGTACGTCCGGTTTCCCCTATCGTCCCACTCAGCCTTAAACGATGCGTACCCCTCGGTAACAACGATCGGTTTGCCGTCCATGCCGAAATAATGCCCGCTCAAGTAGTTTCCGCGTTCGTCAAATTCATACTCCACCGCGTGGTAATTGACGGAAAGTCTGTTCACCGGATCGCCGTTTTCGTCGTAAAATGCCTGTCTGTACATCCTCCCGCTCTCGTCGTAGCTGTTTTCGACCGCCTGCATATATTCCCTGTGCCTTACCGGATCCCCGTCCGCGTTGTAATACTTAAACCCGGTACGGTTGCCGCGTTCGTCATAGAACAGTTCCGAGGATGAATACAGGTTGTTTGTAGGTATCAACGCCCCCGTCGCGTCAAGGAATGACTTTCTCACTATATTGCCTTTTTCATCGATTTTAAACTCACAAATCATCCATCCCTCTGAATTATATGTCGGCACTCCGTCCATATCAAAATATTCGACGCGAGTTAACGCGCCCGATTCGTTGTATTCGTAACGTTTTCCCGCGACACCCTCTTTTGAAACGACAAACGAGTCGCCGCCGAGGCCGAGATAGCTTATCTCAACAGGCCGCCCAAGCTCGTCGAGGTCGTACAGAAGCCCTCCGACGCCGTCCGAATCCAGTGTGGGGGTTCTTCTGTCGCGCATATAAACGGTCCTTGTTATACATCCTCTATCATCGTATTCAAACGTAATATTCGCTATATAACTCTGCGCGTCGCTGAGAAGATCGAGGCCGAACATACCCGTGGCAATATTGGTCGTCGATGAGGCAAGCGTTTTTAACGAGCTGTCCTCGCCGCTTATCTGAAAGTCGCATGATTTTAAATCAGTTGTAAACACCTGCGTCGTAAGGACTTTTCCGTTATTGTCGAGGTATTCCGTATACGCTATGCGCCCGTTGTCCCGATAGTAAAACAACGTCGTCATCGGGCGATCGAGATACTCTGTTTCTTCGTGCGGCACAGGCGTTCCGGCGGAGTTGGCAAAGATGAGTTTCCGTATCAATCCCCGTTCGGTCACCGTTACATAGTGGTTTTGCCTGACAGCGATTTCTTTCTCGGAGAGAGGACAAATCCCCTTGGGAACCCCCCACATTAAAATATAGTCCGCGTAATACGCTTCGTGCGGCACATAGTAATCCCACGCTTTATAGCCGGAAAAGCCCGCAATCAACAAGAAAGCCAGTACTAGCGCAACGGTAATCGTATTTTTTCTTTTTCGCCGCTGCTCGTGCCGTCGCTTTAGCTGATCGAACTTAATCTCCAACAACGCCGCGATTACACGCAGGAGCGAGTCTCTTTTGCCCATCTCGGCAATGGAAATCCCGAGTAGCTGTTCCTCCTCCGAAAGCTTCAGCGCCGGGGGGAAGCACTCGTTTTCATCGCCGCTGTTCGGAATCCCGCCGACAATGAGCGGTATGATATCAGTGATCCGCCCTTCGTTTACAAAACGCTGAATTTCTTTGTCGACCCACTCCGAACGCGCAGAGTCGGGCGAGCAGATCACAATCAGCTTTTTTGACGAATCAAGCTCCCGTCGAAGCGCGTCGCCAAGCTGCCCGCTCGTCAAGTCTGTCTTGTCGCGGAATATCGGCTGAATCTTTTTCGGAAGAGACTGCCCCCTCTGCAAAATTGTCGGGAGGCGGTACTGTTCCAAATTCTTCTGCAGCCACTTTGCCCAAGCTTCGTCTTTTCTGCTATAGCTTATAAACGCGTAATAATCAAATGAACGGGTTACATTGTTTGAATCAACCAAATCCATATACCTTCATATCTCCTTTGAAACGCGGTTGTAAGCTGAACACATCCGCGCCTATTCTAGCATTTGGCCTCCAATAAATCCACCATTTTCAAGAGGAAGTCCGGGTCAATCGAATAAAATGAATAGGATTGTATCCATATACATATCATGATACACTGAACTGAAATCCAGCGGTCAACTAAATGAATTTTCGACAAGCCCCGGAGGAACACAAATGATGAAATCTTATCGTAAAGAGCTACATTTCCAAACTAAGACACGGCGCGCTTATATAAATATAACTCCACAGGTCGAAGCTGCGCTCGAAGAGAGTGGTATTCGCGAAGGCTTGTGCCTAGTGAACGCAATGCACATTACGGCGAGTGTGTTCATCAACGACAACGAGAGCGGGCTGCACCGCGATTTTGAGCGCTGGCTTGAAAAGCTCGCCCCGGAGAAGCCTTATGATCAGTATGACCACAACGGTTATGAGGACAACGCCGATGCGCACCTAAAACGTTCTGTCATGGGGCGCGAGGTGATAGCGGCGGTTACTGATGGCAAACTCGATTTTGGTACATGGGAACAGATTTTCTACGGTGAGTTCGACGGTATGCGTAATAAGCGCGTGCTTATTAAGATCATCGGAGAGTGAGGAAAAAAGTATCTGAGTTTGACTGGCATTATTATCATGCGGGCAATATTTCTTGAATTGAGAGGAGACTCCAGTAGATGAATGACGAAAGAGCAAGATATAATGAGATGATATCAGGATTGAAGAGAATTTCAGTTGAGTATGAAGAAATGCTGACCTTCGTTTCCAATAGTACTGGATATTCAAAATTTAAGGGCGTTGACTTCGAAACAAGTCGAAAAGCGAAGAGTGTTCAGGGTACACAAGGAAAAGGAACAAATCCGGTAGTAGTAACAGATGGTGACCGCTATATTGAGATTTCTAATAGAGATTTTAACGATGCTATGAATGTTACAGGCGCGTATCGCGTGCAAGTTACAGCACCGCAAGAGAATGATGATATCGAAAAAGCAATTCTTGATAAAGTATCTAACTCTGATATGAACACTCTCGGAGTAACGGAGGGCGCAAGAGTTAGACATAAATCATTTGGAGAAGGAGTAGTATTATCGCAAGATGATGATATGGTGAGTATCGATTTTCTTAATACGGGGATAAAAAAGCTTAGTATCAATACATGCGAAAAAAGCAACCTTTTGTCTTTAGTGCAATCATAGTGACAAGAATCGAAAAGCCACATGGCGCGCGTTTTCATAAAGGTCGTAACCATGTTGAACCATTGTGTTTAGGAAATAACGTAATATAAAAGGATAGATGAAGAGTGGAAGTATTCTGTTTGAGGACGGAACGCCTGTACAGCTAAAGAACACCAGCTTGACAGCTACTATCGAAAACTCTATGCAAATGTTGTGGGTATCTTTAAGCAGTGAAAATCGCACAAAACTATTCCCGGTATTCCATCCAGGTGCGCATTCAAATATCAACCGTCCTTATTGTGAGCAGCTAAAGGACTGGAAACGGATTGTACCATTCGTTAATCTTTGAGTGAGGAGAATGAGAAATGGATAAACACATGTATGATGTTGTTTTTACTCTTGCCGAGTCAGAAAATGAATCGGCAATGAAAGAAGTAATCGGTTATGTTTTATCAAAGGGGCGCAATGCCGTCTCTTCTGAACAGGCTGACCTGGTTCTACGTTATCTCAACACTCTTATAGAAAGAAACGACCATGAAGCTTTCCTGTCGCTTGGGGCATTGTACTATACAGGGTTTATCGGCGTAGAACAGGATTTTTCAAAAGCTATGAGCTACTATGAAAAATCCGCCGAGTTATCTGAAATAAAAGATTCTTGGGCGATGAACAATCTTGGCTATTGTCATTACTACGGAAGAGGCGGAACTGTTGATTATAAAAAAGCATATATGTGTTTTGCTGCCGCAGCCGTGATGGGCAACGCCAATTCAATGTATAAACTCGGCGATATGTATTACCACGGTAACCATGTGAGTAAGGACGTAGACGCGGCTTTTTACTGGTATTCATTAGCGAAACAGCAGGAAGTCGATGCTGACGCTGATTATTATGGTTTTCTCATTGCAAGTATCGCCATGCGATTGGGGCGAGCCTATCTCTTTGGCGAGGGTACGGAGGTTGACCTAATCCACGCCCTTTTCGAACTGCGAACCGCTGAGGCATTTT
>Ga0082212_10006403_pt1 | contig 15839 bp, 16 predicted proteins | sample TergutNt197P3_FD_71548 | JGI IMG/M metagenome (GOLD analysis project Ga0082212, IMG submission 71548) | Neocapritermes taracua P3 segment gut microbial communities from Petit-Saut dam, French Guiana - Nt197 P3 | ecosystem: Host-associated > Arthropoda: Insects > Digestive system > Gut ...
CTTCCATGCTGTCGTCTCGTCCTCACAACCTCCCCTTCACTCCGTCCGCCTATCGGCGGACATTCGCTCTGTTTCGTTGCTCGTCCTCTCAAAACCTACCCGATGCACAAAGCCCGGTTTTGGGTTTACGGGAGGCGGTCGCGGCGACGCGCGAAGAACCGTATTCAATTATGCTTCAGTCGTATTTGCGCAATCAGTCTATAACATGCGACGTTTACTTGTCAAGATAATTTTGTACCGGTTGTCATGTAGTTGATAAGGTTCTTAAACGTGATTTGCCCTCGCTGTATAACATACGCGATGCAATCTACACCCAGTTCCAACTTAATGTTTGCATTTTCTACACTAATGTGGTAAAAATAAGGTGCCGTCACGTTCAGGCTTCAGATGATGGCGCGGGAGTTTTTTGCGCAGGCTCCCGGAGCCGAAGTAAACGTCAGCGATCGACTGTGATATGGAGGTTGGTGAAAGTTGCTCGATCCGGTTTTCGAGAAAATGGAACGGATCATCATTTTCCGCTTCAATCTGTTCGGGACGCAGATTGAGGTCGGGAATACTGTTTTTGTCACTTGGATCATTATGGCGGCGCTGATAGCGCTTGCTTTCATTTTTACGCGGAAACTCTCCGTCGATCGCCCCGGCAAGCTTCAATGCATCGCCGAACTGCTTGCCGAGACTGTCAACAATATATGCAGGGAGTCTATCGGACGCCATTGGAGAGTGTTTGTACCTTTTATCGGCACGTTGATTTTATATATCGGCATGGCGAATATAATTGCGGTGCTCAATTTCATCCCGGGCCTCGAGCTTTATCCGCCGACAAAGGATATAAATGTGACCGGAGCGCTGGCGATTATCAGCATCGTTGTGGTCATCTACTCAGGCTTCCGTTACAAAGGCTTCGGCGGCTGGGCAAGGAGCCTCATAGACCCCATGCCTCTCATGGCGCCGTTTAAGCTGTTGGAGTATATAACAAAACCGCTTTCGCTGTGCCTGCGGCTTTTCGGTAACATTATTGCGGCATTCATTATCATGGAGCTCCTGATGTCGTTCGCGCCATTCCTCGGAGCTCCGTTCTCGGCATATTTCGATTTATTTGACGGAATCCTGCAGGCGTACATCTTCGTCTATCTGACAGCGATATATCTGGGCGAGGCGACGGAAACGGAAGAAATTGAGAACTGATAGTTGAGAGTTGGGATTCTGGAATTAATTATTCAAGGGGGTACACATTATGCCAATGGCAGCACTCGGAGCGGCAGTCGCCGTACTCACAGCCATCGGAGCCGCGATAGGAGTCGGCATATGCGCGGGCAAAGGCGCGGAATCCATCGCGAGGCAGCCGGAAAAGGAAAAATCGATCCGCTCGCTCGCATTCCTCGGCATGGTGCTGGCGGAAGCTTGCGCAATCTATGGATTGCTCATCGCTCTGCTTCTATTCACTAAAGCATAAACTTGAAAAACAAGTTTTCAAGCCACTGGTCAGTGTCCGCCTGATGCGCCGCATGCGGCGTTATGCGGACGGATAGGATTAGATATGAATCTATTTAGTTTCTATATTCCGGACTGGATATTTGTCGCCCTGAACATGATCATATTGATCGTTGTACTAAGACGCGTGCTGTGGAAGCGTATCAACGGGATCCTTGACGCGCGCGGAGAAATGGCGGCAAAAACGGTTCGGGACGCCGAAGAAGCGGCGACGCTTAGGGCGGAGATGGAGCGGCTCCGCGCGCTGCTGGACACCGAGATGGAGTCACGAACGGTGGAACTCATGAAGGACGCGCGCGCGCGCGCCGGCCAGGAGTACGACCGCATACTCGCGGACGCGGATAAAAAGGCGGAGCAGATACTTTCCGCTGCCAAGGTCAAGGCGGAGCGTGAACGCGACGTCATGATAGAGGACGTGAAGAAGCAGGTCGTCGCCGTTGCGATCGACATGTCAGGCTTGCTGCTCGGCGCCGGAATGGACAGCGATGCGAACAAGGCGCTGCTCAGCAGATATCTCGCAGACGAGGATGTTTTTACGTGAAGGCTGCGTAATGCGCCGCAATCAACACTTTAGCGTGAAGACTGCGTAATGCGCCGCAATCAACACTTTAGCGTGAAGACTGTGTAATGCGCCGCCATCAACACTTTAGCATGATGACTGCGTAACGCTCCGCCATCAAAACAATGAGGTCAGACGTCAGATGAAATCTGTTTCCGAAAAGTACGCAGAGGCTCTATTTAACGCCGCAATGAGCCTCGGTTGCGTCGGCGAAGTGGCGGCGGATTTGTCGTGGATCGGGCCGCTCTCGCAGCAGCAGAGCGCGTACTTCCGAAACCCGCTTGTTAACGTCGGCGAGAAAGAAAGACTTATCAGGGAATTGTTGACAGAGGGTTCCAACCCCGTCACTTTGGAGTTTCTCACTATGCTTTCAAACCGCGGCGATTGGAGGCGTCTCCCGGAAGCGATCGACCGGTATCAAAGTATGTGCGACGCCTATCTTAATAAAGTATCGGTCGACCTTCATGTGCCGTTCGAGCCGGAGCAGGCAACGCTGGATAAACTAAAGCGCCGGTTCGAAGACGAAGGGCTGATACCCGCGGACGCGGGCGAGGTCACATTCAGGATAATAATGGATAAAAGCATAATCGGAGGCTTTATAGCCTTTTGCAACGGGCGCCAGATCGACGCTTCGCTCAGGACGAAGCTCGCAAGACTACGGCGCGCGGAAAGGTAGGTACACGGCATGGCTGTTGATATCGCAGAAATCAGCCGGACGCTGCTCGAACGTGTCAGGCACACATCGGCTTCGCTGAATGTTGAAGAAGTCGGCTCAGTGGTGCAGATAGGCGACGGTATCGCAAGGATCTACGGCCTTCAGAACTGTATGTCCGGAGAACTGCTTGAGTTCGATACAGAAGATATTGGTATGGCGCTGAACCTGGAAGAAGACAACGTCGGCTGCGTCTTGTTCACATCAGGCGACGAAGTCCGGGAGGGATCGTCAGTTAAGAGGACAGGCAGGACCATGCAGGTAACTGTGGGCGACGCCCTTCTGGGCCGGGTCGTCTCGCCTCTGTCGGAAGCGCTGGACGGGAAAGCTTCATTCCCCACGGACAAGACAAGGCCCGCCGAAGCCGTCGCGACAGGCGTAACGGAACGCCAGCCGGTCAAACAGCCTCTGCAGACAGGCGTCATGGCCATCGACTCCATGATACCCATCGGGAAAGGCCAGAGACAGTTGATCATAGGCGACAGGCAGACAGGGAAGACAGCCATCGCTGTCGACGCTATGATCAATCAGAAAGATAAGAACGTGATCTGCGTCTATGTCGCCATCGGACAGAAAGCGTCGGTCATTGCAGGGATAATAAACACGCTCACAAAGCACGGCGCTATGGACAACACCGTCGTAGTAGCCACAACCTCAAGCGATTCCGCTCCTCTGCAATATCTCGCGCCCTACGCAGGATGCGCGATCGCAGAGGAGTTCATGTACGCGGGCAAGGACGTTCTTATAGTATACGACGACCTCAGCAAACACGCCGTTGCGTACCGCACGATGTCTCTGCTGCTGAAGCGCCCGCCAGGACGTGAAGCGTACCCCGGCGACGTGTTCTACCTGCACTCGCGCCTGCTTGAGCGCGCGGCCAAACTCTCAGACGAGCTCGGCGGCGGCTCGATGACGGCGCTTCCCATAATCGAAACGCTCTCGGGGGATATCTCAGCATACATCCCCACGAACGTGATTTCGATCACAGACGGGCAGATATTCCTTGAAACAGAGTTGTTCCACTCCGGTTTCAGGCCCGCCATCAACGTCGGGTTGTCAGTTTCGCGCGTAGGAGGCTCGGCTCAGGTTAAAGCCATGAGGAATGTCGCCGCGTCGCTGCGCATAGAACTCGCGCAATACCGTGAACTTCAGGTATTCTCCCAGCTCGGCTCCGATCTGGACGCAGCCACAAGAGCGCGGCTGGAATACGGCTCGCAACTGATGGAGACGCTGAAGCAGAGGCAGTACGCGCCCTATCCGATGGAAGATCAAGTCATACTGCTGTACTGCGCAAAGAACGGATATCTGTCAGGACTCCCGTACTACGACGTCGCAAGATTCAATCAGGGACTTATAACGTATGTGAAATCCAACGACCCCGGCATACGGGATGACATCCGGGCGACGAACGATTTCACGCCCGAAACAGAGGCGCGTCTCAAAACGGCGGCAGACCGCTATAAAGAGACGTTCAAACACTCGCAAACATAGAAAACATAACCCCCGTCCAGACCCCGCGAACGACCCAGCAAAGCGGTCGTGAGTGGAAAGGAGGAGCGACGTAGCGAGCGAGCGTTCGGCGCCAGCCGGATGCGAGACTTAGCGAAGTCCGCGACGACGTGAATAACAATGACCTTTTACATAGAATAAACAGCGTGAGGCAAACTGTGCAGATCAGCGGCGCGCAGAAGCTAATAGCCACTGCGCAGATCGGCAAGGCGCGCCGGCTTTTTGCGGACTCCAAGCCCTACCATGACAGGATAGCCTCCGCGGTAGCCGAAGTGCTGCGCCAATGTCCCGACGTCAACAGCGACTACATCGAACATGTCCGCTCGACAGGTATGCGGCGCGGGCTGCTTGTCCTTTCAGCCAACCGGGGGCTGGCCGGAGGATTCAACAACAACATTATCCATTTCACCGAGCAAAAACTCGCGGACGAACCCGCCGCGTACATCATCGTACTCGGGCAGGCGTGCCGGAGCCACCTGATCAGGACAGGATTTCCGGTCGACAATGAGTACGATCAGCCGTTGGAGCCGCCCGCGATGTTCACAGCAAGAGAACTTGCGGAAAAGGTGATGGGGATGCTGCAGCGCAACGAGCTGGACACCTTTGACATTATATATACAAACTATAAGTCTGCAGTGAAGATGGAGCCTGTTCTGGAGCGGCTGCTGCCGCTTGGCAGGTCCCTGTTCAGCGACCCGGGCGAGCCGAAAGATAGTTTCAGCTTCGAACCGAGCCCCGAGCGGGTGCTCGCCTCGATGATACTCAAGTACCTCAAAGGCTTCATATATGGATGCCTGACTGATACGTGGATCTGCGAACTCACGTCGCGCGTGTCGGCGATGGATAACGCCGTACGCAACGGGAACGATATACTCGCAAACCTGAATCTCGAATACAACCGCACGCGTCAGGCCGCCATAACGCAGGAGATCACAGAGATAGTAGCGGGAGCGGCGGCTCTCGACGTAGAGGGTTAGGCAGGAAGAGTTATAGCTGCATACCATATCATTATGATATCGCCTTTCCGTTCTCCACACTTTCCACCCTCCGCTCTCCACGCTTTCCGCTCTCCGCGCTCCTCTCTCAACTCATAGAAAGTGGTGACGATCTTGGAAGAAAACACCGGCAGCATCGTGCAGGTCATAGGCCCGGTCCTCGACGTCCGGTTCGACACGGGCAAACTGCCGCGCCTGTATAACGCGCTTGTCATAGACACTCCGGGCGGCGCTATAACAGCCGAAGTCCTTCAGCACATCGGCGGCAACACGGTCCGTTGCATCTCGATGAAATCCACAGACTATCTTGTGCGCGGCATGGCCGTACGGGACACCGGGGAATCGATCCGCGTCCCGGTAGGCGAGGAAGTCCTCGGGCGCGTGTTCAACGTTCTTGGAGAACCTGTCGACAACCTCGGCGACGTAAGCGAGATCGAGCACTGGCCGATACACAGGAACGCCCCGCCTCTGGTGGAGCAGCGCGGAGCAATGGAGATCCTCGAGACAGGCATCAAGGTCATCGACCTCATGGCGCCCTACGCAAAAGGCGGAAAGATCGGACTGTTCGGCGGGGCCGGCGTCGGGAAGACCGTGCTCATTATGGAGCTTATCCGGAACGTTGCGACGGTCCACGGCGGCTACTCCGTGTTCACCGGAGTCGGCGAACGCACCCGCGAAGGCAACGACCTGTGGCTGGAGATGCAGGAGTCGGGCGTCATTAAGAGAACGGCGATGGTCTTCGGCCAAATGAACGAACCGCCCGGTTCGCGCATGAGGGTCGCGCTGTCCGGGCTGACAATGGCCGAGTATTTTCGCGATAAAATGGAGCAGGACGTCCTCCTGTTCATCGACAATATATTCAGATTCCTGCAAGCCGGCTCAGAAGTATCTGCGCTGCTCGGGCGCATCCCTTCCGCCGTCGGGTATCAGCCGACTTTGGCTAACGAGATGGGCTCTTTGCAGGAGCGGATCACATCGACCCGGAGCGGCTCCATAACATCCGTTCAGGCGGTATATGTTCCCGCCGACGACCTGACAGACCCGGCCCCGGCGACGACGTTCGCGCATCTCGACGCGACGACGGTCCTCTCACGCAGCATCGTCGAAATGGGCATATACCCCGCCGTCGACCCGCTCGAATCGACTTCAAGACTGCTGGAGCCGGACACAGTGAGCGAGATCCATTACCGCACCGCAAGGCGCGTACAGGAAATATTGCAAAGATACAAAGAGCTTCAGGATATTATCGCGATTCTGGGCATGGAAGAACTCTCGGAAGACGACAGGACGCTTGTCATACGCGCACGCAAGATACAGCGCTTCATGTCGCAGCCGTTTCATGTCGCGGAAACGCTCGCCGGATATAAAGGCAAATACGTCGCCCTGAACGATACGATCCGCAGCTTCCGCGAGATTCTCGACGGCAAGCTGGACGACGTCCCGGAAGAAGCCTTCTTTATGAAGGGCGCGATAGAGGACGTTTATGAACACGCCGCGCAGTTGAAAGCGGAGCGTTGAGGTTTGAGATTTGATATTTGATATTTGATATTTGATATTTGAGAGTTGAGAATTTGGAGTTGAAAGCGGAGAGTTGAGAGTTGTAAATTGATATTTGAGAATTGAGAATTTGGAGTTAACGCTGTGGACAACCCAACACTATCACTAAAAATACTGACGCCGGAGAAAGACTTCTTTGAGGGCGAGGCGACCGAAGTCGTGTTCTCGACGCCGGAGGGCCGCATCGGGATCATGAGCGGGCACGCCCCCATGATAGCCTCCGTCGCGGAGGGTATCGTTGAGATCCTTGCTGACGGAGAATGGAAGACCGCAGCGACAGGGCAGGGCTTCGGTGAAATAACCTACGATAAGGCGGAGTTCTTCGTTGACACCGCGGAGTGGGCTGATGAAATCGACGCCATACGCGCAAGGGAAGCCCTCGAACGGGCGGAGCACCGCATTCGCAGCAACCTGAGCAGAATGGAGTTTCTCAGGACGCAAGCCGCAATGAGCCGCGCGATGGCGAGGCTAAAAACCGTAGAGACGACGTCGACGCGTAAAAAGTAAAGCCCGAAGCATCATTATCTATAAGTGCCTGAAAACCTCCCGGATTTAGCCTTGGTTGAGATAAATGTTATCGCTGCAGTATTGTGATCAATACTGCAGCGTTTCACCTTGATATGTCTTTAGAGGCAAGAGTGAATGCACAGGTGGATTGACCTGTTAACGAAATGTATAAAGAAGTATAAATCCGAAAGAAAAGTATAAAGAAGTATAAATATGCGCTGGAAGTATAAAAGTACATATCCAGGATGAAAGCGAGTTCGCTAAGCATAAACATCAACAAAAACATCGGTTATTTTCGTTTTAATTTGTTAGAAATCAGCTTGATTTTCCAGCTTTTCGGGAGTAGAGTGTAAAGAGCGTAAATACATAATTCAGAGCGTATACGGCGGAAGTTGAAATGTTGATCGGCTTGATAATTGGCGTCGTTTCCGGCGCCGTCCAGTTCCTGATGCTTGGAAGGTTCACAGGGTCCGTTACCGGCGGATCGTTCAATAAGAAAACCGCGCTGTTCGCCGCAGCCCAATTTTTCCTGCCGCTTGTCATTTTGCTGGGCTGCGCGTTATTTTTACGAGAAAGCCTGCTGTGGGCGGCTGTCGGAATGACTGTTGCCCTTGTTTCATGCTCCGTCGTGAGGTTCTTCGTATCAAACGCAGCAAGGAAGAGGTAGGAGCCGCTTGATTCCATTCGCTGCGCGGCGACATTAAATGATAAAACATAAAATACATGCATGGTTCTGCATATACTGCAGGCATATCAAAGGCTGACGGGAGGGGAGACAGCTATGCTTAACTGGATATTGCTCGGCGCTGCCGTTCCCGTGACCGCAGCCGGTTTCTTCTGGCGGCGCGCGTTGACGCGCAAGCTCACTGCCGGAAGCAGCCCGGCAGGCGGCAGCCTTACCAGTGGCAGCCCGGCCGAGAGCGACATAGCAGAAAGCGGTCTGGTTGTGAGCAGCCACACAGGAAGCAGCCCGGTCGAAGGTAGCCCCGCCGAAGCTGACTCCGCGGAAAGCGCCGCAGCCGAGACCTTGCAAACAAGCAAACAGCCAAAAAAGGCAAAACGCATGAAATCGCTGGCGACTATACTCATCGTCATAGGCTTGTACATGTTCCTGACGCAGCTTGTGAACATTATCTTCGGGCAGCATGAAAAGAGCGGGTTCGAGTTTTCACTGTGGCCGGAGCGCGTCGAGCTGCTCGGGATCAGCATCAGTGAAACGATCATATACACATGGTTCGCAATGGCCGCTCTAGTGATAGCGGCGCTGATACTAAGGCTCACGGTCGTCCGCAGATTCGAAGTACTGCCAAAAGGCGCGCAGAATGTAATTGAAACGGTCGTAGAAGCGATAAAGAAATATACAGGCGAGCAGGCGCACGGGACAGGGGAAATACTGTGCTCATACATCCTGTCGATCGGAGCGCTGATGCTTGCGAGCGCGTTTCTCGAACTCTTCAGGCTGCGCGCACCGACGTCCGATATCACAATGACGTTCGCGCTCGCGTTCATGACGTTCATACTGATCAACGCATACGGCGTCAGGAGGAAAGGCGCGGGAGGGCGGTTGAAGTCGCTCGCCTCGCCCACACCCGTCGTCTTCGCATTCCGGGCGATAGCGGAGTTCGCTATACCCGTCTCGATGGCGTGCAGGCTTTTCGGCAACATGCTCGGCGGAATGATCGTCATGGATCTCATATATACCGCGCTCGGAAACGGCGCGATAGGCATACCAAGCGTCGTGGGGTTGTTCTTCAATGTGTTCCACCCGCTCATTCAGGCGTTTATATTCATCACGCTTACGCTGACGTTTGTCAATGAAGCGATCGAATAATGCAGCGCAGGAAATACAATCGGCAAGCATAGTTCAGCGCAGGAAAAACAATCGGCACTTATCTAATGACGCGACTTTTGTCCAAGGCTCCCAGGGCGGCAGCTGTCTTCTGCGGATAAAGATGCTGTAATTCCGGAACATAAATAATCATGGCGGGAAATCCGCCGCAGCAAAGGAGAAACGAAAATGACTGAACTTGGAGCGGCGCTTTGCCTGCTGTCATGCACTGCGGCGGCGCTGTCGATGGGATTCGCGACCAGTAAGGCGGTCGACGCTGTCGCAAGGCAGCCGGAGGCGTCCGGGAAAATCAACGCCATACTTCTGCTCGGCCTCGCGCTGACAGAGTCGGCGGCTATATACGGTTTTGTGACAGCCTTGATAATGCTGTTCACGAGATAGCAAATGTTTGAAAGAAAGCATCAAATGGTGTGTTTGCGCCTCACCGGCCGGACAGTGGCCGGAGCGCCGCGTCCGGCGGCTGCGGCGCCAGACGCCTGAAGATAGGAAGGGATGATCGCAAGAATGGATCTCCATCCGGTTGACATACTCATTAACATCATCAATATTGCGGTATTGTTTATCCTGCTGCGGGTAATCCTCTGGAAGCCCGTAAACAAGTACTTGTCGTCACGCGCCGAAAGGGTGAAAAAGGAACTTCAGGACGCAGATAATAAGCGCCGTGAAGCCGAAGCGCTCAGGCAGGAGTATAAGGACAATCTTGACAGCATAGAAGCTCAGGCGCGCGACGTCATGCGCGAGAGCAGGGCGAAAGCATCGGAAGAAGCCGATGAAATTCTTGACGACGCTCGCGAAAAATCCCGCGAGATGATACTCGAGGCCCGGGAGAGGATTGCGGATGAACGGGAACGCGCTGTCGATAACGCGCGCCGGGAAGTAGCGCGGCTGGCAACGGATATGGCTTCGCGGATTCTCAAACGCGAGGTGCTGCCGGAAGACGATATGAGCGCCGTCGAAGAGTTCTTTAGCGAGCAAAGATGAGGGAGCAGTTCATAAGTTGAAAGATACAGACGCCGCAGACGCGGGAATCGCAGCGCAGGACGCTGCCCTGCACAGCGAAAATCAGGACAAGCAAGGCGCCGACAGGCGCGCTGAGCTTGCGCAGGATGCTGCACTCCTCAATGAAAAGCAGGATCAGCCGGGCGCCGGCGGGCGCGCGACGCCTGCGCAAGGCGCTGCCCTTCATAGCGATAAACAGGACAACACCGCCGGGCGCGCTGAGCTTGCACCGGGCGCCGGGAGCCCCGGAGAGAGACCGATCCTGATCGTTGCCTCACGCCTGAACACTGAGTTGATCGACTCGGTTCGCGAAGGATTCGGGCGTCAGCTCGGGTACTCTCCCGATTTCGAAATAGTCGAAAACGGGAAAATCACCGGCGGGTTCATAGCCATTGTCGAAGGCAAGGTTTATGACGCCAGCTTCGCCTCCCGGCTCGACGAGTTCAGTAAGCGCATGATAGAACCGGACGACGCGGATCATGAAACGGAATCGTCGTTCTCATCGGTTGGGGCACTGCTCAAAGAGCGCGCAGACAAAATCGACGCCGGTCCGTCCGTATATGAATACGGTGTTGTGGAGAGCTACAGTGACGACATAGTCCACATAAGCGGATTGTCGAAGTGCCATCTGGGCGAGCTTCTCACATTTGACGGCGGCGCGACGGGCCTGACGCTGGATGTGTATCTGGGGGGCGCGGGCGCAGCGCTCCTGAGCGGAAATGTTTCGACGTCAAGCCTGGTGCATACCACAGGGCGAATTGCAGAAGTCTGCGTTGGAGAGGATCTTTTAGGGCACGTCGTAGACCCCCTCGGCAGGGCGCTCGACGGCAGCGAAATCATGTCCCACCGCTATCGGCCCATTGAATCTCCGGCGCCGACGATAATGCAGCGCGCGCCGGTTGACACCCCTCTGGAAACCGGGATACTTGCGATCGACAGTATGATCCCGATTGGGCGCGGCCAGCGCGAGCTCATAATCGGCGACAGGCAGACAGGTAAAACATCTATAGCAATGTCTGCGATAATGAACCAGAAGGACAAGGGCGTAATCTGCGTTTACTGCGCGATAGGGCAGAAAGCGTCTACAGTGTCCGGGTTCACGCACAGACTTCGCGAAGCGGGCGCGCTGGACTACACTGTGATAGTCGCGGCTTTCAGCAGCGACACAGCCGCAATGCAGTACATTGCCCCGTACTCTGCGTGCGCCATTGCTGAAGAGTTCATGTACAGCGGGCGCGATACGCTCGTTATTTATGACGATCTTTCCAAGCACGCAGTCGCCTACAGGGCCATGTCGCTGCTTCTTCGAAGACCTTCCGGGCGGGAGGCCTACCCCGGCGACGTGTTCTATCTGCACAGCCGTTTACTGGAACGCGCAGCAAAACTCTCGCCTGAAATGGGCGGCGGGTCTATGACTGCTCTTCCGATCGTGGAGACGCTGGCCGGAGATATATCGTCATACATTCCCACTAACGTAATATCCATCACAGACGGACAGATATACCTCGAAACAGAAATGTTTAACGCCGGGCAGCGTCCGGCTGTCAATGTCGGACTGTCGGTATCCAGGGTGGGACGCGCTGCGCAGCATAAGGCGATGAGAGACGTTTCGGTCAGCCTGCGCCTGGAAGTGGCGCAATACCGTGACATTGCGGTGTTCGCGCAGTTCGGCGCCGATATCGACTCCGCAACCGCGGCTCAGCTAAGGCGCGGCGAAAGGCTGATAAGGGTTTTAATACAAGCCGCAGATTGCACATACAAGCTTTCGGAGCAAGTGGCGCTGCTGCTCGCCGCGTCTTCAGGCGTTTTTGAGCATTTTCAGCCGCGTAGTATGCAGGGCGTTATATCGGACCTGCTTGACTACTTTACCGAACACGCTTCCGCGATAAAGAGAAGCATAGACACGACGGGGAAAATCTCTGAAAGCGACAGATACGACCTGGAGAAAATGTTTGCGCAGTTCATAGAAGGGGCTGGTGATCAGGATTCCCGGAACCAATGAGATACGGCGGCACATTTCCGCAGTTGAGCAAACGAAAAAAATTACGGGCGCAATGGAAATGGTCTCCTCGAACAGAATGAGGCAGGTCATGGGCCACATCGACCAAAACCGTCTGTACTTTGCAAACATCCGGCGTACGATGAAGGAAATCCTCACATCGTCACAGGATGTTTCGCACCCGTATTTCACAGAGCGCCCGCGAAACCACAGCACATATGTTGTTATATCGGGCGACAAAGGCCTTTGCGGTTCTCATAACTCAACTATACTAAACTTCGCAATGGATCGCCTGGACGAAACCCCCGGTTCGTCCCTGATCACGCTGGGGCAGACGGCGGAGGAGTTCTTTAAAAACCGTGGGATCATTCCGGACATTACGCTCCTCGGAATCGTACAGGATCCCACGCTTGAGAAAGCGCGGGAAGTAGCGCAGGAACTGACAAACCTGTATGCGGTGGCCCTGACCGACAACGTCCATATTATCTATACATCATTTTACGGCGACTCCAGAGGGCGGCCCGTGGAGTTCAGGCTCTTTCCAATCAGATTGCACGATTATGACGACGTGAGCGACGCGGAAGCGCTTCGGGAAATCCTGTATCATCCATCGGCGCAGACTGTTTTAGACATTCTTGTACCGCAGTATACGATAGGGTTGGTTTTCGGAGTGATGGTTCAGGCTTACGCCAGTGAACACTATTCGCGCATGAACGCAATGCGCTCGGCGACTTCGAACGCGCAGGATATGCTGAGCGAACTGAACACGCAGTATAACCTCGCGCGCCAGAGCGCGATTACAAACGAAATTGCGGAAATCACAGGCGCGGCGGAAGTAATGCTCGGAGGCGGATAATGAACACTAATACCGGTGTGTTGATAAAGGTAAGCGGATCTGTAATGGACGTCCGCTTCAGCGCAGGCGCGGGGGAGCCTCAGGTATATGACCTTCTGGTGACTTCCGACGGAAGGCACATGGAAGTCGCCGCGCATCCGGAACCGGGCGTCGCGCGATGCATCGCTCTCGACTCAACCGACGGACTTTGCTGCGGGACAGAAGTCCTTTTTACGGGACATGGTATCCGCGTACCTGTCGGAGCGCCGGTCCTCGGTCGCGTAGTCGATGTGCTAGGTCGTCCAATCGACAACGGACCGCCGATAGAGAACGCGAAGCTTTGGGATATCCACCGCGCGCCGCCGGAGTTTACTGAACTCAGCCCGGTTACGGAGTTTTTTGAAACGGGGATAAAGGTCATCGACCTTCTGATGCCGTACTCAAAGGGCGGAAAAATCGGCTTGTTCGGAGGCGCAGGCGTCGGAAAGACAACGCTGATAATGGAGCTCATTTACAATATAGCGAACGTACACGGCGGGTACTCGGTGTTCGCGGGAGTGGGGGAGCGCAGCAGGGAAGGCGCGGAGCTTATACGCGATATGCAAAGCTCGGGCGCGATTGAGAAGACTGCGCTGGCGTTCGGGCAGATGAACGAACATCCGGGGTCGAGGATGAGGGTCGGCCTGACCGGCCTGACGATGGCGGAGTACTTCCGTGACGCAATGAACCGCGACGTGCTGTTGTTCATCGATAATATCTTCCGCTATGTCCAGGCCGGGAACGAAGTTTCAGCATTGCTCGGCAGAATGCCTTCCGCAGTCGGATATCAGCCGACGCTGGCCAGCGAACTTGGCCGTCTTCAGGAACGGATCGTATCGACGAAGAACGGATCGATAACTTCAGTCCAGGCGATATACGTCCCGGCCGACGACCTGACAGACCCCGCGCCGGCGACGATATTCTCTCATCTCGACGCAACGACCGTCCTCTCGCGAAGCATTGCGGAAATAGGCATATACCCCGCTGTTTCACCGCTGGAGTCTTACTCGCGAATACTCGAACCGGGTATAATAGGGCAGGAGCACTACGAGACGGCGCGCGGAGCGACTACCTGCCTGAACAGATACCGGGAACTGCGCGACATCATAGCAATCCTCGGCATGGACGAGTTGGGAGAGGAAGACAGGAGGACCGTGTACCGCGCGCGTCGCATCCAGCAGTTTCTTTCGCAGCCATTTTCGGTAGCCGAAGCGTTTACGGGTATCAAAGGCCGTTTCGTCCCGCTCAAGGACACGATACGCTCAATTTCTGCGATTCTGGGGGGAGATGCGGACAGTATTCCGGAAGCGGCGTTCTTCATGGTCGGAGACATCGACGACGTGTATGAAAAAGCAAAAACGCTTTGAGGATCTGTACTGAAGCAGTACCGGATAAAGTAACACAGGATTATAATTGCGCAGCGATTGCGTAAGCGCAATAAGGGAGCGTATTAAGGGAGCTTATCAAGGGAGCATACCATGGGAGCATACCATGGGAGCGCATCAAGGGAGCGCATTAGGGAAGCATCTTAGGAGAGCGCATATTGAAACTATTTGACCTGAAAATACTAACCCCTGAACGGGAGTTTTTCGATGGTGAAGCCGAAGCTGTTACAGTTGAAGCTCTTGATGGGCAAGTGACGATTCTGGCAGATCATACTCCGTTCATTACGCCGGTCTCCGTCGGTATGATACGCATAAAAAAAGACGGACTCTGGGCTGAGTCCGTAAACTCGGAAGGTTTCATGGAAGTCAATCATCAAGGGGTGATGATATTTGTCCAGACCTGTGAGCATCCCGACGAAATAGATAGACGCAGGGCTGAAGAAGCGCTTCGCAGAGCTGAGGAGCAACTGCGTCAGAAGCAAAGCATGAGCGAATACGCACAGTCCAAACTCGCGCTTGCGCGGGCAATGGCGAGGCTGCGCGTCACGAAGTAAAAGCAAATGAAAGCGTAATAAAGAGCGTTATGCGTTGACAAATCGTTAGAAGTAAAAAAGGATAGTACCGTGGTTATTTCCACGGTACTATCCTTCTGTGTTGGCGAAAACCTATTTTCCCGGGCCGTCTCCAGCCAAGTATCGTCGGCACAAGTGAGCTTAACTTCCGTGTTCGGAATGGGAACGGGTGGATCCTCACCGTAATCAACACCAACTTCGTCCTCACAAACTCCACTTCGCTACATCCGCCTTGCGGCGGATATTCGCTCCGTTTCGTTGCTCGTCCTCTCAAATGCGAACAGGTTCGCATTTGTAATGGACGGGGGTACGGACTTCGCTAAGTCAGGGAACATATCTGCACCTTCAAAACCGAACAATGACGTGAGTATAGCAAGGAGTATGCCTGCAAATTCGATAGTCGTTCGCAATGCTTCACATTTCATCCGTATCCCCGTCCACCCAATCAAAAGACTTGCTCTTTTGATTGGAAAGGAGGAGCAGCGTAATGAGCTGGCTTTTGCCGCTTGCGGCAAAACCTGCGATATGAAGCTTGCTCCGACGTAAGGTCAAGCCCTCGGGTGATTAGTACCGGTCAGCTGAACATGTTACCATGCGTACACCTCCGGCCTATCGACGATGTAGTCTACATCGACCCTTACCCCATAAATGGGTGGGAGAACTTATCTCAGGGAGAGTTTCACGCTTAGATGCTTTCAGCGTTTATCTCGTCCGTACTTAGCTACCCGGCTGTGCCGTTGGCACGACAACCGGTGCACCAGAGGTACGTCCATCCCGGTCCTCTCGTACTAAGGACAGCTCCCTTCAATTCTCCTGCGCCCGCAACAGATA
>Ga0082212_10006404_pt1 | contig 15838 bp, 11 predicted proteins | sample TergutNt197P3_FD_71548 | JGI IMG/M metagenome (GOLD analysis project Ga0082212, IMG submission 71548) | Neocapritermes taracua P3 segment gut microbial communities from Petit-Saut dam, French Guiana - Nt197 P3 | ecosystem: Host-associated > Arthropoda: Insects > Digestive system > Gut ...
TAAACCTTATCTCGACGGGTTCGGGGAACACTGCGAGAATGTCGTTAGTGATCGTGGGGGTCCACATGAGGCTTGAGCCCAATATGCAGATTTTTTTCATGGTAAAATACCTTCTTTCTTTAGAGTGTATCGACTTATAACGGAAAACAACCTCTTTTCGCCTTTCATGGCTTGTATATCACGTTTCTGTTCTGCAGGTCGTTTTTTATCACCAGCGCCGCTTTTCCCGAATCCTCGAAATCCGAAACCACCATGTCGGCTTTTATGTCCGTGTCCACGCTTTTGCCTATCCAGTATGTTATTATCTCCCCTTCGGCCTCGCCGGGCAATACGGTTTTTATCAAGTCCATGTCTTCCCCGGTGAGCATGGTGGCGGTGACGATGAGTATCGCGCCCGTTTCCAATATTATGTTCGCCACTTCGGAGAGGCGCCTTATGTGTTCCTCCCTGTTTTCTTTCTTTGCGTTCGAATATATGTTTTTTATGTCCGCGTCCACTCCGTACAAAACATTGCCGATTCCGAGGTAATAAACCACGCGGCCGTCGGAAAACAGCATCTGTTCGAGCGTCTTCGCTATTATTTTTTTGTTTGTGTTCTGGTTTCCGGTGATCAGGGCCATGCAGGCTTTCTGGCAAAAGCGCTCCGATCTCATCGCCGGGGTTATGTTTCCCCGCTCCCATTTGAAATTGCGCAGCAGCACTTTGTCGCGTATTTCGGCGTATTCGTCGCCGACATTTTCGGTTATTATACCGCCTCCGGATATTTCATATCCGTCCACTATCACAAATCGGCTCGTCTGCGCCATGATGTCCGCCGTGTCGAAGGCTATGGGGCGGTTGGTTTCGAGCACGCATTCGGCCACGTCGTGGCGCCTTATTTTGTCGCTTTCACCCGCTTCGAGCGAAGAGGCGTTTATCAGCTTTATTATCTCCTTTATTTTCACTTCGGCTTTCGCCGGGCCGATTTTCAAAAAATAGGTTTTGTTTGGCGCCATCGGTTCTTTCCCGAGCCAGAACAGGCTCGCTTTGAATGCGGTGGAAACCGAAGGTTTTGATTCGCCCGCAATGGCGCACAGTTCCCCGCGCTTTATGTATATCTGCTCAGTCACGGTGAATCCCGAAGCGTAGCCCGCGCTTATGCGGTCGGCAGGTGGGCTGTTGAAAGCTTCGATTGTTTTGACTGCGGTTTTTTTGCCCGAAGGATAAAAAACCACTTCGTCGCCCGCGCATAAAACCCCGGAATCCACAGTCCCCGCTATGATCCTCCTGTCGTCTCCCGCGGATGTGAATTTATACACGTCCTGGACATACATCCTAAACTTCTGCTCGTCCGGCTGTTTTGCGTCTTCGAAGTTGTCCAAGGCGGAAAGCACGGTCATGTCGCCAAACCAGGGCATATTCGCCGATTTTGAAGCTATGTTGTCGCCGTGGGCCGCGCTCACCGGTATGAAGGCCAGCGGATTCACGTTGATTTTGCCCAAAAATTCCATGTACTCCGCCACGATGCCGTCGTATATCTCCTTGTCGTAGCCCACCAAGTCCATTTTGTTGACGAGCACCACAATCTGCGAAATCCCGAGCATGGAAAGCATATACCCGTGGCGGCGCGAATTTTCCCGTATGCCCTCTTTTGCGTCAATGACGAGCAGCGCGGCTTCGGCTCTCGACGCCCCGGTTATCATATTTTTCAGAAATTCGATGTGTCCCGGCGCGTCGATGATTATGTACCTGCGCTTTTCGGTGGCAAAAAACGACCTTGCCGTGTCGATGGTTATCCCCTGCGAACGCTCGTCCTTGAGCGCGTCGAGCAAAAAGGCGTACTCGAACGGTTTTGAGTTCTTGCGGCACATTTCCTTTATCTGGTCGAGCTTGCCTTTGGGGAGCGAGCCCGTGTCGGCGAGCAGCCTGCCTATCACCGTGCTTTTCCCGTGGTCCACATGGCCGACTATCACTATGTTCAAATCGTTTAAAACTGCGCCTTTTCCCATTTTACATATACCCGTCCTTTCGAAGTTCCTCCAAGCCGCCCCCGTCTTCCTTGTCCTGCTCGCGCCCCGAGCGTTCGGCGATGTTGGCGAATTTTCCGCTTTTCAGCTCCTCGATTATGTCGTCGAAATTTTTGGCGCCCGATTCCACCGGCGAAGTGCAGGGCCAGCAGCCAAGCGAGCGGTATCGCCTGCCGGTGCCGTCATCGAAGTACAGCGGGACCACCGGAACGCCTTCCCGCCTGATGTATTCCCATATGTCCACTTCGGTCCAATCGAGCAGCGGGTGGATGCGGAGGTGCGTGCCGGGCGCGAAGTCGGTTTTGTACTGGCCCCAAAACTCCGGCGGCTGGTCGCCGACATCCCAGTCGTTGTTTTTGTCGCGGGGGGAAAAATAGCGTTCCTTCGAGCGGCTGCCTTCCTCGTCGGCGCGAACCCCCACTATCACCCCCGTGTACGGTTCTTTGTCGCTTGATATTTCGTAGCCGCCCGTTTCGTGGTTTATCCTGTAGCGCGTCCACTCGCCGCTCAGCGTGTTTTTCAGCGCTTCCGTTTTGAGCAGGCGGCAGCATTCAATCCTGCTCACGGCTTTGTCGGGGAAAGTCCGCCTGTCGCGCAGCGCTTCCGCGTTTTCGCCGTAAATGAGGTCGAGTTTGTATTTTTTTGCGAGGTCGTCGCGGTAGCTTATCATCTCGGGTATCTTGTAATGCGTGTCTATATGCACCAAGGGGAACGGCACATGGCCGAAAAACGCTTTCCGGGCGAGGCACAAAAGCACCGTGCTGTCCTTGCCTATCGACCAAAGCATGCAAAGGTTCTTGAATTGGCTGTAGCTTTCGCGTATTATGTGGATGCTTTTGCTTTCGAGTTTGTCCAAATGATCCATGTATTTTATGCAAGTATGCGAATCAATCCAACTTGCTCTCCATTCTGTTTAAAATGATGAAACCTTTTTCGTTTAAAGTGTTTTCGCGGTTGTAAGTCATCTCGCTGTAGTCGCCCTGCAAAAAAATCCCTCCGGATTCTTCGACTATGCACTGCGCCGCGCAGGTGTCCCACTCGCTCGTATAGCCAAACCTGTAATATACGTCCGCATCCCCTTCGGCTATCATGCAGCCTTTCAGGGCGCTTCCCACGTCGGCGAGGCTCTTTATTTTGTGCTTGTTTCTTTCGAGCAGGCTTTCGGTTTTTTCGTCGCTGTGGGAGCGGCTTTTGACCACGGTCAGCCCGTCTGTCCTGCCGCTGGTTTTTATTTTTGCGTTTTCGTCAAAAATCCTCGGGATTCCGGAGGCCAAATCCGCCGCGTAAGCCCCGTTTCCTTTTGCCGCATACCAGACTTTGTTCAAGCATGGCGCATGCACCACCCCCATTACCGGCCTGTTTTTGAAGGCGAGCGCGATGTTCACGGTAAATTCGCCGTTTTTTTTCACGAATTCCTTGGTGCCGTCCAACGGGTCCACGATAAAGCAAAAATTGTTTTTGAGCCTCTTTTTGTCGTCTGCGGATTCTTCCGCCAGTATGCCGATATGCGGCGCGTATTTTTGAAGCTGCCCGCAGATCAGCTCGTTCGCCTTTTTGTCCGCTTCAGTCAGCGGGGAGCTGTCGCTTTTGTATTCGACGGAAAAGTCCTTTTTATAGACCTCCATTATCGCTTTCCCGGCGTCATGCGCGGCCCAAAGCGCGGTTTCGAGAGCTTTTTTTGCTATGTGCCCGATTTCAGCTTCAAAAACACGCTGTATGATGGCGCCCGCCGCCTCGCTTGCAGAGCAGGCATCCGTATCTATGAGCATTTCAGGGTTTTTGGGTTCTTCGTAGGGCATATCGGTTGCAACCACTTCTCTTTTGTACAGCCCTTTCGGATCGCGCTTTTTGCGCGTCTCCGCTTTGGCCTTCACGTATATTTCGCAGAAATTTTCTTCGCCGATTATTTCCCTTGCCAAAACCCGCGCTTTTTCAAAAGGCGAAATCGCGGCGACTATGGCGATTATACCCGCTTCGCAGAAAAGCTTCGCCACCTCGCAAATCCTCCTGATGTTTTCGTCCCTGTCCTCTCTTGAAAAGCCCAAACCCGAATTTATCCCGAAGCGCAGGTTGTCGCCGTCCAAGACATATGCAAAAAAACCCATCCGGGCAAGCTCGGACTCGACTTCTGCCGCGATTGTGGATTTTCCCGAACCCGAAGGGCCGGTCAGCCACAGCACGAATCCTTTTTGTTCCATGTTTTTTTCCCTCGCGGCCCTGTCCACCTTGCCCGAGTGCCAAAATATATTTTCCATATTTTCCATAATAGGTGCTCTGCCTCCCGAAAAATCAAAAATCACTTAAAAGGGATATTGACGGCGTTTTTTGCATTTGCTTAGAATGATAGCATAGTCGGAGCCATGAAATCAAGTGTAAATTGTAAATTTTGGGCACGCGAAAAAAAATGAACTTGCGCATTATCGAAAAATGTGGTATAATGACGCCAAGAACAAAAATTTTCATGCAAACGATAAAGAAAGAGTGGTATTTTTTATGTTATTTGAAAAAGGCGGCATTTTATTGATGATCGGCGATTCCATAACGGACTGCGGCAGGCGCCGGCCGATAGGCGAGGGCGACGGGTTAGGCCAAGGCTATGTGAATTTTGTCGGGGCGCTGCTTTCCGCAAAATTCCCGGAGCGAAACATAAGGGTTTTGAATACCGGGATAAGCGGCGATACCGTCAGGAACCTTTTTGCCAGATGGCAAACCGACGTTTTGGATTTGGCGCCGGACTATCTCTCCGTCATGATCGGCGTGAACGATGTCTGGCGCAGCTTCGACAGCCCAAACAACCCGGAACTCGCCGTCAGTTTGGAAGAATACGAAACTCTGTACCGCCAAATAGTGGCAGATGCCAAAAAAAAGGCGAAAAAAATCGTGCTCATGACCCCGTTTCTCGCCGAGCCTGACAAAAACGACCCAATGATGGCGCTGTTATCGGGGTATATAGAAACCGTGAAAAAAATCGCGGGCGAAAACTCACTGCTTTTAGTCGATTTGCAATCCGAGTTTGACAAGTATATGGAAATGGGCACGGATCCAAAAGCCTTGGCCGGGGATAGGGTGCACCCCACTCAAACCGGAGCCATGGTCATCGCCAAGGCGTTTTTGAAAGTTTGCGGAGTGGATATTTGAAATCTTCCGCAAATATCCGCATTATAAACTGATGTCAACCGTATATTTTTCGTTTTTGCGCAATGCGAGCTTTCGCTTTTCCCCATTTGGCAAATACAGTTCAAAGGCCGTGCCGTAGACCGCCGTCAGCTCGGCTTTTGCGGTTTTTGCCCTTTGATCCCAGGCTAATTTTACATTCGCCCCGCAACGGGTGTTCAAGGGGCCTATCGAGCCTTTTTCCCATTGCTTGGGCAGCGCGGGCAGCAAATCTATTCTGTCTTTGTCGGAATACAAAAGCATTTCCTGCACCGCCGCAGTCCAGCCCATGTTCGCGTCGATTTGAAAGGGCGCGGAGGGCATGGTTAAAGTCAAACCCATGTCGCGCCAATCGTTATGCACGGTGAACAGGTTTTCGCAGATTGCGGATTTCGCCATCAAATCCAAGCACTTGTACGCATTTTCCCCGTCGCCGCACCGGGCAAGCAAGTTCGCGTTTTGGGCGTATGACCAGCTTGTCTGGTGGCTCAAACCCAATTTCAGCCGTTTTAGGCCGCCCTGCCTGTATTTTTCCGCGATTGCCTTTCCCGCCCGGGCGAGTTCCAATCCGGGAAATGCGGGGTAAAGATGCGATTGATGGCGGTGAAGCTCGTTGTCGGGGAAATCGTCGCTGAGCCATTCGCGCGGGCTGCCGTCTTCGTTGTATTTGTACGCGGGGCAAGCCTCCAATATTTTCTGCCATTTTTTTATCTCCGATTCGCCCGCCCCGGTTATTTTCCCGAGTTCGATCAAATGGGAAAACACTTCTTTGATAATCGCCACATCCATGGCGGCGTCGATAGCCGTTTGGACCCCGTCGGGAAATTCATGGCCCGTCCCTTTGTAGTTTGCCGTGTGGTTTTCAGGCGAAACGGATGGATAAACGTGCCAGGAACCGGATTCCCATACGATGAAATCCTCATAAAAAAGCCCCGCTTCCCGCAAGAACGGCATAGCCCGTTTTTCTAAAAAATCCAAATCCCTTGTATACAGCCAGTAGTCGTAATACAGCTGCGCGATCCATCCGGCTCCGCCCGTCCAGTTTATGATGTGGGGGGCAGGGCAGCAAGCGCCGAGCGAAGTCGGGGCAGAAACGGCGGATAGGTATATCCCCCGGCAACCGTACAATTTTTTTGCGCAGTCTCTGAGCGTTTCCATTTCCGATTCGTAATAATCGAAAACCGCGAGCATATATTCGGGCAGCATGCCGGGAAGCGCCTGCCAATATATCATTTCCAAATTTATGTTGGCCATGTTTATCGCCCAAAATGCGTTATAGTCCCCCGAAAACAAACTCGTCAAGCTGCAGGGCAGGCTTTTTTCGTCGGAACTGCATACAAAAAGGTATCTGCCGTATGCCCACATCCTTTGGGCTAAGGCGTTTGGCAGCCGGTTTTCATAAGCTCCGTCCAGCAATTGCCTGTTGTTGGCCTCCGGGCCGTATATTTCGTCTTCCAAATCAAATTCGCAGCGTTCGAACAATTCCCGGTGCAAAGGCTTGTGCCTCGCAAAAAGCGCATTGTAGTCGCAGGGCAGGGTTTCGATTTGCGATTTGAGTTCGCGCCATTTATCTTTGTGATCCCCTTCGCAAAACACTTTGGCTATTACCAGCGTTTTGCCGCCGCTTTTTGCGACCCTTGCGGCGACGCCGTGTTCTTTGCCGTCCGTTTCCGCTTTGAAAAAGAGCCATTCGCCTTCTTGGGCGCTCGCAACGTTTCCGGGATATTTTTCATGTTCCCCGATGTCGTCGCTTTTATGGCGGCAAATCGATATTTTCGCCCCGATGTCGGTTTCGGCGACGACTACGTCGTCCGCGCGCGAAACGAATGATTTCGTTTGGCGGCGGATTTCGCCGTCGCGCCAGCTGACAACGCTTTCCGCAGTATTCATGGACAGTTCCCTTTTGTATCCGGAAAACCCGCTTTCGGGTTTTATATAGATGTTCAGGTCGGCGGCGGGAACCGGCACGGGCTGCCTTTGGACGTTACCCCTTTCAAGGAGCGCATCCGCGATTATCCGGTCGGCTTTTTCGATTTCGCCGTTTTCGATGAGGGCGCGCATTTCGGCGAGTTTGTCGGATACATCGGGCAAAGTTCCGTATTTGCCGTGCCGCCAAAGCCTTGCGTGGGTGAGCATTATGCGTTCGTTCGCGGCGGCGCCGTATACCATAGCGCCGTGATAGCCATTTCCAAGCGGGGTAGCCTCGCGCCAGTTGTTGCCCCACCAGGATGCCGGGCGGTTCATGACCATGTTGCATTCCATAAATCACAGATCCTTTCGTCTATTTTTTCATCTCCCCGAAAGATTTGTTTATCTGGTCCACGCGCTTCTGGGCTGAACCGAGCCGTTTTTCATAATATGAAGCGAAATCTTTTGTCGGTTTTGCGGTGAACAGGTCGTTGAGCATATGCCCGTACCCCTGCCAGTTGTCATATGTGTACGAAAACGCTATGTTGCGCGAATTGACTATGATATCGAGGATTTGCACCGATTCATCGTCGTGCATATATTTGTTTTTGAGCGCTATTTCGTAATAGGCCGGGTATATCTGTTTGTACCCCTCCGCCGCCATAGCCTCTATGACAAGCCCGGTGCGCGACGGGTCCGCCGCGGTGGTCGGCACCACAAAAAATTCGTCGTTTGCAAACGATCTGTACTCCTTTTGGTTTTCGTCATATTTTGGGTATGGAAGCAAACCGTACTGTATTTCCGCCGAGCGGTAATGGGTTGCCGCATCTCCTATCATGCCCGAAACCACCAAGGCTTTTTTGTTGGCGAGGGCCCAATGCACATACGGGTACACTTCCATTCCGTCGGTGATTGTGCCGTATGCCGGGGTGTTGCAGCCTTGCGTGTCGTAAAACCAGTCGTAAAGCGTTTCGATTACGCTGAATGTGCGCGGATTGTTCACCACTATTTCCACGCCGTCGGGGGTTTTTTCCAATATGGGCATTTCAAGCGCGGTAAAAAAATTGGATTCCACGGAAAGGGCGACGAAGCCGTATACATCGGAACCGTCGCGCACTCCGTTGCCGTTTTGGTCGACGTAAACGTCTTTTGTCAATGATATGAGTTTGTCTATGGTCCATGTGCCTTCGAAAACGTCTTTGTACGGCATTTCCAATCCAAAATCGGCTATGAGGCCTTTGTTGACGTAGAGCGCCCATGTCTGCGCTATCCCGGAGTAGAAAATCGCGTTCGAGCCCATGTACATCTGCCCCATGACGGTCATTTCGTCATTTGTGTTCTTGTACCACCACGGCTTTTCGAAATTGAAATGCGCAATATCGCGCAGATTCAAAAAGAGCCCCTCGAGCGAAAGATTGCACCCGAGTATGCAGTGTTCCAGCGCGATGTCGAATTCGTCGTCCCCCGTGGTGATGCTTTTCTTTATTTTTTGCGAGTGGGCGCCGATATCGAGATCGGCGCCTGAGTCGATTGTGACTATATTGCATCCGAACCTTTCCTCCACGGTTCTGTTGCGCATGAAAACCGAATCGTTTATAACGTCCCCGTTCTGGCTTTCCGGGCAATAGTCAAGCACATAATCGGCGTGCCCGCCGGCAAAGTAATTGTGGGTGTATATGCGGAACGTGTAACCGCCCAAATCGGTATCCGGCAAATCGTCGCCGACAAGCAGGCGCGGGTCGACCGCTTCCGCTTCGTCGCCGGAAACATCCCCGGCATTTTCGTCGCCGGGCAAATTTTCATTTTCGCTGTTTTCTGTGTTTGGGCTACTGGGCGAACAGGATAAAAAACTCGCGAGAACAAAACAAAAAACAACAAAGAACATAACAGATTTGATATTTTTCATAAATATGGCTCCTTTTTTGCATCATGATCCTTGCCACTTATTATATCCCCAAAAAAGAAAAAAATCAAGCGAAAACAAAAAAAATTCGAAAAATTTTCCGTTGGGGGCAATTTTTTGACGATATGTTGACATGGCGGAAATTTCGTGGTATAATTAAGAAAAATGCGAAAGGAAGGCGATTTTTATGGATGAGCCAAGTTATGTGCGGTCGCTTGCACAAAAAGTCTACGAAATTTCCGTTTCCGACGAAATGGATCGCCGCAGAAATTTGTGGCGGGACCACAATTCCCTCGTGCTGACGCCGCCGCCCATATACATTCGGGCATATGCCGCCGCCGAAATCCCGGAATTATGCGATTTGGAATGCGCCGACCCATCCATGCGCGGGCTCGAAAGGCATTTCAAAGATATTTTGTACAGATATTCGCTCGGCGACGACAGCATATTTGAGCCGTGGCATGCGGTGCGCGCCTCTTTTGTCACCCCGGAGGGGGGTTTATGGGGAATATCCACCCCTGTGACCTACCCGGAAAACACAAACGGCAAAAAAGGGGCTTTCATCTTCAATCCCCCGATCGTCGAAGATGGGGACATAGCCAAACTGAAAAAACCGTTCCACCGCATAAACGAGGCGCAAACTGCCGAAACTTTCGAAAAAACAAGCGAAATACTTAAAGGCGCCATGCCGGTCGTCGTGGATCGCTCGCCTGTATATAGTTTCTGGAGTGCCGACATATCCACGACTCTCGCATATATGCGCGGAGTGGAGGGCATGATGTGGGACATGGCGGATCGCCCCAAGTGGCTGCACAAGCTTGTTGGATTCATGGGAGAGGCGATAGCCGAGGTGCAAGACAGCGCCGAGGCCAAAGGGGATTTCGCGCTGCATTGCCAAGAAAACCAAGCCATGCCCTACGCCCGCGAACTCCCCGCTCCGTCAGCCGACGCCGCTCCGGTCGATCGGGGCAAACTTTGGACTTTCTGCGCTTCGCAGGAAACCGCGACCGTTTCCCCGGCGATGTGGGAGGAGTTCATATTGAACTACCAAAAACCCACATACGAAAAATACGGGCTTTTGTCCTATGGATGCTGCGAAGACATGACGCGCAAATTCCCGATACTCAAGCGCGAGATGAAAAATCTGCGCAGGGTGGCAGTCACGCCGTGGGCCGACCTGCGTTCATGTTCCGAACAGCTTGGCAGCGGCTATGTGATGTCGTGGCGGCCTTCGCCCACCGACATGGTGGCGATGGGTTTTGATGCGGGGCGCGCGAAAAAAGCGGTGCGCGAGGCGTTTCGCATAGCGCGCGAAAACAAAAACCACATAGACGTCACGCTGAAAGATGTGGAAACAGTTTCGGGAAAGCTCGATTCCGTCAAAAATTTCGTCAAAGCCGTTCGCGAAGTCATCGACGAAGGCGAATGGAACTGGCGATGAACAAAACAGAAAGGATAAAAAGGACAAGAAAATGAAAACAGTATTGTGCGAAAACGACAAGATATTGGGCCGGAAAGCGGCGGCGCATATTTCGGATTTGCTCAGCCGGGCCATCAAAGAAAAAGGATGCGCGCGTGCGGTATTTTCGACGGGGGCTTCGCAATTTGCGATGTTCGAGGCGCTTGTCAGCCTTGATGTGGACTGGTCGAAAGTGGAGTTTTTCCATCTTGACGAATACATCGGCATACCGCAGACGCACCCTGCAAGCTTCATAAAATACCTGAAAGAGCGCTTCATCGACAAACTCAAAACCAACCTGAAAGAGGTCAACTTTGTGGATGCGTCCGTTGGCGCGGAAAAAATCATCGCAAAGCTCGCGGAAAAAATAAAGGGCGAACCTGTCGATTTGGGGGTCATCGGAATCGGCGAAAACGCGCACATCGCTTTCAACGACCCTCCCGCCGATTTTGAATGCGATGGGGCATACAAGATCGTCAGGCTCGATGAAGCCTGCCGAAAACAGCAGCTCGGGGAAGGCTGGTTTGAAACGCTTGACGACGTGCCCAAAGAGGCCATTTCCATGACGGTCAGGCAAATAATGAAATGCGGGAGCATCATATCCGCCGTGCCCTACAAAGTCAAGGCCAAGGCGATCCGCGACACGCTCGCTTCCAAAGAAACCACGAACATGATCCCTGCGACCATTTTAAAAACCCACCCGGACTGGACGCTGTACATAGACAAAGACAGCGCGTCGATGGCCGATTTGCAAAATTGCGTTTAAATCCACATTTTTTGTCAGGAGGAAATTGCTATGCCAAAACCGGTTTACAACCACATAGACGAATCGCTTTGCCCCCATGCCCCGGATGCCATAGAGCGGGAATTTGCGGAAAACGGATTTGCCAAAGGCTGGGCGATGCACTGCAAGCCCGTCCCGGACTATTATTTCGATTCGCACATCCATTACAGCGGGAAAAAGGAAGACATATCGGGCGAACTGAAATTTTTGGCCGAAACCTTGGAAAATTTCGGGATCATGAGGCTGCTCGTGATTTTTCAGCTCTACGGCAAAAAATGGGACAGCGCAATGATAACGGAAAACATAATGGACAGTTTCCCATATTTCTCCACGGAGGAAATAAAGGCGAAGCTGGGCGGCTTTTTTGGCGGCAGCGACAGATATTACTGGTCCGCCTATTTAAACTACCGGTCGCCCGAAAAAGAACTGGTCGACGCCGCTGCCGAAATGGGCGCGCGCTGCATCAAACTCCACAACGCGCCGATAATCGAAGACAACGCCCCCTTTGACTTATGGCTCTCAGATGATTGGCAAAAAACCTTTGGCGCAATCGCGAAACACAAGCTCCCAATTCTGTGGCACGTCACCCAAAGGCTCCCAAGCTCCATATATACCGGGGGCAAGCGCAACGTGTATTGGGAAAACGGCTGGAAAAAAGGGGTGACATATTCCAACGAAGATTTGCTCCGGGCGTTTTTGGACTGCTGCCGTCGTCACCCGGGAATAGATTTCATCGGGGCGCACCAGCTGCATATCGGCTGGGAACGCTTGGACGAACTTTTTTGCGCATTTCCCAACTTGTACGTAGATACCACGATCGGCTGCCAGCTCAGGATGTACGACGATTTTTACCCGCACGACAAAGAATACCTGCGCTCCGTGTTTATCCGCTGGGCCGACCGCATATTGTTCGGCACGGACAGTTTCGGGAAATACAACGAACTCAACTACACGCAGCACCTTCGCTTCATCACCGCGCTCGATTTGCCGCAAAATGTCTTGGATGCCGTATGCCACGGCAACTTGGAGCGGCTTTGCGGCATATCGCCGCTATGACAGGCCATTTTCCGCCCAATCCAAGTTTATCAGCTTTTCGCGCAAATTTTGCATGGTATAGAAGTAATGGTTGCTCGCCTCGAAACCGATTCGCGAATCCATTTGCCGAAGCTCGATGAGCCGCAGCACGTTTTCCTTTTCTTTTTTGACCGCCTCCGCCATTTTGGGGCGGTCATTTGCGTTTCGCGAGCGGACAAACCCGATATGGTTGCATGCGCTTTTCATATGGCACAGCGCGGCTTCGGCGATTGTGGCCATGTCGCAAAGCAATTTGTTTTCCGGGTTTTCTATCTCATCGAATTTTTTTAAGGCTTCTTCCATTCCATTTGCCACCTTTTGCATTTGGGTTTCATATATTTCTGCAGGATATATCGACCGCCAGGAATCTATGTCGTCGTAGGGGAAGCCTATCATCGTGGCGCCGTATCCGGTTTTTTGCATGTAAAAGGGGGCGGAAACGCCGAAATTTTGCGGAGCTACGTATGCTGTGGCTATGTGGAAGGGAAATTCGGCGAATGCGCCGCTGAATGTTTTTTGCGCTTCATATACTTTTTGCCCGAGGTCTGCGCCGAATATGCCGTCCAAAAACTCAGACACCCCTTTTTTGGGATTTTTGTTTAAATAATCCGCGAACTGCATGTTTATCGAAGGATAACCCCCCAAAGTCCAGCAGAGCTGAAAGTTTTTTATGTTTTGCCCATGCAGGTTCTTTACGTGCTTTTCTATCAAATCAAGCGCGGGGATATATGGGAGCGTCGAAAGTTCCCAGGTGCAGTTTATCTGCACTTTCGCGGAAGTCCCGAGCCCGAGACGCGCCGCGCATTCCCAATTCGATTTCGATTTTTCCCCGGGGCCCGGTTTTGATATTGTATAGTCGAGCACAGATCCGGGTATCCCACCGACATTTGTGGACAGCCCTTCCTCGCTGGTGCACTGCAATATTTGGTTTTCGGCCAAAAGGCCTATCGCCTCTTTTGCCCAATCGTCGCCCCAAGCCCAAGTCCACGAGATAGCTTTTGCCGACGGGTCGGCGTCGTGGGCCCCTTTGGCGAGGATGTTGTTGACTTCGGCCACCACTTCGGCCGGCCTGCGTTTTTTGCAGCTTTCGCAGCTCATTTTTTCCCGGCTTGTCCGCGAATAACAATTTGTCAGGTTTTCCGACATGGTTATCGCGATGAAGCCCGCAAGCCCTTTCGCCTCCGTGAAAACTTCCTTCATGGCTCCATACAGATAATTTTGCACTTCGGGCTGCGAGGTGCACATGGCAAATGTGTCGTATTCCGGTTCTCCTTTTAGGTGCGGATATTTTTCGAAAAATTCTTCCGGCATGGCTCTGGGCTCGTTCATGTACAGATACACGCCTATGCCGTATTTCGCCGCGCGCGTTATCAATTTATTCAGGTTGGCAATCCTCTTCTTTTTGTCCTTGGACAGCTCCGGGTCAAAGGCGAATTCGGCGAGATGGTAGAGTATCCCCTGAAGCCATACGCCGTTCACCCCTGCTTTGGCATACCGGCTCAAAAGTTCGTCCGGGTAAGGGTCAAGTTCTTCGTTTAATAGCGGGTCGCCGTATATCGCGAAGTACGAATACGCGATGCGCAGCCCCTCGGGGCAAACGGCGGCATTGCCGGAGCCATTTTCGCTTTTCCCATAAAATTCGCCGAGGAAACCAAAGGAATTGTCGGGGCGGGCGCCAATCTTGCCATATCCCGAGATTTTTTGCGTTTCCGTTTTTTCCGTTTCCGTCAGGGCTCTGTACAGGTTGTCGTCCACCGACGGTTTGAAAGCCCCCATTTTGGCCCACATGAAATCGTCCTCTTTCAGTATGAAAGCGAGCTCATCCTCGTCGATTTCGAGCAATGCCAAAATCTGCGCGTATGTGGCGATATGCCAATTGTTTCTGATTATGGTCAAATAGCCCCTTTTGAGCCATATGGGGTCTGCCTTTGTATTCGGATCCAATCCAAGTTCTTTTGCCGACTGTTCAAGCTGGCTTTGGGTGCATTCCAATGCGGCGGCTATGTTTTTTTTCGGCACAATCCCCCAGTTTCGCCATATGACAGCTTGGAAGTTCGCCGGGAACCAAACGGGCGCCAATGCCTTTTTTTTCGATTCGGGCTGAAGTTTAGCCATGTTATATCCCTTCTTTCTGCATTTTGGAAAATATTATAGCGCAAAAAAGGCGAAAAGTCAAGAAATATAAATTTATCCGAAAAATCCACATAATCGGCAGGGACGCATCGGTTCATTTGGTACCGCCGCTGATTGTCCCGCGCACATTCAACCCTTCGGAAGGACTTTTTGCGTCGCTTTGGAAAAAGATTTCATAGGCAATATCTGCGTAAGACTTCAATCGACAAATCGATATTATATCGCTCTGAAACAAATGCGCTGTACAAATCGACAAGTGTTTTTTTAGGGCGAATAATACGCTGTACCCCTTTAGCCACGAAAGACCCTATCCAAAGAATTGGAAAAGGAATTCGGACAACTATTTTTAAATCAGAGCGTTCGGATAAAAGGATTCGAGTCAGTTCTCCGCGTGTAGGCGGGTTAGGTTCCAAAAGGTTCAATACATGAGGCAGCAAATCAAAATCTTCCACATAGCTTGAAAGAATCTTAGCTGCGGTATCCACTTTACATACATTCATCCGATCTTCCTTGTTTCCAACCATTACAAAAACAATACCTATTTTTCTGCCAAGTCGGCCAGGTGCTTTATAAGCATTATAATCGACGATAGGCCCCGGTCGAATCAAGCGAAGGGTTATTCCTAAGCTTTCACATAATTTTTTCGCCAAAATTTCGGATTCCGCTTTTCCCCATGCATACGGCCCGCGGCTTTCATGGTTTTTGAATATAGGGGTATTTTCGTCTATCGGACAACCGGTTTTCGCACTGCTTTCCAATACTGCGATGCTACTGATTTGAATTAATTTTTTAATGTCATTTTTCGCCATTGCCAACAATAAATTTTGCGTTGCATTTATTGAATTTTTTATATGCGCTTCTTTTCCGCCGGAGGTTGCTGCAGCGCAGTGGACGACAGTTTCCACATCTTCCAAAAGAGCTGATGGAATCGAATCGCCAAGATCTGCTTCGAAATATTCTACTCCCGAAATACAATTCGCCGCAGGAGGAATTTTACGAGTCGGTATCCGAACGGACCAACCCCTTTTTTTTAATTCTGCCGCTGTTTTTTTCCCCAGTATACCTGTACCACCCGTGACTAAAATGCGTCCATGTGCAATTTCCGTTTTAGATTCAACCTTTTCGGGCCGATTCAATGCTTTTTGTTCGAGAAGATTTTTTTTTTCTTTTTTTCCATTTGAACATTGATCCATCATTTCAGCTCCTTTTCATGTTCTTTTCCAATCATAATAATATGCCAAGCAAATTAATTTTCAATTATGTTTGCCCGAAAATCTTGATAATCGATAGGTATAAGGCTAGTACAATGACACAACTGTAAAAATAGAGATACAATAAACACCAAAGCGAAAGCGGAGGAGTTAATCAATGAAAAGGAAATAAGTTATCGCAATGACAGAAGCGCAGCGAAAATATGC
>Ga0082212_10006405_pt1 | contig 15838 bp, 12 predicted proteins | sample TergutNt197P3_FD_71548 | JGI IMG/M metagenome (GOLD analysis project Ga0082212, IMG submission 71548) | Neocapritermes taracua P3 segment gut microbial communities from Petit-Saut dam, French Guiana - Nt197 P3 | ecosystem: Host-associated > Arthropoda: Insects > Digestive system > Gut ...
CCCGGCCTCATCGACGCCGCATATGACCTCATACCCGTCATTAAGCAATCCACGCTCAATTTCCCAACCACTCATTGCTCTTTTCTCACTTCTCACTTCTCACTGCCCCCTGACCCCTGTCCACTAACCCCTAACTCCTGACTCCTACGCGCCTAAGGCGCGTCACCCCTGACTCCTGCGCGTCACAGACGCGCCCTCTCTCACTCCAGCGTCACACGCCCGAGCTTGCCGACTCTGAACTCGTCCAGCAGAACGGCCGCCATGCGGTTGAGGTCGTACACGCCGCCTGACATTAAAAAGCCGCGGTTCTTTGCCGCTTGCGAAAGCAAGTCAAAGCCCCCGGCATCGGTTTCGATATTCAGCTTGTAGCGCTGCGCGATCTGCTCCGGGTAGTGTTCTTTCATTCTGAGCATCAGGTTTGCCCCGAGCGTTTCAATATCGATTATCTCGTCGCGTATCGCCCCGGTGAATGCAAGATTCTCAGCGACGGTCTGGTCGTCGAACCTGGGCCACAGGACTCCCGGCGTATCCAGCAACTCATAACCGTCGCCTATGGTCACCCATTGCTTCCCCCGCGTGACGCCGGGTTTATCGGAGGCGGCGGCTGCTTTGCGTCCTGCAGCTTTGTTTATGAACGATGATTTTCCGACATTCGGAATGCCCACCACCATTGCGCGCAGTTGTCTGCCTGTTTGCCCTTTAGCCGCATATTGTTTGAGTTTATCCGCAAGCAGCGTTTTTAGGGCGCTGGAGAGCCCCGCTACTCCTTTGCCGCTTTTGCTGTCAGTTACCAGCACGGCGCAGCCGTCTTTTCTAAAACGGTCGCCATGTCTTTTTGTCGCGTTTGCGTCCGCTTGGTCCGCCCTGTTGAGGATGATAAGCCGCGGTTTGCTTGCGGTCATCTCGTCAAGATCCGGGTTGCGGCTGGATATTGGTATGCGCGCGTCGACTATCTCGCATATAGCGTCCACCAGTTTCAGGTTCTCCGCTATCATTCTGCGCGCTTTGGTCATATGCCCCGGGAACCACTGTATGTTCAATTGTTCAGCCATTGTATATCAACCGCGTATCAGACCGATGCGGCGCCAATCGCGCGGGGTATCGCTTTCGCCGCCCGGAATGAGAAGGAACAGCACTTTACCGAGTATTTGGCGCGTATCTACCATCCCGACCCGCCTGTCGCGGCTGTCGGAAGAGAAGTTCCTGTTGTCTCCCATTACGAATACATGCCCTTCCGGAACTGTGACCGGCCCGTCGAAGTCCGACCTTATGCGCGTCGGTTCGTTGATATATGGCTCATTTATCAGCCTGCCGTCTACGAAAACTTCGTTTGTGTCAAAGTTGATGTCCACCGTTTCTCCGGCAACGGCAATCACGCGCTTGACCAGCGGCGTACCGCCGAAATCCGCTGCGTCTGAGTGGAAAATTACGATATCGCCGTATTTCGGCGTGAAGAATAGGTTCGACATAACGACTCTGTCACGGTTGTGGAGCGTCTGCAGCATCGACTTGCCGTCAACGCCTATCGTCCTGCCGATGAAAACGAATATGAATATACCGCAGACAAGAGCTGTCACGATGCACTGCAGCCAGTCGAACGCGTCCATCCGGTTTTTTTCCGAATCGTCGGCAGCAGCCTCTTCTCCGCCCGGAGCTTCCCCGGCGTCTGTCACGCTGCCGGGCTCGTTGATGTCGTTCATAAGCGGCGATCTCCTTTGCGTTTGTAAAAGTATAGCTGGAGTATACCAATTGTCAGCGTACAATGCAAGAGCCGCGCAATGCAAGAGCCGCACAATGCAAGAGCCGCACAATGTGCGGCCCGTCACATCTAAGGTAATAGTACAGTGAGTATTATCCGATTTTTTCCTTGACTCTTGCTTTTTTGCCTACTTTACCTCTGAGGTAATAAAGCTTTGCCCTTCTAACCTTGCCGCGGCGCACCGTTTCGACTGAAACGATCGTCGGTGAATGCACAGGGAACACCTTTTCGCAGCCAACATTGTATGATATGCGGCGCACTGTGATAGTCTCGTTTATGCCGCCGTGTTTTTTTGCGATTATCGTGCCTTCGAAAGCCTGGTTCCTCTCGCGGTTGCCTTCTTTGATGCGGACGGTGACCCTGACCGTGTCGCCGATATTCATAGGCGGCAGCTCGGGTTTCATGTATTGGTCGCTGAGCGCTTTAACTAAATCCATTGTCTCTCCTCCCCTCTGTGAATCGAATAAGCGAAGGGTGTTCATGCCGGAATATGGCAGCGGACCATCCCCGCATACGCGCGCCGCTCAGACACGCTGAAGAATACTATCACACGGCCGCCGCAATTGCAAGCACAAATTTTACAATACTAAATACGTGCGGAGCATGTTCATGACTTCGTCAAAGTCGAGCGGCTTGCCGATGTGGTCGTTCATGCCGGATTCGAGACATTTTTCAATGTCTTCCTTGAATACATTCGCCGTCATCGCGACTATCGGCACTGTACCGGCGCTGGGCGCGCTGAGCTTCCTGATTCGGCGGGTGGCCTCGTAGCCGTCCATTTCAGGCATCTGAACATCCATGAAAATCATCTCATACTTTTCGGGCGATTCGCTGAACATACGCACAGCCTCTTCGCCGTTTTCCGCGCAGTCGATGCTCAGTAATGTCGGCTCAAGCAGCGTCATCACTATTTCGCGGTTGATGTCGACGTCCTCCGCCAATAAAACACTGTGACCTTCAAAAACAGCCGAAATATCATCGCCCTCTTCTTCCGCGCTGTACTCAGGAGCGCCGAGATACTCGTCTATCAAGCTTGTGATGGTCGACGGGAACAGCGGTTTTTGAAGGAACTTGTCGACGCCTGATTTTTTTGCTTCGTCGACGACTGTGCTGTATTCAAAGAACGAGACCATTATAACCAGGGAATCTTTTTCCGAGGACATCCTCGCCCTCAGCTCCTTGATAAGCTCGACGCTGCTCATATCCGAAAGCTTCCAATCTACAAAGTAGATGTTGTAAGCGCCGTTCTCTTCTACAAGCCGAAGCGCGTCCTCCCCTCTCATGGCGGTATCGCATTGCAGGCCGAGCCCTTCTATAATGCCTTTGAAATCTTCTAAAATGTATGAATCGTCATCGACCGCCAAAACACGGATGTCTTGCATGTCTGCTTCCGGAGCTATAAACTTTTGCTGCTTTGACGCGCCGCGCTTTACCTTGACCGTAAAAGTAAAAGTCGAGCCTTTCCCAAGTTCGGAGTCTACCCAAATCTCCCCGCCCATCATTTCAATTATGCTCTTTGAGATAGTCAGGCCAAGCCCTGTGCCGCCGAATTTGCGCGATGTGCTGCTCTCTGCCTGCTGGAAGGACTGGAATAGCGTGGCATGGTGCTCGGGGTCTATGCCGATCCCGGTATCAGTAACGGCGATCTTCATTGTGCATACGCCGTCTTCTTCGCCCATATAATATGTGTGTACCCTGATCGCGCCCTCGTCCGGCGTGAACTTTATCGAGTTGCTGACAAGGTTCGTTATTACCTGCGCCAATCTCTGGTCGTCGCCGACCATGTTCTGCGGGATGGCCCTGTCGATATACACTGTAAACTTATGCTGTTTCTCTTCCGCGCGGAAGCTGATGACGTTCGCGACCTGCTGGAACATCCGTTCGAAGTCGAACAGCGTCTCCGAAAGCTCGAACTTTCCGGCTTCGATTTTCGACATGTCCAAAATGTCGTTGATGATACCAAGCAAGTGCTTGGACGCGTCGCCGATCCTGTCGAGGCTGTAGTCCTTTTGCTCAACGCTGTCTGCGGATCTGCCTATGTTGGTCATGCCGATGATAGCGTTCATCGGCGTGCGTATCTCGTGGCTCATGTTTGCAAGGAAATCGCCTTTTGCCTTACTTGCAGCGGTCGCGTCGTTTAAGGCGTCCTTTATCCTGTTCTCCATTTCTATGCGGTCTGTCATGTCGTGATAATTGACAAGCAGCCCGTCATTCTCATCGCCGTTGTTGAAAGGGATGATGCTGACTGCGTATGTTCGAACGTTCCCCGACGGGCCGATACAGAGCTCTTCGTCAAAAGTCAGAGCTTCGTTCGACTGAAGCACGCTATTCAAAATGCCCTCCATTTTGTCCAGCCATGCATCGCCGCAAAAAGGAGAGAACACCTGCCGGAACGATTTATGGTGCAAAAAGCCAAGGCCGGGAATCCCTGCCAGATGCAGGAAGCTCTGCGTCGAAAGCAGGAAGTACAGCGCATGGTCAAGGAGGATAACGAGATCAGGCGTGTTTTCCATAATGACCTGCAGCTGCTTTTCCTGCCTCGTCTTTTCCGCTGCAATAACAGCGCTAAGGTTTTCCTTGGCACTCGTCACGTTTTTGTGCTTGGTAAGGTTATCGTTTGCTAAGTTGAGCTGCCTGTTAAGCTTCTTGATTTCGAGCTTGAGCTTCTTATTCTCAGCTTCAAGGATATCGATCTGCTCGTCCAAAACGCACCTTCTATCATCCTTCGTCCTGTCATTTGCATATGCCAAAAAGTCTGCTGATTGCGGGGTTCTATTCACCGGGCGCAGCGAGTTCGCTAAGCGGATACTTAAAACGCGCAGGCTATAACTGTGTTGTTGTGGAAACTGTTAGAGTTCGCCGCATCCCTTACCGGGCATATCTCCCCGCCCGCATATGAGAAAATATACGGGATCTTATCCGCGACTGTCTCCGTTACCTTTTCTGTCTCGGACAATATCTCTGTGCCGAGGGAATAGCTTCTCGCAAGGCAGGAATACAGTATGAGCGTGCTCAGGCCTTCGTTTTGCAGTATTGCGTCGATCGTACGCACAGTAGTGCCAAGAACGTCAGCCTTATCCCAAGTGCCGAGGCTGAACTTCGTGCCTTCAGGCATAAGCCCGCCGCATATCCCGTCGCCGTCTTCGCTCCAGGACAGCAGCACCCTTGAAACAGGTATGCCCTCGCCCGCATAGTCAAGTATGAAGGGTACGGAATGGAGTATGTCGCTCACTTTCCCGTTTTCGGCCAGCCCCATTTTTTCCATATACTCGATGGTCGGGAAGCCGTCTACTTCCTTTAGAAGGTTTCCCTCGGCCTTTGTGATGGTGGCGGTTTCCGCAAGGATGTATTCCGGCGAAAACGATGCATACAGGAATTTCGGGCGGATGTTTCCGCTTGCCACAATGATGCCGTATATGTCCCTTTCAGCCTTGTCGTTAAAAACGACGTAGCTGTCAAGATAATCCGACGTGTTATCTATAGCAAGTGTTCCGAAGTTCGGAACTCCGCCTGTCACGCGGTTGAGGACTTCTACGTAGTTGTCTCCTGCGTAATTCAGCATTATCGGCGCTGCGCTGATTATCAGTTTCGGCGTTTCCGTATGTCCGGTGAGGGCTGCTTTGTACATCTGCTCAAAAGGCTTGTCCAGCCCCTCCATTAGAGAGGGCGAGCATGCCGCGGTGAATGTAACGTCGTCTGATGTGATCATCATGATCGTCAGGTCGAGCTGGCCATAACCGCCGTTTGACGCTATTGCAGTCGATGTGGTGCCGATTATCGGGAACTTCAGCTTTTCATATAGCTGCGCTACTATCCCGCTTGTAGCAAACTCGTGGTAGCACATGACGATGCCCACCGTGTTTTTCAGACAATTCTTCTCCGGCTCGAGCTGGGCGACTATTTCCTGCACAGCAAGTTCTGTATCATCTATTTCATTCGTAAAAGCGGTGTAAGACTTGATCATTTTCGCCCCTCCAAACTGAATGTTTTTTCCGTACTGCATAGGAACCCGTCAGACATGCGTGGAATTCAATCCATTCTATACAAATACATAAGAATAATCAAGTATTAGTCAGAATACGGTTTGCTAGTGTCGATCACAATTGTCTTTGCCGCATCGTCCCAATCCACACCGAAATCGAATGCCGCGCCTATGTCGCGCAGCTTGAAGTAGTTGTTGCCATCGATGTTGTAGGCAGTTAATGCGACTTCATCGCCGTTGAGGTAGACTTTGGCATTTGAAGGCAGGGGCGTCTTGACGTCGCTGCTCTTGCCCTCCATCTCACCGCCGACTTTCGTATATGCCTGGCCGCTTGTCAGCGAGATCGCTTCCTTTTCGCCGTCCCATTCGACCTCGAAGCATTTTTCGGTATCGTTTAATATGTATGCCAGATCGCGGAGTTTAAAGTAGTTGTTGTCGTTGATATTGTATGCGTCGAATGCTACAGGTTCGCCATTGACAAGCACAGTCGAAGCGGTCGGCGTCGCTTTGAGGCCGGATGGCGGTTCTTCGGGCTTCGCCGACTCTCCCGGCTCATCCGGCGTGGATGGTTTTGCCGGCTCCGGAGGTATTTTTACATTGTCGAGCACTTTGACCGGCGCATGCGCGTCATATGAATTGCCTTGCCCCACTTCGCCATAGAAATTACTGCCGCAGCCGAAGAGTTCACCGTTGGTCTTCAAAATCAGCGTATGCCTATTGTATGCGCTGACCGCGGCGACTCCTTCCATTACCTGTGTTGGCGGGCATATTTCGTAGCTCCTTTGCCCTCTTGCAAGCTGGCCGAATCCATTTTGCCCGAAGCTCCAGAGGGTGGCGTCGTTTTTCACGACCATTGTATAGTCAAAACCTGTTGCAACGCTTTTCACATTATCCATAACTTTCTCGAAAGAGTAGTTGCTGGATTTATCCCTCCCGTCGCCGAGCTGCCCTTCCGAACCCTGCCCGCTGGTCCACAATGTACCGTCGGTCTTGATTATTGCGGAATGGGCCATACCGGCGGATATGAAAGCGACGCCGTCCATTATGAAAATCGGAGTGGTGTTTTCATTCCTGTCCGTTTTGATGCCGAGCTCTCCGCTCATGTTGCTGCCGCACGCATACAGCTTGTTATCAAGCGTAAGTATCAACGTGTGCATCCTTCCGGCTGATACAGATTTTACATTCTCCATGACCTTTACAGGCGATGTTGCTTTCCCCTGCTCGGCGCCGTTGCCGAGCTTGCCGAAGGCCTGGCTGCCCCATGCATACAGCACATTATCCTTGGTTATAGCAAATGAGGATCCGTAGCTGAGGGAGGCTGCCGCTGCGTTATCCATTATTTTCTGCGCCGCTTCGCCGCCTTCATAGGTTGCCTTTGTCCGCCCGTTGCCGATCTGACCGTCGGTGTTTGAGCCCCACATCCACAGCTCGCCGTTCGCCTTTATTCCTGCGCCATGGTTTTCACCCAGCGAAATGCTGATGTATTCGTTCGGGTTTTGCACGGGAGATTCAATTGAAACATTCTCCTCGACGCCTCCCAGCTGCACGTAAAGGTTCGTTCCCCAGACCCACAAACTGCCGTCGTTCTTGATTGCGGCAGATATGCTGCCTCCAGTAGCAAATGTGTTGCTTCTCTCCACTGAGTTGTCGCCGTACCCGAATGCCCAGCCGGATTGAAAGGCTAGTACCATGCATATTACTAATCCTGCAGCTAATAATCTTCTCATAACAACACGCTCCTATCATTTGATTTTTCCAATATACCACATCTAGTGCCGTGTAGCACCTAAAAGTTTACAAGAATTGCGGTGTATTTTTTCGCATATCAAGGCGAAAGACCGCAGGAATACTTGACCCTATTGCCGTATTTTTGCGCTGATAACAAATGGAGCTCCGTGAACTTTATCACAAATGCGCGGATGGTCGCGTATGCAGCATTGCGAAAATCGCGTTCGAGCTGCTTTGTGGAAAACTCCCCGTTTCCATAAGCTGAAAGGACAAAGAACCAAAGCTCCTTCTCTTTTGCCGTTATCGTTCCGTTTTCCAGTGCTTGCGTAAATTTTTGCGACGCGTCAGCCCGGGGCGTAACGTCTTCGAGTTTATTGTATACATACCGTGTGAAGTATTCAAGAAATGGAGTAATATCCAAAATCCCACTGATTTTCGCATTCTCTTCAATAAGCGTGTACGCATTATAATACTGCTTACGGCTTCGCTCAATGTAACTGGAAAACGGCACGTAAAGCGCTGAAGAATAGCCTTGCCGGCGCAGGAACCACATATGCATAAGCCGCGCCATCCGACCGTTCCCGTCAAAATATGGATGCAAATACGCAAGATAAAAGTGTATAGCAGCGGCGCGAAGCAAGTCGTTCATTGGGCTGTCCTGTCGGGAAAATGCGACAAGACTCTTCATATATTCAGGTAGTTTCGTATGCGGAAGCCCGGCATGTTCGATTTGTTGTCCGACTACAAACACTGAGTCATGCCTATAGAACTCTCCTGGATTTAGTTTGTCTTCACCGTCAAGATACTGCCCGACCGTAATATCATAGAGAGTGTGGATATTCTCTTGTGTTATTTCGTTATTCGGATCGGCAATGAACTCAAGACCATTTTTCATACCGTAGATACGGTGTTCCTGCCCGTCGGACGGGGCGTACCCCTGAAGTATTCTTCTCACGCTATCACGGTTGAAATCAATGTTTTCAATAGTTAATGTAGCTGCGATTTCGTCCTCCATGGCCCTTTGCCCGAAACTGCCCGCAATGCCCTGCGGCGTAAGGAGCAACTTAACAGCATTCATCCGCACAAGCGTAATACTCTCCATATACACGGCTTCGGAGCCATTGAAGCCTTGTATAGGGAGAGTCTTACATACGCTCGTCTTGAAAAGCCCGACGAGTTCGTTAATATCCACATCAGGGTATTTATACTCGAGCTTTCTCAGATCTAAAACGCTTTTATCCGAAAGAATTTGCGCAAATAATGCTGCGTCCATACTGTCCTCCGCGCTGATACTATTTGGTATCAATATATATCATTTTACCAGATTTTTTCTCAGCGCGCAAGTACATTGATTTTAGGCTCGAAGTGTTTACATTCTATATTTTCTGCCGAGCGACAATTTCTTCTTCAATAATCTTGCCGGTTTCTTCAAAACCGAATGATGCATAAAGGTTTTTCGCTACTGTATTTTCCGGCACATAGATTTCTAACAAGATTGTACTTGCGCAATCGTAGTTATTATGTTAATATAACATGCGATGTTAAGATAACATAAGTATTGGAGATTTGCTATGTATATCAAGCGCCATATTGAGGACGCGGTGCTGAGGCGGGCGGAGATGAAGGGGGCGGTCGTAGTCACCGGGGCAAGGCAGGTCGGGAAAACGACGCTGATCGAGAACTTAAAACCAGAGTTGCCGAAGGTCACGATGGACGATTTGCCGACAAGGCGCCGCGCAGTCAGCTCGCCCTCGACTTTCTTCAGCATAACGCCTCCGCCTGTATTCATCGATGAAGCGCAATACGCACCTGAGCTTTTCAGCTATATAAAAATACTGCTTGACACAAACCATAACAAAGGCGATTTCTTTCTGACCGGGTCACAGAGTTTCGAGCTTATGCAAAATGTGACGGAGAGCCTGGCTGGCCGCGCCGGCATACTCGAGCTGCTCGGGCTGTCGCTCCGTGAGATAAATGGCGATCCGTGGAACAAGCCGTTCATGCCGACGCTTGAATACTTGAAAGAGCGCAACTCATGTAAAAAAGCTATGCGCTCTCCTGAAATATGGAATGTGATTCACCGCGGCTGTCTGCCGGAGCTAGCGCTTAACGCCGGCTTTGGCTGGGCGGAGTTTTACTCCGACTACGTAAAAACATATATCGAACGGGACGTTCGCAGGCTTACGCAAGTCGCGGATGAGGAGCGGTTTTACACGTTTATGACCGTATGCGCGGCAATGTCCGGGCAGTTACTGAATCTAAGCTCGCTTGCAAGCGACGTGGGCATAAGCGTGCCGACCGCAAGAAGGTGGCTGTCGGTACTGAAGTCAAGCGGAGTAATATATCTGCTCAAGCCGTATAGCAACAACGCGATAAAGAGAGCGGTGAAGACGCCAAAGCTGCACTTTCTTGACATAGGCCTTGCTTCGTATCTCACCCGCTGGATGACGCCGGAAACCCTCTCGATCGGAGCTAACAACGGCAGTTATTTTGAAAGCTTTGTCATCACGGAAATTCTAAAAAGCTACTCAAACGCGGGCGTCGAGGCCGATCTGTATTTTCTGCGCGACGGTAACAAGAAAGAGATCGACCTGCTTATCCACGAAAACAACACGCTGTATCCTTTGGAAATCAAGGCGAAAGGCGAGCCTGACGAAAGGGAAATAAAACACTTCAATATGCTCGATGGCATAAAAGACGTCAGCATCGCCGAGGGCGGGGTCATTTGCCTCGCAAACGACTTGCTTCCGCTAAACGACAGAAACTACATTATCCCGCTTACGATGGTGTAGAGGCGTAACAGTCAAAAATCTTCCTCCACTTCATATTAGCTTTTTTACTACGCTCACGACCTCGTCGGTTTTCACTTTCATGCTTATAGTCTTATCCCTTGACACGATTTCACAGCAGTTTTCTCTGAGGTTGCGCGGGCTGACGATGATGCGCACAGGTACGCCCAGCAGGTCCGCATCGGAGAGCATGACGCCTGCGCTGACAGCCCTGTCGTCGTATATGACTTCGATGTTTTCAGATAAAAACTGCTCATACAGCTTGTCGGCTGCTTCCTTCACCTGCGTGTCGTCCGCGCGCACGCAGCACAGATGCACCTGCCACGGCGCTATTGCCATCGGCCAAATCGGGCCGTACTCGTCGTGGCGCGACTGGCATACCGACGCCGCAAGACGCTCCACCCCGATTCCGTAGCAGCCCATGATCGGATGATGCAACGCCCCGCTGCCGTCGGTATATGTCATGCCCATAGCGCTCGTATACTTGTCGCCAAGCTGAAAAATGTTCCCGACTTCGATTCCGCGCGAGATCGTGAGCGCAGCATTGCCGCATTGCGGGCAAATCCCGTCTTCCTTCGCTTTTGCGAAGTCATGATACTCCGCTTCGCCATAATCGCGTTCAATCTGGAATCCAACAAAGTGATGATCGGCCTCATTTGCCCCGCAGCAGAGATCGTTGATTCCTTTGAGCGAATTATCAAACAGGACGGTGACGTCCCTAAAATGGGCGGGACCAAGAAAGCCGGCAACCAGCTCGCTGCCCTCGTCTATTACAACGGGGGCTATTTCACAGCGTAAAAAGTTCCTGAGCTTCGTCTCGTTCGCTTCAAGGTCGCCGCGTATGAATAAAACGACATACTCGCCTGTACCGGCTTTTTGGTATACGACCGCTTTGCACGAACTCTCAACCGGCAAGTTCAGATAATTGCACACTTCTTCTATCGTTTTTGTGCCCGGAGTATAGACTTTCTGCAGCGGCGCTAAAGAGGCGGCATCGTTGCCGGCGTCGTCGCCTGCTTCCTCGTTTGTCACAATGGAAGCGGTTGATTCCAGATTGGCGCGGAAGTCGCAGCTTCGGCATGCTACGACCGAGTCCTCGCCCACCGGCGTCAGCAGCATGAACTCATGCGACACCTTGCCGCCCATCATGCCGGAATCGGACGCTACGGAAATCACCTCCGGCAACCCTGCCCGCTCAAATATACGCTCATATGCGACATGCGCCCGTTCATAGTATGCCTCCAGGTCTTCCTGCGATGTGTGGAACGAGTAGGCGTCTTTCATGGTGAACTCCCGCACGCGTATGAGCCCCCCGCGGGGGCGGGCTTCGTCACGGAACTTTGTTTGTATCTGATAGATCATAAACGGATATTTTGCGTATGTCTGCCCGAAATCCCTCACCAGATGCACCGCGGCTTCCTCATGCGTCATACCGAGCAGCATTGGGCTGCCGTTTCGGTCGCTGAAGCGGAACAGTTCCGACCCGACGCTCTCATAACGCCCGGACTCATGCCAGAGCGACGCGGGCATCATAATCGGGAAAAGAACTTCCTGGCCGTCGATCGCGTCCATCTCTTCACGGATGATCTGCTCTATTTTCCGGGTGATGCGGCGCAGTATGGCATACGATGAGAATATACCTCCCCCGACTTGCTTCATGTAGCCGCCGCGTATCATAAGCGCATGGCTGTCGATTGTTGCCTCGGCTGGTTTCTCTTTGAAGCGCTCCCCTATCAGTTTTTCCAGTTTCAATGTGTTTGCCTCCATCCCTCGTCGTCGCAAACTCCACTCCGCTCCGCCCTCACAAGTTCGGGCATACACTCCGTTTCGTTGCTCCTCCTCTTCAAACACGACCCACTTCTTTGGGCTCGTGTTTGATTTTCCTGATATTTCTTTTCCATTGATTATTTGACGCTACCCCTTATTGTTTTGTCCGAATTATTTCCTGCTGTAAACGTAAAAACGCCCCAAGCTCGTATATCAGCTTAGGGCGAACTTTTCAGTCCGTGGTACCACCTAAATTCACAGCGTCTCCAAAACAGAGCCGTTATGCACTCGTAGCAAATCTGCTACCCTATAACGGAGGGGGGCCGGTGATTCTTAATTGTTTCCGTTGCGAATCACAGCTCGAAGACGGGTTCGGCGTTATTCATTGAAGATTTTCGCCCAAGCGCTTCTACTGCCCATGCAGCAGCACTCATCCATCTTCTCTCTGAAAAATCCAAAACGCTTACTATTTCTTGTCATCGCTTTTCTTATTCAACTTTGCCTACAGTAGCACGGATCGTAACTTGTGTCAATCGTTTTCGCTGTTCGCAATGTCTTTCCTGAAGAAAATGCAGCGTTCGGTTTCGGCAAAACCCAGTTTGAGATGGAACTTGTAACTGTCAGTATTGTCGAGCAAGCAGTCGCTGAGGAACTCGCGGCAGCCTTTTTGCTGCGCCCATTCTTCGCATAAAGAAACAAGCGCGGACGCAACGCCGCGCAGACGGTAATCCGGTTTGACATAGATTGCTTCTAAATAGCCGGCAGTCCCATACAATTCTTTACCATTTACATATTCGTCCCTGAGCGCGCCATGACAGACGCCAATCGGGCTCTCGCCATCATACGCAAGAAAGAAGGCTTGCCTGCCATTATCAAAATGCTTATAATTTTCTGCGAGCAGCTCGTCATATGAGTGGCCTTCATACAGCAGGCAAAGCAGCTCAGTCAGCGTCTCTATGTTGCATCGTTCGGCTCTAAGGTAAGTATAGTTCGTGCTGCGAGTTTTCATTGCATCGCCCATTCCTGGCACTGCCTGATACGTCCGCCGTTGTCGCCATGCTCCGCATCGAATGAGTATTGCTTCAACAATTCGCATGGGATATCGGGACACTGACCGCAATGGACATATCCCTTGTTCTGGCAGCATATAGCCACCGGGCATTCGCCGTGGAATGGGTTTCCGTTTGTCTCGATACACCCGCCGCAACCGTGGCTATCTTTCCACTGGCATCCTGTACAATGTAAACCGCACCTTGAATCAACCATATCTATTCCCCCATCTCTGCCGCAAAACCGATCTCAGTGCATTTCCTTATACGCAATGGCGCAATTTTTTTTGTTATGGGCGATCCCTATGCATAAACAACTACCTGTGAGTCCTTGATAATACTTTTGGTCAAGAATCTGCGCGAGCGCTTCTTCTTTCAGCTTATCGACGTCGTCTCCCTGCTTGAACTCGATGACCATATGCGGCCGCTCGCTTGAAAGCGACTCCATTCTAATGTCGCTGCGCCCGTGCCCGGATTCTATATTGCTCGTTATTTTGTACAAGCCGCTGAGCGATACGCACATGCCCAGGAAAAGCATATGGTACGCATTTTCTTTCGCATCGTGGAAGCTTGTACACGATAGCACAATCTCCTGATAGATTCCCATGAAGCCCTCAATGTCGCTTTCCAGCAGGCAGTCGAACATAGTCGTGAGGCTGAGTGTCTCAATATTTGCAGCTTCTGCTATGATCGTTGTAAACTCAGTCTTCACTTCCCCATTCGGAATGCGGACAGTCATGGACAAAGACGGCGGTTTCCTTTCGATAACTGTCAGATATCCGGCGTTTATCAGTAAACCCCAAAGCGTGGCGTCATGCTTCAGCTCAAAAAACGAACTATTCAGTTCGGCGCTGACCCGTACCGCTCCTTCGGTTATCAGCTTATCAAAACTCTTGCGGAACAAGTACCCCGCCTCGGAAATCGACTGCCTTATGAGAAAATTTGTGGACGTGTTCAACCAGTAATTTTCCAGCAGACCGATGTCGGCGTAATTCAATATCGACCAGGGGTTATATATCTCTTCCTTTCCAAATAGGTAGCCGTCGTATCTCTCCTTGACATTTTCGTCAAGCGCAAGACCGTAATAAGATAATAGAGCTCCTGTTTCGCTTTCTGTAAGGCCGAAATACAGCGAGTATTTCGCATCGGCAACAGTGTACACCCTGATGTTGTTCAGTTGCGAGAAAATGCTTTCTTTTGCAATACGCTGTATCCCCGTAAGCATCGCCTGGTGGATACAATCTTGCCCTTTCAGCGCACCACCGTAAATTCCGGAGAAGAACGTTTTCAACTCGTCGTGGTATCCGTACTCCACAGAACTCAAGATGGGTTGGTCGTACTCGTCGATCAGTACTATGGGCTTAATGTTGTAAAATTCATATACTGCCTGTTCAAGCACGGAAATCGAAATTTGTAAGAAATCTTCGTTAATGCTTTGATCGACGAGTTTTTCATAGACCTGATAAAACCTATGAAAGCACAGCTTTGACCTATCGACGCTGTCGTTGAAGATCAGGCGGTATTTTTCATATTCCGCTGCGACTATACTGGCAACTTGGAATAATAATGATTCTGCGCTCTTCTTCTTGCAGTCTTTAAACGTAAAGTAGACGACCGGGCGCGAGTTGATTTGGCTTGCGTACTCTGTTTCCATAATAGCGAGCCCGTCAAAAATTTCCCGGCTGTCCACGGTTATATCGAAAAACTCCCGTATAGTGGTCATATTGAGGGTCTTGCCGAACCGCCGCGGCCTTGTAATGAGAGCGACTTTGTCGCCATTTTGGATAAAGTCGCTTATTATCAGCGTTTTGTCAACATAATACCTGTCCGTTTCACGGATTTCCCTGAAGTTGTCTATGCCGATTGGTAATAATTGTTTCATAACACAGTCTCCCTTCCCTACTGGTCTGTGTAATGTGGGGGGGCGGTTTTTCCATCAGCTTCCTGAAACTTGACGCCGAACTCAAAAAACTTTACGATGCTCCCTGCTATTGTCCGTTCTATGCCAAAGAAGGCCGTTAATGCTGTCTGTTCTCAGCGAAGATAATGTCCGCAATATGATCATTTATATTGCGGACAAAATTATTGAAAATAAATCATTTCTTACGGAAATAGACAGCAAAATAGGTGATGGCGATCACGGAATCGGCATGGCCGGGGGTATGCAAAAGGCAAAGGATACAGTAACCGCTGCGGAGAATACCGGTAACGCCTTTGCCCTGTTTGAAAAAGCGGGTAAGGCCATGCTGATGTCCATGGGCGGCGCCTCCGGTGTAATCTTTGGCAGCCTGTTTATGGCAGGGGCAAAGGGAGCAGAGGCCAGGGCGGAACTTGCCCCGCAGGACATAGCCGCAATGATGGAGAGGAGCCTTGTTGCCATAAAGGAGCGGGGAAAGGCCCAGGTTGGAGACAAGACCATGGTTGACGCTCTTGAACCGGCTGTGGAAGCGATGAAAAAAACCAATGGAGACGGCCTTGTATTGATGCTGAAAGCCGCTGCGGAAGCCGCCGCGGAGGGAGTGGAAAACACCAAAAACTATCAGGCCAAATTCGGCCGGGCAAAATCCCTTATGGAACGCGCTGTCGGGCATCAGGACGCGGGGGCCACTTCCGTATGGCTCATATTCCGTTCAATGGGTGAATTTGTAGAACAGGCGTCGTAATTGCCGTTGAGTTCCGTGTTCGCAAAAAAGCCCCGCTGACAGCGTGGCAGTTCGAATGTTTCTTTCAGCCGCTCTCTTAAATGACGGTATGCAACATGGGG
>Ga0082212_10006406_pt1 | contig 15837 bp, 15 predicted proteins | sample TergutNt197P3_FD_71548 | JGI IMG/M metagenome (GOLD analysis project Ga0082212, IMG submission 71548) | Neocapritermes taracua P3 segment gut microbial communities from Petit-Saut dam, French Guiana - Nt197 P3 | ecosystem: Host-associated > Arthropoda: Insects > Digestive system > Gut ...
CTTGAACCCGATGAAGTGAAGACATTTGAACGTGATTTGAAAGAGTTTCGCAAAAAACATGGCAACAATCAAGGGCAAAACGACGATAACCAAGGCGGTAATCGCAGCGGGCAAGGCGGTCGTGGGAATCAGAATCAACAGTAATACAACCACAAACCCCGCCAATCGGCGGGGGTTTAATTCTTTCATTTAGGTTATAGCCGTCAAGCTATCGCGGCGGCAGAGCCGCCCCGAATCGCTCTTGTTTAGCTTCACACATCAGCGCGTGAAGTTTCGCTCGCGTCGGCATTACCCGCGGCGTCTTCTTTGGTTCCGCCAAACAAGTCATCGCCTTTTGCCTCCTGTTCGGCGTCATCGTTGATAGACGCAACCATGGTTTTCAAGTCCTCAACTTCGCGTTTAATGTCGCTTTTGATGTTGCTGCCTGTTTCTTTTACGGCGTCGAATGTTTCTTCGCCTTTTTTCACCATGTCTTTTGATTTTATGTCTTGGATTGTTTCGCCGAACTTGTCCGCGCTTGTTTTGACAACACCTGCGGCAAAGTAAGACGCTTTCTTGATTTTGTCTTTATATTTGCCTTTTCCGCCACAGTCCGCACATTCTTTGACATAGATTTCAACGCCGTCCTCGTCCATGAGCCCTTCTAAGTCGTCAAGGTCGTCGAACTCGTCAAACCATTCGTCCTGTTTCATTTCGGTGAGTTTTTTACCGATAACATAACCTGCGCCAACCAACGCCGCCACACCAAAAGTCGCTACTGCTAACTTTACCATATCAAAATCCTCCTGTTTGCGATTAAATCGTACTCGTGTACTGCACATATATTACAGTATAACACCTGTAAACCGATTTGTCAATACCAATAATATTTTTTCCCGTATTGCTATTGCAAATTCATGCAATTTATGTTAGACTTGAATAGGAAATTAAAAAATTCGGAGAATAAATATGAAAAATTATGATTACACGGCGATTGAACAAAAATGGCAGGCGTATTGGGATAAACACGAGACTTTCAAGGCGACCGACTGTGACGGTGATTCAGGCAAAGGCGGATACTTCATACTTGTGGAGTTTCCGTATCCGTCGGGGCAGGGTCTGCATATCGGGCATCCGCGTCCGTATACTGCCATGGACATTCTTGCGCGATACCGCCGACTTGACGGCTACAACGTCCTGTACCCTATGGGGTGGGACGCGTTTGGCTTGCCCACAGAGAATTTCGCTATCAAAAACAAGATTCACCCCGCGATTGTCACCGCCGACAATATCAAAAACTTCACGCGGCAAGCCAAAGCAATCGGGTTCTCGTTTGACTGGAGCAGGGAAATCAACACCACTGACCCCGCCTACTACAAGTGGACTCAGTGGATATTCCTGCAACTCTTCAAGAAAGGCTTGGCGTACAAAAAAGAAATGGCGGTCAACTGGTGTACGTCTTGCAAAGTCGTCCTCGCTAACGAAGAAGTGGTTGACAATGCGTGTGAGCGTTGCCACAGCGAAGTTGTTCGCAAAGTCAAAAACCAGTGGATGCTCAAAATTACCGAATACGCACAACGCTTGATTGACGATTTGGCAGACGTGGATTATCCCGCCCGCGTAAAATCGTCGCAGATTAACTGGATAGGCAGGAGTACAGGCGCGGAGGTTATTTTTGAAACAAAGTGTAGCGGCGAAACCGAGGCAAATCACACCATGCGCGTGTATACTACTCGCCCCGACACGTTATTCGGCGCGACGTATATGGTTATCTCCCCCGAACACCCTTATATAGAAAAATGGACAGACAAGTTAGCGAATATGGGCGAAGTGCGCGCTTATCAGGAAAAGTCCGCCAAAAAGTCCGACTTTGAGCGTACAGAGCTTGCCAAAGACAAGACGGGCGTGAAGTTAGACGGCGTGTTTGCGATTAACCCTGTCAACGGCGCGCAAATCCCCATTTTCATATCCGACTATGTTTTGATGAGCTACGGCACAGGCGCGATTATGGCAGTCCCTGCCCACGATACGCGCGACCATGCGTTCGCTAAAGCATTCAACTTGCCTATTATAGAGGTAGTCCGACGCTCGTCGGTTTTGCCGTCCGACCTTGCGAAAAATACAGTGTCGGCACTGGGACGGGAACAATCAGAATTAAATCAGGGCAATGTACAATCCGAAGCCTTCACTGACTGTGACTCGGGGGTTATGGTAAACTCCGACTTCCTTGATGGATTAAGCGTGGAGGACGCGAAAGTTAAAATCATCGAGTGGTTAGCGCAAAAAGGATTGGGCGAGCCGAAAGTCAACTTCAAACTGCGGGACTGGGTGTTCAGCCGTCAGCGATACTGGGGTGAACCGATTCCGCTTGTAGACTGCCCAAAGTGCGGCTGGGTCAGTATTCCTGAGAGCGAGTTGCCGCTGAAACTCCCAGAAGTCGAGAGTTATATGCCGACCGATAACGGCGAATCGCCGCTTGCGGCACTTGACGATTTCGTAAACACGACCTGCCCCGAATGCGGCGGCGCGGCGAAACGCGAAACGGATACAATGCCGCAATGGGCGGGGAGTTCGTGGTATTACCTGCGCTACTGTGACCCCGACAACACCGACGCGCTGATTTCTCCCGATAAGTTGGCGTACTGGACGAAAGGCGGCACTAAACCCATTGTAGACTGGTACAACGGAGGCATGGAGCATACGACGTTACACTTACTGTACTCGCGATTCTGGCACAAGTTCCTGTATGACATAGGCGTTGTTGAAATGTCTGAACCTTATGCGAAACGCACGGCGCATGGCATGATATTAGGCGATGACGGTCAGAAAATGAGCAAGTCACGCGGTAATGTCATTAACCCTGACGATATTCTGCGCGATTACGGCGCGGACGCACTGCGCCTGTACGAGATGTTCGTGGGCGATTTCGAGAAAGCCGCGCCATGGGCGGTCACAGGAATCAAAGGCTGCAAGCGGTTCTTGGACAGGGTGTGGAACTTGCAGGAGAATGTCATTGACGGTGATAAATACCGCCCCGAATTGCGCTCGGCGTTCCACAAGACAATCAAGAAAGTCGGTCATGACATTGAAACGCTCAAATTCAATACGGCGATTGCCGCGCTTATGGCGTTGCTCAACGAGGTGACTGCCACAGGCGCAGTCAACAAAGCGGAACTGCGGACGTTTCTGATTCTTCTCAATCCGTTCGCGCCGCATATCACGGAAGAGCTGTACGAGGTGTGCGAACTCGGTGGCGTAGTGAACGCGCAGACGTGGTGCGCGTATGACGAGGCACTGTGTAAGGACAACGAAGTGGAAATCGTCGTGCAAATCAACGGCAAAGTCCGCGCCAAAGCAATCATCGAATCAGGGTGTGACAAAGCAAAAATGTTGCAGATTGCCAAAGACGCGTTGGGCAGTACCGAGTTAGCGGGCAAAACGGTAGTGAAAGAAATCGTCGTCCCCGATAAGTTAGTGAACATTGTCGCGCGGTAAGCAAAAGAAGAGATGAGCCCAAAGGACTGGCTCTGCCTGTCCGACGGGCGAATCTTGACATCAGGTAATACTAAATGACAAATCAGCATATACTTGTCCAAAGGAGAGGTATATGCTGATTTTGGTTATTGTTGCAATAGTAATGTTTACGTTTTTTATGGCGATTCACGCGCGGCATAAAAAGCCGCTGAAATCCGCCGTCGTGAGCATGACGACAGGCGTGGCGGCGTTAGCAGTCGCGGCGTACGCGCTGTCCGTGACGGTGAACATCTACACGGTGTTTGCGGCGTTGACTTTAGGTGTGCCGGGCGCAGTTTTAGTCGCCATTGTGAGCATTTTCGCGTGAACACGCCCTCCCCACCGCATATGCCGTCGAAAACGCGACTTGTAAATTAAACCCACCCGTGAACGCGGCAACGTCGAGGATTTCGCCTGCAAAGTACAGCCCCTGCACTAACTTGGACTGCATGGTTCGCGGCTCAATCTCACGCACGCAAACACCGCCGTCTGTAATCACCGCCTCATCAATGGGGCGAGTAGCCGTGACGGTTAGCTCGAACGCTTTGAACAGCTCGACTAATCGCCGCCGCTGTGTCTTGCTGACTTCGTTGACGCGGCAATCAGGCGCGATACCCGACCGCTCCACGAACACGTCAATAAACTTCTCGGGCAACAACCCCGAAAGCGCGTTCTTAAACTGCCGATTCTTATTTGTGGCGAAATCGCGCAGAATCCGTGCATCAAGCGTCTTGTCGTCCAACGCAGGCTTTAAGTCAATGAACAACCGACAATCAGTCGGCGATGTGACAAAGCAACTCGCCGACAACACAAGTGGGCCTGACACGCCGAAATGCGTGAACAGCAGTTCGCCTTGTTCTTTGAACAACGTCCTGTCATGCTGTTTAAGAGTAAGCGATACGTTTTTGAGCGTCAACCCCGCTAACGGCGCGCAGTCCTCTATCGTTTCGAGAGGCACGAGTGTAGGGCGAGGCGGCACAATCGTATGCCCGAAACTCTGCGCGAGCGCGTAACCGTCTCCGCTTGAACCCATCTTGGAGTAGGATACGCCGCCCGTCGCAATGACGACTGTGCGCGCCGAATACACGGTATTCTTGCCGCGAACTTTAAAAAAATCCCCTTGTTTGATTACTTTAGCCACTCGGTCAGTCACCACGTCCGCGCGACTTGCGCGGCGTAACGCCTCCACCACGTTTGCCGACTTGTCCGACTGCGGGAACACCCGCCCGCCGCGCTCGGTTTTGAGCGGTACGCCCAACGACTCAAACATAGCCATGGTGTCTCGCGGCGTGAACGCGGTAAGCGAACTCCGCATAAAACGCGCATTGGTAAAGATGTTGTTCAAGACCGTTTCAATGTCACAATCGTTGGTGAGGTTGCACCGCCCTTTGCCTGTAATGGCGAGTTTACGCATAGGTGAGGGGTTTCGCTCGATAATCAATACGCGTTTGTCTTTTAAGTTTGCGAGGTGTGCGGCTACTGTGTACCCCGCCGCGCCGCCGCCTATTATAATTACGTCGTAAATCATGATTCTCTTCATATAACCTTCAACAATAAGGGCGACTAAACAGCCGCCCACAAAACTTATAAATCACGCCCGCGCGCTTTCGTCAATGACAATCGCGTCAGGGAACAGGTTGCGGCTTTCTTCCTTGTTGAGGAACGTAGTGCTGACGTATCCTTGAATAATCGCGCCGTCCTCCACCGTAATGGTAGACGCGCTTATATCGCCGAAAACCACGGCATCGCCGCGCAAATCTGCTTTGCCCACCACGTCGAGGTTGCCCTTGACTTTGCCGTTCACCTCCGCGTAAGTAGACATCAAATCCCCGATTAACAGCGTGTCGCGCTTCATGCAGACATTGCCTTTCATACGCACGTTACCCTGCACTTTTGAGGCGTGCATAAGCGCGTTATTGCAGGATATATTACCCACAACCTTGCCGTCAAGGTCGATATTCTTGGTAGTCTCGACGTCACCTTTAATTTCGCCGTCAATGCTCATGTCCGCAAACGAGCGAATATTACCGTCAATCTGCGTATTGCGCGAAATAACCGTCAACTCTGAATCGCTGCTGTCGGAAGTTTTGGCAATCGACGGAGTAGGGACAGGCACTTGCACGTTGGATACAGGGCGCGGGCGCGCCTCAAAAGGCACTCCCGGCGGCGGTACAGGCGGCGGAGCAACAGGAATCGGCGCGGCTTGTACAGGCGGTGGCGAAATAGGAGTAGGCGCGGGCGCGGCTTGCACAGGCGGCGGCGCAACGGGGGTAGGCGTCGGTGCGGCTTGAACAGGCGGCGGAGCAACAGGAGGTGTAGGCGGTATAGGACCTTGAAGCGGCACAGGTTGCACAGGCGGTTGACCGCCGAACAGCGACACAGGCAATTCTCCCCCCGATAAAAACTCATCAGCCACAGGTGTGGACACGTCCACCGATTCCTGCGAAACGGCGTCAGCGTTCGCCGCGAATGGGTCAACCGGGCGCGCTTGCGAAATAGGGCGCACTGTAGCCGCCATATCCTCATCAGTGTCTAACGAAATTTCACGAGGCGGCGCGTCGTCGTATATTCCTTTACGCAACTCGTCAACAGTAGACGACGAAGTAGCGGCTACTGCCGCATCGGGATTAGGAGGCGCAGGTGTGCTCGCCTTTTCCTTTTTGTCCGCGCCTGTCAGCTCTCTGATTGCTTGAGAAAAATTCTCTTTTATTCCCATCATAATGTTATATTCCTTACCTACAGCTAATATCGTCTATATAAATAGTCAAGCCAAATTGCCGTTTAGTTTCAGCTCTTGTTTTGCTTTTACTACTCGTCAAGCTATCGTGTCGGCAGAGCCGCCCCGAATCGCTCTTGTTTTGCTTTTACTACTCGTCAAGCTATCGTGTCGGCAGAGCCGCCCCGAATCGCTCTTGTTTTGCTTACTCGCTGCTCCAGCGAAGCGCGCGGACGTTTGGCGACAACGTGCGAAATTCATACTCGTTTTGGTGTTCGTCCAGCAGTTTAATCAGCGGACGAACGACCCATGAGCCGTGCGCCGAATTATCGTGAAAAAGCACGATTGAACGCCGCCCCGCATCATAATTCTCGTGGATTTTTTTGGGGACTTCCTGAATCATAGTATCGTAAGACGCTTTAGTGTCATTGCTGTCTACGTTCCAGTCAAAACAGATGAATCCGCGCCGTTCCATCTCTGCGATAATGTCTGCACGAGTATCTTTGTTATAATCGTTGATGCTGCCGCCCGGGTAGCGGAATATATCCGACAGAATCCCTGTTTGTTCATAAATCAGAGTGCGCGCTTGGTTAAAATCTTCCAAAAACGCCTCAACGCTCTCGTATATTTGTTCATATGCGTGGGTGTAGCTATGCACGCCGATAGTGTGACCCTCCGCATCAATGCGCCGCAAAACCGACGCAGAACTCTCGCGCGGCACGACAAAGAAAGTCGCCGAGACGTCTTTCTCTTTCAGATAGTTGAGGATTTCCGTCGTTTTATAATTAGGCGCGTTATCGTTGGGCCCGTCATCAAACGTCAGATAAACGTGACCGCCCGCGTCTTCGTCTAACACCAACTCCCATGGCGCGTTGACCGCGTATAAGTCAGGGAACATCCCCGCATATTCACCCGACGGCGCAGGCGGCCATACGTCCTGCGGCGAGGTATCGCCCTCTGTCGTTTCGTCAGTGGCGTTGACCGTATCGGTGTCAGTCGTGTCACTCACATTGTCGGTCGTTTCACCGATATTACGCAACGCCTCATACTCTTCTAATTGTCGCTTGAGGTTTTTATTCTCAATGGCGAACAATATAACAAGCGCGAGCGACGCGGCAATAAAAAGTGCAGTCGTAACAACAATCAAGTGCCTGAAAAATTTTACGCTTCCGAAGTACAAATTCGTTCCCTCCATGCAGGTCTATATATTGGTATTTCAAACCCCTGCCGTCATGTATGTAGATATAACCGTACGACAGCGCAATAACCCAAAGCTATACACGATTAAGTATACTATATTTTACCCCGTTTGTCAAGAAAAATTTTAATTTGTCGCAAAATTTATTTTTGTAAACAAGAGTTGTACATAAGTATAGGCGGCGTTTCGCAAAACTGCCGCCCGGAATATAGCTACGCCGCGTCGTCCAAAACCCATTCAGGCTCAACTTCAGCCAACTGCACAGGCGTTTCGACTTTGAGGGACTCCCTGTACATATTCTCGGCGAAAATGGCGTATCCGCGTGTGGGGTCGCTCACGAACACGTGGGTCACCGCGCCTACGAGTCTGCCGTCCTGAATCAGCGGGCTGCCCGACATTCCTTGAACAATCCCGCCCGCTTGATTGAGCAGTGCCCTGTCGGTGACTTTCACCACCATGTTCTTGACGCCGTTTCTGTCATTATAGTCAATTTTTTCGATAATAACGTCATACGAAACGGCTGTATCACCGTCAATGGTGGTGAGCAATGTCGCCGCTCCTACGCGCACTTCCTGTTTATACGCCATTTCAATAGGCTCAAGCTCCTGCTCTTGCGCGTTTTCGGCTATTTCTGATTCGTTATCGTTTGCGTCATTTTGCATTTGTTCATAATCGTCCGCAATCCCGAACAAACCCACTTCGGTGTTGCGTTCAATTGTTCCTATTGCTGTCCGTGACATGAACGTCCCGCATAGTTCCCCCGGCGCGCCCGCATAGCCTTTGACTACGCCAGAAATATACACCGGAACGGCGTTGCCGCTTGAAAGAGGCAGAATCTGCCCTGTATCAATGTCACATACTGCGTGACCTAATCCTGCAAATACGCGCTCGGCAGGGTCATAGAACGTCATTGTCCCGATTCCCGCGCTGGAATCCCTCACCCACATACCGATTTTATACAACCCGTCTTGGTTGGAGCGCGCAGGCTGCAGATTGACCGTATGCTGTTTGCCGTCCCGAATCAGGACAACTTCGGTGTTGTCTGGGTTAAGCTGAACCGCCTCCGATACGTCTCCGTTTGTGCGGGTCGGTACGCCGTTGACCTGCACCACCACGTCTCCTACTTTAACACCGCCATCTCGTGCGGGCGCGCGCATACCCTCCTGCCCGTCAACCATGCCGAATTCAGTCACGATTGCGCCGTCGGTGAGAATCTTAATCCCGAAAGGTGTTCCCTGCGGCACGAGAAGCGGACGGTCAATATGCTGTACCGCCGCGCGTTTAATCGGAATCATGCCGAATAAACGCAAATCAACTTCATCGCTTGAGCCGTCCGACGCGGCATATACAGGGAGCGAATCGGCGTTATCGTTCGCCGAATGTGCCACTATATCAAAAAACGCATCTATTGTAAAAGGCGCGTTATCCGAAAGGTAATACTTGTCAGGCAGCCGAGCGTAATAAAACCCTACCACTGTACATAATAATAGTGTCATCACCAAAAAAGTCGATGTCACTGTTTTAACAAATTTTCTCATTCACACACACTCCGTTCTCCGCTTGGTTTTGCTGATAAAGCACATATAGTCGAGGCTTCCAAAACCATGGAGTCTTTGCGGTCTATTTTCCGTCATACTGCGTTAATTTCTCCTCAAATATCTGCGGATATTCTCGCAAATCCTTACCACGCTTTTGAAAAACCTCGACTATAAAGACTTGAAAAACAAGCCCTCGTATGTGTTTAATATTAGCAAAAACGGTCGTGAATATGTTCGGAATATTTTATTTTTAGATTTTGGCGGATAGTATATTCGGGTAAGAAGTGGGAGTTATGACGGATAAAAATGTCAGTCAAAGTCATACCCACAGTCACACAATCCCAACGCACAGTCTTCACAGCCGATTTTGCCGCCGTGGTCGTCGTATTCGTTGAAATCGGGATTGAAGAAGTTGGCGTCGCTGTACTCGTCGGAGTCGTCATGCGTGTCGTTTATGTCGGCGAATACGGCGTTGAGGTCGTTATCGTCTATATCCGAGTCAGAGTCGGAGTCTATAAAATCGCGTTCGTTCATGCTTGAGCCTCCTTATGAAAGTTTACACAAAACAGCGGAATCGTAGTGATTCCGCTGTTGTGATACCTGTAAAGGTGGGATTATTCGCTGTCGCTGTCCGAATCAGAATCGCTGTCGCTGTCTGAATCAGAATCGCTGTCGCTGTCTGAATCAGAATCGCTGTCGCTGTCCGAATCAGAATCACTGTCCGAATCAGAATCAGTGTCAGACTCGTCAGTAGACTCAGGGTCGTTATTTTCGCCGGTAGGTGTAGCGGTAGTGGTTGCTTTGTCTGTGCCGTCGGTTGTTTCTTCAGGGTCGCAAGCTACGATAGAGAGCAACATACCAAGTGCTGCTGCAAGTGCAATAATTTTTTTCATAATATTTCTCCTTAGTAAGCCGTTGTAGGCTTTAATGTAGTTGAAGTAACTCGAGTGCCCATTTTTGTGCCCTCCGTTGCTTCTGTAATTGCAGTATACCACGGAAAAAACCCGCCGTCAATACAAAAAAGTCATTTGTAATCATTTTGTAAACTTTTCAGTGCAATTGTAATAATTCTGTAAACTCTTTGGGGAGAATCATAGGTAAAATTGTACAAGCGGCGGATAATTTCGGCACAAAATTGGTAACAAAGCCTTGATTTTTGGGCGAATGTATGGTATACTACACGGTATGATACTATTTTTGAAAATCGTGATGTACTTCGTAGCCGCTATATGGGGGTTAGTCCTCGGGTGTATACTACCTGTAGGAATGTTGGCATTCCCCGAGGGGGACAGCATACCTGCGTACATTCCCGTGATGTGGATTATTGCGTGTGTGGCGGGGTTTATCGCGCCGTGTGTACTCGTGCGGCTGAAACGAAACAAAATCGCCGCAGGGTTGAGCATTGCGGGTGCGGCGGTCATCATCGTTGTACACTTTGCGCTTGACCCCTACACCATTGATGATTCTGCCATTGCGTGGTTTTATATGCCGCTGTTGGCTGAAACCGTTGCGGTGTCGCTCATTGCGTGGGGGGATATTGCCGAGAGCCTGCGCGCCAAGCATGACGCGCCTGCCGAGTCGATATTAGGCAAAATCGACGACGATGACGATTACGTCATGAAGAGCTATGACAAGCCGAGTAAATCCACTAATAAAAGTAAGAAAAGAAAGCGACGAAAATAAAAATGTCGGAACTGTATTATAAACTATTGACGCTGAAACATAAAAACTCCTCTTTAGGAATCAAAGTTGATGGACTTGAAGAGTGGCTGTATGAAACAAGAAGTATGATGAGCAGTAAAGAAGTCGAAAAAATAGATAAACTATTCGGAGGGCATTATGGCATTGTTAGACCCTAACTTTCAATATCATCTGCACACGACTGTCGACAAGTTAGGCAAATACGTCATACTGCCGGGCGACCCCGGGCGTGTGGCGAAAATCGCGCAGTTGTTGGACGAGCCGGAACATATCGCCACGAACCGCGAATACGTGACTTATACAGGCAGCCTTGACGGTGTGCGCGTCAGCGTGTGTTCAACGGGAATCGGCGGGCCGTCGGCGGCAATCGCTGTTGAGGAGTTAGTGCGGTGCGGTTGCCATACCTTTATAAGAATCGGCACGTCGGGCGGCATGAACCTCAAGGTCACGGGAGGGGATTTAGTCGTGGCTACGGCGGCGATTCGCGGAGACGGCACGAGCGCGGAATACCTCACGCCTGATTACCCCGCAGTTGCCGATTTTGACGTGGTGACGGCACTCGCGCAGTCTGCCGCCGCGTTGTCAAGCGACGAAGAGGGCAATCGGTATCACACGGGTGTGGTACAGAGCAAGGATTCGTTCTACGGCGAAATCGAGCCGCAAGCCATGCCCGAGTCGGCGCGGTTGCTCAATCGTTGGGAGGCGTACGTCAAGTCGGGTTGTCTTGCGTCGGAGATGGAGGCGGCGACATTGTTTGCAGTCGCGTTAGTGCGGGGAGTACGCGCGGGGGCGGTGTTGACGGCTCTGTGGAACGTCGAACGCTCCAAGGCGGGTCTGCCCGATAAGGTTTGCAAGAGCAACGAACGTGCGATTGCGTGCGCGGTGGGCGCGATACGCAAGCTGATTGCGGGGGAGAAGAGGTAGAGGGGGTAATATATGCAGGACTTTATTATAGAAAACGGAATGTTGATTGCGTATACAGGTGATGATATAAATATTACAATCCCTGACGGTGTAAAAATTATCGGCAATTCCGAGAAGATTGTTTTCCCTAACGAAAACATCGTAAGTATAACGATTCCGCATGGCGTTGAGCGGATTGGCGATTATGCGTTTAGCGAAATTTATAAGTTAGAATCGCTGATAATCCCCGATAGTGTTAAAAGTATCGGCAAACAGGCGTTTTATGGTTGTTTTATTGATAATGGAGACAACCCTTTTGAGCTTGTTATTCCCTCAAGCGTTACCGATTTAGGTGAAGAAGCGTTCTTTGAGTGCGGTAACATTACCTCGTTGGTGATTCAGCCAGGGTTGACCGAGATTAAAGCGAGTGCTTTTTGTACGATTGTTGAGTTGAAATCCGTTGAACTTCCTAATACGATTATCAGTATAGGCGAAGATGCGTTCGGTTGTTGTGATTCGTTAGTTTCGGTGACAATCCCCGACAGCGTTAAATATATCGGGAAACAGGCTTTCGCCCATTGCGAAAATTTGACAGATGTAAAAATGCCCAAGTCAATCGACATAGCCAAAGACGCTTTTGAAAAAACGCCTTATTATGAGGACTTGAAAAGCCGTAAAATCTGTCTTTGTTGTGGCGGAAAAATCATGGGGTTGTTCAAGAAGTGTGAGCTTTGCGGCAAAAAGCAGTAATTTAGTATAACGAGGTCAATTAAAACATGGAGTGGTGGCGAATCATAGTCATAGTCCTGCTGACAATATTATCCGGTTTTTTCGCGGCAAGCGAAATTGCAATCACCGGGGTAAACCGAATACGCCTTAAGTATAAAGCGGAAAAAGGCTCAAAAGCGGCGGCTAAGGCATTAAAGCTGTTGAACAAATATGACAAGTCGCTCATTACTTTGCTCATCGGCAATAACGTGGTTATGCTGATTGCCGCCAGTATGGCGACATTGGTTGCAATCAATATCGCCGACATCGCGGGGTGGGACGAAACCATGGTGGTTGCCGTCGTGACGGCGGTGATTACGGTTGCGTTATTGGTATTGTCGGAGATTTTGCCGAAAACTCTCGCGTATGAACATTCAGACAGGTTCGTGATTGTCACTGCGGGTGTGCTGACTGTCTTTGTGTGGTGTTTAACGCCTGTTTCGTTGGTTTTATTGCTGATTCAAAACGCCGCCCGCAAAGTATTCCGCAAAAGCGAAAAAGCGGTGAGCGTGACCGAGCAGGAGCTGTTGCAGATTATCGACGAAATCGAGGACGAGGGCGTATTGGAGGGGCAGGAGAGCAATTTAGTGCGCTCTGCGTTGGAGTTTGACGAGACGACGCTTGAGGAAATCATCACGCCGCGTGTGGACATCACGGCGGCGTCGCTGAACGACAGTGCCGATAAAGTCCGTGATATTTTCTTTGAGGAGGGCTACTCGCGTCTGCCCGTTTATGACGGGACATTGGACAAGATTGTGGGGATTATCAGCAGTAAAGATTTTATGAAGTGGTTGTTGGCTCCCCCCGAGTCCCGCCCTGCCGAGATGCCTGTAGCGGACATTGTGCGCCTGCCCGCGCTGATGAAACTGTCCGACGCGTTTAAGTTTATGCAGAGCCAAAAGTCCCACATGGCGGTGGTGTTAGACCAGTACGGCGGCACGGCGGGAATCGTCACGCTTGAGGACATTTTGGAGGAATTAGTCGGCGAAATCTGGGACGAGGGTGATGAGGAAGTCCGCCCTGTTAAGTTTATCAATGCGCGCGTGTTTGAGGTGGGAAGTGAGCTGAGCGTCAATAATTTCAACCGATTTTTCGAGGGGTACGAGCCTGAGGAGAACGCGGCATTGTATTCACAACTCGAAATCGTTTCCGAGAGCAACTCGGTGGGGGGCTGGGTGTTCGAGCTGTTCGGGCGAATTCCCGCACAGGGCGAGTCGGCAATGTCGGAGTTGTTCAAAGTCACCGTGTTGACCATGGAAGGGCGGCGTCCGGGGCGATTGAAGTTTGAGATATTAGAACGTGCAGAAATTCGTGGAGGTATGTAAACAATGTCAATGGTATGGAGTAAAAACTTAGAAACGGGTAACGAAAACATCGATGAACAACACAAGATTTTTTTAGGAATGTACAACAGGTTACTCGTTGCGTGTGAAAAGGGAGTGGCGCAGGAAGAAATCATGAACGAAATTGAGTTTTTGTATGATTACGCCGAGACACACTTTGCGGACGAGGAGGCACTGCAGCGGCAATACAACTACCCGGGGTTTGTCGCACACAGGAAACTGCACGAGGAATTCACGGCGACAACCAAGGCAATCGCCGAGGATATGGGTGTTCGGTTGTTACAGGGGTGTCCGAGTGATGAAATGGCAGACGAGCTGTGTGAGATTATCGGTAACTGGCTGATTCATCACATTGTAGAGGAAGACATAAAGATAGCGCACCATATACATCAAGTAAACGGAACAACGCCTCCTTCTTGAGGGAGGCGTAGCGTTTTATTGTTGCATTATCTCAGCGATAATTTTGTCTTGCAGGGCGGTCATGGGTTCAATCGGAGTAAACTTCGTATTCATGCCGGGGATTCGGAAAACTTTATCGGTACTATCCCATATCGGGATATTGTCAATGTCTTCGGGTTAATTCCCCGCCGCTCTGCGGCGTTAAAAGCAAGAGAGCATAGGCTCTCTATCCTTGACTTTCGATACCCCGACCCTCTGGGTCGGGGGTTCTTCATTTTCGTAACAACAAGTTTATTTTGGATTAAATCGACTATATATAGTGGTAATAGTAAAAAAAGCGTTGACTTTTCGGCAAATATATGTTATAATAATCTTTTCACGACAACTTGTGACATTTTTGCACATTAAAACGTCTATATACTATTGGCAACCTCCGAAAACTTCGCCGCATTTTCGCGGCACAGGCTTTATCCGTCATTTTGCACAAAAATACTCGTTAATACACAAAGTATTGCCTGCGTTTTTTGTGCCAAAGCAAAAGAAGAGCAGCAGTGCGGCTGGCTTTGCCAGTCGGCAGGCTGCTTGACACTCAATTAAGCACGAAAAAATCTGCACGGCGAAAAATGCACCGAGGTTTTCGGAGGTTGCCTATTATAACTATATCGGAGATAGCTAAACCAATGAACTCAAAATCAAAAACATTTATGTATATACTTATACTTGCTCTGCTTGTGACGCTCACGGCTTGTTCAGGCGCGTCAGACAGAGACGAATCCACGCGCCCCGCGTATCGGACTTCGCGCCAAATTGACGACGTATTAGGCGTTGACGTGGACGAGAACACACCAACTCAACCGCCGCTGACAACGGCAACGTCTGCACCCTCTACTGAGAACCCTTCGCCCGAGGAAACAAAACCCGCGCCTTTTGAGCCCTCAGAAATCATCGTCGCGTCGCCCGTTCCGCGCACGCCCGATAACCTCATTGACCCCACGCGCCCCATGGTCGCATTGACTTTCGACGACGGCCCAAGCGTCCACACCGAGAAAATTATGAAACTTTTGGACGAGAATAACGGACGCGGTACGTTCTTTGTCATCGCCGGAGCGGACGGTAATCGCCTGCCTGCGAACAGCACGATAATTCGCACACTGCATGAGGGCGGTCATGACGTTTTCGGGCATTCCCTCAATCACAAGAACTACACGGGGTTGTCCGCTGAACAACTGCGCCGAGAAATCGTTGAACCTCATGACGCCATCGAGGATATTATCGGCGCGCCCGTGAGCCGTATTTTTCGCCCGCCGTTCGGAATGCAAAACGACACAGTCCGTCAAGTTGCCTTTAACGAAAAGTTTGCTATTGTCAACTGGTCTGTTGACACGCGGGACTGGAGTTCGCGCAATGCCGACGCAGTGTATAATGCAGTCATGAAAAGCGTCAGAGACCGTGATGTTATTCTGTCGCACGATATTCACGCGTCAACCGCCGAGGCAATGATACGCGTAATCCCCGAGTTAGTCGCACAGGGGTATCAGTTAGTCACGCTGTCCGAGCTGTACCAACACTCACCGCAAACCCTTGAACCGGGAAAAGTTTACTTCAACGCCCGATAACGAATTGCCAAAACACTTGACTTTTGGTAAAATGTGTGGTATTATTAAGAATATAGCAGTTCCGCTTGACATTTGCGTTTTATTCGCAGATAAATTTTGTGTTATACAAGGCGAAAATTTCGCGAATATACGCTTATATTTAAGAAATTTTCAACGCAGTATA
>Ga0082212_10006407_pt1 | contig 15835 bp, 14 predicted proteins | sample TergutNt197P3_FD_71548 | JGI IMG/M metagenome (GOLD analysis project Ga0082212, IMG submission 71548) | Neocapritermes taracua P3 segment gut microbial communities from Petit-Saut dam, French Guiana - Nt197 P3 | ecosystem: Host-associated > Arthropoda: Insects > Digestive system > Gut ...
CTCGGCATTGGCTATATCTTCATTGACTTGTACCCATATCACTCCAAAAGGTCTTAGCGTTCCAACTTCATCGGTCGGATCTATATTATACCAGTCGTCATCACTCGTTGCAACATCCGAATAATTTATTATACCTGTCCTATAATATATTGCCATATCTGAAAAATCATTTCCACAGCTAACTGAAAGGGGAGAACCTGAATTATCGATTTTAAAATTGGCTGAATTTAATCCGCCAAAGGGACTCCATCCTTCTGCCAATTCAAAATCAACAAATTTAGGCGTATCCGGAGCTATCAGGGGAACTCGCTTAAATGAAAGATTAGTTCCTTTTTCTTGATCCGCGAATATATAAGCTATATTACCTGGAGAAGCGGTAATGTCGGTATTAGCACAAAAGTCAACAGCAAGATGTCCATTGGCAAATACGCCAGTTGTATCTGATGGAGTCGCAACCAATCTCGACAACAGTACTGCAACCCGGAAAGCTGTACCTTTGGGTATTGTATTTTTAGGTATAACTCCGGTAGGTTCTACCATCGCAGAAGCGTTTGCATATTCCCAGCAATAATCATCCCATCTACCCATGTCCTTGATTTTTCCCGAGTCAGCCCTCAGTTGCGGATTATAAAATTCAATCATATAATCAACGCCAAAGGTTAATGGAGCGCCTGTTTGCGCATTTCTTAATCCGCCTTTCCCTGCGCCCAGATCCACATCAAATGGAAGCGACATCATGTAAAAGAAATTAGATCTCCGAATGGTTTTGCGCACAGCAACGTTACTGGTTACTACTCCATTGTCTGTTCCTTTCGGAATCAACAACAAACCGTCGTTCGAATCGTTGGTGTGAAATACGACCTCAGTCGCTCTCATTTGCCCGGGGTTATTCACTCTCGCCCAATTATTTTCAGACATAGAAGCGCGAAGATGCACCGGACCTGCCGAATATAAGCCACCACCGCTACCGGTTTTGCCAACATACATATCTCCTATCACAGTTGTAGGGAGCTGGCCAAACATACTGGCCCAAATCATAGATGATAAAAAAATGGTAAATAATCTTTTCATACTACACGTGTTTTTATTTTCTGTTATTATTTTATTTCGTTTTCATTTTTCTTAATACAATGTCAACCAATATATTTGCTCTTTGAATCTCCATACTGTCGGTAATATCTACGTCATATTCGGCCTTTAAGTCCGGAATAACCAAAGAAACATTTTTGGGGATATTGATGGGCGAATCCAACTTATCCAAGTTCGCCTCATAAATATAGATCCAAAAAACCGAATTTCCGTAATGTAATTCAGCCAACGAGGGAAGGCTGACTGATTCGCTCAATACGGCCACCTTATCTAAACGTTCATCCGCTTTCTTGTTACGCCACGAAGTAACAGTCGTCGCTATAACTACAACGAGAGCAATCACTACCACGATAAAGAGCAAAGTTCCACTTAAATTCTTCGACCGGCTCTTCTCAGGGTTACTGTCTTGAGGAACAATTTGATCGCCCACTTTTGCAGTTTTTTTCCTTACAGATAAACTACTATTGTGCTTCGACTCATTATTATCGCTCTTAACGGGTTCTGTAACCGTTGATTTTTCTCCGGATTCCGAAGCAGGGATTTTATTTGCGGCTGCTTCATCTTTTTGTATCTCAATTTTGCCCTCAATAGCATCGTTTGTTTTCTCTTTCTCCTCTACGGATTCCTTTTTCTCGTCTTCGACTTCTTTTTCCCCGCCCTCACTTATTAATTTTCTTAGGTGTGACGACAGGATAAACGAAACCTGTATTTCCCCCGTATCCCGTTTAACGGGCCGAAAGACACCAACTTTAGGGAGATTGACAACTTTTTCTTCTTTCAGAGGACTTGAGACTATTGTATAGAGGTCGTTGGTATCTTTCTTTTCTCCCTCTCCCGCCGCCGACATTATTCGCAGAAACGAATCGCTATCATCGGTCGACTTGAACAAGATAGTCCTCCTGTCTCCTAACGACTTTATTTCCAAATGGCCAAAGTCAGGAATCACCACATTTCTCCCTTTTAAAAGGGAGTCAATTATCAGTAATTCAACTGCTTTTATATTGTCGCTCTGCTCACTTACCGAGTTACTTTTGGCCATCTCTACTTGATAAAAAATAATAAATCGTAGCTATTTGAAATTTGAATATGACAGCGCACTACCGGGAAGAGAGGAAATCAATCTCTTTTTCTATGAAAGGGATATCTTCTTCCTGTATTCGTGTGTGTATATCAGATAAGGTCGCATTCAATGAATTGAAGTACGTGGCTTTGTAGTCTTCATAGATTTCATCCATCAGCCCTTGGTCCTCATGTAAAGATGTGATATCTTCGTCAAACTTTTGAATCAACAATCTGAAATCACTTTCAAAGCCGGTTAACAGCGATAAGAATTGCTCCAATACATTCTTCTGATGCGCAAATGATGTTTGTCTTCCCATAACGATTAATTATATTTTTTTAATATGTTGGTAATTCAAGAATCTTATAGCTTAAAGCCCTGCAAAGGTAATGTCAATTATGCAATACTTATTCATATATTTTTACCGTTTTGACATATATCTTTGCCTTTTTAAGTTATTCACTGGCTTAATCACCCTATTTTTTGAGGAAATCTTTGTTGGAGGCGAGCCAAATTGCTCCTTGCAAAAGACGGAAAAATGTTGATAGGATGAAAATTTGTACTCGTTGGCAATCTCCTGCAAAGATTTGATTCCTTGATTAATTTCAAAAAGTATATGCTTCGCTTTTTGCTTTTGCATCCACTTATAGGGTGAATCATCAAAGCATTTCTGAAATTTTTTAATAAATCCCGATGTTGAATAATTGGCAGATTTTGCCAATTCTCTTACATTTTTTGCGTAAAAATAGTTATTAATCACAAATTTTTTAAATTGTATATCCTTCGATAAAATACATTGCAAAAACTGGGCTAATTCCCAGCCTTTATAAGAATAAAAAAGCAGATAGAATAATTCCTGCCGTTTCAGTTCAAAAAAATGGGATGGATATATAGCCTCTTTTAAGTACTGAACCAGTAAAGAAAGATAATGTGTAATTACTTTCTTCACAGGAAGTTTGAAAAAAACTTCCGATATTGTATTATCTTCCTCGATTAATCCGTCTATCCATTTTTGTTCAATGAACCATGTCTCCATAGGAACATGGCATTTAAGAAAATGTGTAGGCTCCAACATGGCCAAAGAGTATAGATTGTCACTTTGAGCCATAAACATCTCTTGGGAAGAAACATAGTGTACTTCCTCATTGTTTATTTCGAGCTTGATACTTCCCGAAACAACAAAAAATATCACCGGATTCCGGAACTGTTGATTTTCCAAACGGTAAGCTTTCGGTAAAACCAAATTCTCCCAAATCCGCTGATATTCCAATGTCTGTTCGTGGCTATTCAATACTTTATCGTTTTCGGCTAATCGATATAATCAATTGTTTCTTCCCCAATTAGCTGACGTAATGTATTTTTTAATTTGATATACTGAATGAATAAATCATGCTCTGCTACATGATCATTGTCATGCATCGGACTCTTAAAATAGAACGATAACCATGATTGGATACCACTCAATCCGGCACGTTTAGCCAAATCGGAAAACAATACCAAATCCAAGCAAAGCGGAGCGGCTAAAATGGAGTCGCGGCATAAGAAGTCAACTTTCAACTGCATCGGATAAGCCAACCATCCGAAAATATCAATGTTGTCCCAGCCCTCTTTGTTGTCTTTTCGCGGCGGATAATAATTAATACGAACTTTGTGATAAACATCTCCATAAAGTTGCGGATAAAGGTCGGGTTGCAAAATATTATCAATTACTGACAATTTTGATTCCTCCTTGGTTTTGAAAGAACCCGGATCGTCCAACACTTCTCCATCCCTGTTACCCAGAATATTCGTAGAAAACCATCCGCTTAAACCCAGCATACGGGTTTTCAGCATGGGTGACAGCACGGTTTTCAACATGGTTTGACCGGTTTTGAAATCTTTTCCGCAAATCGGGGTTTGGGTTTGTGCCGAAAAATCCCAAATTGCCGGCATATCGACCGTCAAATTAGGTGCGCCATTAATATAAGGTATGCCCTCTTCCAAACAGGCGTAGGCATAAATCATGGAAGGCGCTATTTCGGGACTGTTTTCTTTCATTGCTTGCTGCAAAGCGGGAAGGGTTTGGTGCACATCACTGATTTTAGTATATACTTCTGTACTTCCACACCAGATGCAAACCACTCTATCCAATTGATTATTTTCTTTAAATGACCGAATATCATCACGGACAGCCTCTTTCAAATCCCATTTGGTAGGAGCAGCCTTCACCCAAGTACCATGCAAACGTTTGACAAAACTTTGATCAAAAACCGCCTTCATGGGTTTAAGCGCTTGCAATTCATCCTTTACCTTATCCAAATCCTCACAGGTCAGCACCTCAGCATGACGGGCTGCTTCATAAGCATTATCCTCAAAAATATCCCATCCTCCGAAAACAATATCATCTAATTTCGCCAAGGGCACTATATCCTTGATTTTCAAGAAACGGTTTTCTTCCCTCTTTCCCAACCGCATGGTTGCCAATTGAGTGATAGAACCGACAGGTACTCCCAATCCTCTACGGGCAATAAAAGTACCCGCAATAAACGTAGTGGCTACCGCACCTCCTACACCAATGACCAAAACGCCAAGTTTGCCTTTAGCTTCTTCAATTTGTATTTTTTCCATAACAATTATTTTATATTAAACAACGATGAAATAACCCCAGTTGCTTATTTTGTTAATTATTTACTAAAATATAGCACGCCAAGGCGACAAAGTTATAATAATTTCGGCAAACATACAAAGCTACATGATTTTTAGTTTGATTTATTTTCTAAAATCCTTGCGATATCATTGCCGCTAACGGAAATTTTATTACTTTTGCGGCTTGTTTTATCATTTGGAATGGAAAAAATTACGGCGATAATCAATCCTGTCTCAGGAACAGCTTCAAAAAAACGCATACCGGACTTGTTGGAACAATACATTCCCTCTGATCAATTTGAAAAAAAAATTATTTTCACGGAATACAGGGGACATGCGTTTGAGTTGGCAAGCAGGGCGGTTAAAGAAAAAGCCGATTATGTAATAGCAGTGGGAGGAGACGGCACCATCAATGAAGTTGCAAGAGCTTTGGTTGAATCGCCTGCCGTATTAGGGATAGTTCCCATGGGGTCGGGCAACGGCTTGGCAAGGGATTTGGCTATTCCGATGGATACCCGCAAAGCATTGGAAGTGATATTGGAACGTAAAATAAGAACCATCGACTATTGTAAGGCAAACAACCGCATCTTTTTCTGTACTTGCGGAGTAGGATTCGACGCTTCGGTCAGCGAACGCTTCGATAAAAGAAAACGCAGGGGCCCTTTCTCCTACATGAGGAGTGTTCTCGCCGAATACCTCCAATTCAAGCCGGATACTTACGACATCGTTTTTGAAAACGAAGTCCTTTCCAAGAAAGCTTTTTTAGTTACTTGTGCAAATATCTCGCAATACGGAAACAATGCTTATATCGCCCCGCAAGCCGATATGAACGACGGGATGATGGATGTTGCCATTCTCTCTCCTTTTTCTCCCTTGGACGTCGGACGCCTGATAGTCCAGATGTTTACCAAACAAATAACAAAGAACCACAAGTTGCAATACTACCGGTCTAAGAAATTGACATTGAAAAGAGCGAAACCCGGAATAGTGCATATCGACGGCGAGCCGGCATATATGGATAAAACCATTTCTTTGGAAGTTTTCCATGACGGATTGAATGTGATTGTCCCTCAGGATCCGGCGCCTCCGGTTTACAGTGTGGATTCCTTTTTCAGTAACCTGTCGTATTGGTGGAAAAAAACGATTGAATGAAACAGAAAAATTTCTTTCATATTCTGATTGCAACCGGATTTGGTTCAGGTTATTTTCCTATAGCGCCGGGGACGGCAGGCGCTGTTTTGGCAACCGCCGGTTGGTTAGGAATGTCTTTTCTGCTTACACCCCACCATTTATTAATAGCAACCGCTGTGTTAATCGTTCTGTTCACTTTCCTCGGCGTATGGTCGTCAGGAGTCATGGAAACCCATTGGGGTGAAGACCCGTCTAAAGTGGTGGTTGACGAAATGGTCGGGGTGTGGATTCCGCTCTTGCTTGTAAACAACAATAACAAATACTATATCTATTACGCATTGGCAGCCCTGATTTTATTTCGCTTGTTTGATATATTTAAACCATTAGGTATAAGAAAAATGGAAGCTATCAAAGGCGGATGGGGAATTATGCTTGATGATATTTTGGCAGGACTATACAGTTTAATCATTTTATGTGGAATAATTTTGTTCATTGGATAAAGAAAAGCGCTAAAACATTTTCAAATAAAGGAGGGATTTTCACTTTCCTCCGCGCCCAAGTATCTTCACTTTCCGCAAGTTTTACGGATTTTTTAGTTACCATCGTGCTGTTTAATGTATTTAACCTCTTCTATGTCTATGCCACTTTCATCGGGTCTATCTGCGGAGGAGTTACGAATTGCATTGTGAATTACCGTTGGACATTCAAAGCAATGGATGTGAAAAAACGCTATGTTGCAATTCGTTACGTGCTAATATGGGGCGCAAGTATTTTGTTAAACACTTCCGGCGTTTATTTTATGACGGAATTGTTAAGAAAGATTCCTTTACTTATGAAAGTTCCCGATTTCTTTTACGACAATATATTTATTATTTCAAAGATTATAGTTTCTCTATTAATCGGATTTGTATGGAATTACAACATGCACCGTTTCTTTGTTTACAAAGATTTAAACCTGAAACGTTTTTTCCAACCGAAAAATTCGATTGATAATACGAAATAATTCTGTAACTTTGAACCTTGATATTAATGCTATTTGGAATAAATCATTTGCTTTATATAATTGAACTCGATGAAAGTGAGAGACATAATTCAGCAGACAATTTATAAGATTATCAATCCCGCAGTGCACGGCTTGATTAAATTGGGAGTCACACCAAATTTTATTACTGCAACCGGTCTATTTATTAATTTTATTGCAACCGTCATCCTTATTTATGGCGCTACTCACGGCGAACGCGGAAACTTTTCATATGTCGGATGGGCGGGAATAGTCATCTTGTTTGCCGGTTTGTTTGATATGCTGGATGGTCAAGTCGCCCGCATCGGTAAAATGAGTTCGCGCTACGGCGCCATGTTCGATTCCGTTCTTGACAGATACAGTGAGCTAATCATATTTTTTGGCATCTGCTACTACCTTGTCCTGCAGGAATATTTCTTCAGTTCGCTGTTTGGATTTATCGCCTTAATCGGCTCGATGATGGTCAGCTACATCCGGGCGCGAGCCGAAGGATTGGGCATCGAATGTAAAGTCGGGTTTATGCAACGTCCCGAACGAATCATCATCATCAGTGCCGGCGCTATCCTTTGCGGTCTGTTTTATTACTTTGCCGGCGATTATAAACTGTATGTCTCATGGCTTTCAGTCCCAATATTCGAACCAATCGTTATATTTGTCACACCATTAGTCATCGTAGCCATCTTTTCTAATGTTACCGCCATCGGTCGCCTTAACTACTGCCGGAAAGTGTTAAAAGAAAAAGAAGAAGATGCTCTACAGAAATGAAAATTAAACCGGCGTTTCCATCACTATCCGAAAGTATTGTTACAATAAGTATTATTGTTGCTTTCAGTATGTTAACAGCTGTTTTCGTCGGTTTTCGTCCGGAACACGTTCTGCTGATTCTTTTTTTTGCTATACTCTTTTTCCTGAACAAAGAATCCCGAAAATTAGCGGCGGCATTACTTCCGTTCCTTATTTTCGGTATTTCATACGATTGGATGCGCGTTTTCCCAAACTATACGGTCAATTCCATCGACGTAGAAGGCTTATATAACTTGGAAAAATCGCTTTTCGGCATTACGGACAACGGACTTAAACTGATTCCTTGCGAATATTTTCTGAAATACCAACATCCGGTTGCGGACTTTTTCTCCGGAATTTTCTATTTGGGATGGGTGCCTATACCGATTGGTTTTGGGATTTATCTGTATATAAAGAAAAAAAAGGATATATTCCTGCGCTTTGCTATGGTTTTCCTTTTCACTAACCTGCTCGGATTTGCTTGTTACTATATTTATCCGGCAGCTCCCCCATGGTATGCGATGGAATACGGATTCGAGCCTATTCTTTCAACTCCCGGGAATATGGCAGGTCTGTCGCGTTTCGACCAACTCATCCGTTTCCCTTTGTTCGATTCCATTTACGGACGAAATTCAAATGTGTTTGCAGCAGTTCCTTCGTTACATTCCTCTTATTTGTTAATTGCATTGTTTTATTCCCTTCGGGGAAAGAGTCCGGTTGCGATTACGGCGCTTATTACCCTGTTTATGATTGGGATTTGGGGCACTGCGGTTTATACGGCGCATCACTATGTGGTGGATGTTATAGCAGGAATAACTTTTGCATTAATGGGAATCATCCTGTTTGAATACGGATGGATGAAACTTCATTTTTTCCGGAGGTTTTTTGATAAATACCTGAATTATATTGTTTAGTTTACAACATGAGAGAAAATTTAATCAGTAAGGAAGAAGTCCGTAATTTGCATCCCCTGTTACGGGGACGGTTTGGCAATACACTTGTTAATATGATTTTCAGTTTTACCGGAATACCCAAAGTAAACGGAGTTTACAACGGCGCCAAACATAAAACCGGACCGGAATTTTCTGCTGAATTACTCGACAATGAAAACATCAATCGGGTCATAGAGAATTATGAAGTTTTAGATTCATTCCAAGATCGAGCTTTTATTGTAGTATCTAATCATCCCTTCGGTCATATCGACGGTATGATTTTCGTCAGTGTTGTCGCTGCCAAACGAAAGGATTTCAAAATGATGGTCAATTGGATGTTGATGCGCATCGACACGATGGAGGAAAATTTTATCGGCGTGAATCCTTACAGTAAAGACAGCAAAATGGCAGGCATGAAATCCAGTGTCGGGGGCATGAAACAATGCTTAGAGCACATCAAGGGCGGTCATCCGCTGGGTTTTTTTCCGGCGGGAGGCGTCTCGTCTTCCCATCTTACCTATACCAAAGACAGGGAATGGCAAGAGCCTGTATTAAAACTGATAAAAAAAGCCAAAGTACCTGTTGTCCCCATGTTCATTTCAGGAACCAACTCGTGGCTCTACCGTTTCCTTGGGTTTATCGATTGGCGGTTGCGCATGGTTCGTCTGTTCCATGAAGTTGCCAATAAAAAAGGGAAAACAATATACATCCGTTTCGGCGAGCCCGTTTCGGTGGAAGAACAATCACAATTTGATGACATAAAAGCTTTCGGAGAGTTCCTGCAAGCAAAAACCTACGCACTCCAAAAGGAAAGAAATCCGGGCGTATTTTAAGAGGTATCTATCGCTTTCGACGTTTTTCTATCGCAATTGATAAAAGAAAAATTGCGAATAGATAATGTACGTGGTATTTCACCATATTAATTGCATACTTAATTATTTTATTAAGTGTACGATTATATCTTTGTATCAAATCATTTAATACCATGAAAAGAATAGATTACAAATCAATTGTGATAGCGTTAGCTGTCGGATGGATATCAACTGTGTTGATGACCGCATGCTGCTCCGAAAACGGAGTAAAGAAAGACCCTGTGGATTATGTAAACCCTTACATGGGTAATATAAGCCATATGCTTCAACCTACACGCCCTGTTGTACACCTTCCAAACGGAATGGTGCGTACGTTTCCTGCCCGCACCGACCATACGGGAAACCGCATGACAGGTTTTATGTGGATGACCCGAAGTCATATAGGAAGTTTTCCATTCAATGTGACCCCTCATCAGGGAGCTGAGAGCGGAATTTCTTCACAGATGTGGCTTAGTTATGATCAGGAAAAAATTGTTCCTTACCGCTATCAGGTGCGCTTGGACGAGTTAAATATGGAGTTTGATTATGCTCCTTCACGCCAAAGCGCTATTATGAATTTCAAGATAGAAAAGGATGATCCGGCTTATCTTGTATTCAAAATGAATTCAGGTAAACTTGCTTCAAACGGTAGTGCTGTCAGCGGGTATCTCAGACTTACCGATAGGACAAAACTCTATCTGTATGCCGAAACCGATATCGCTCCGGATAAAACAGGCGTTTTCGGCAGTGGTAGCGTTACATGGGGACAATCGGAGATAGAAAGCGGATCTTCTGCTGTTTTAGCCGTCATGTACCCCCGAGGAACTAAAAAAATCGGACTGCGTTATGGGATGTCGTTCATAAGCGAAGAGCAGGCGAAGAAAAACTTAGAACGCGAAATCATAGGTTTCGATATCGAGAAAGTTGCTAAAGAAGGACGTGCAGCATGGAATGAGATGCTTGGAAGAATTGATGTGAAAGGCGGTACCGAAGATGATAAAGCAGTATTCTACACTTCATTCTATCGCAATTGTACCCGCCCCGTAGATATCAGTGAAGATGGTAAATATTTCAGCGCTTATGACGGACAGATACATGATGCGCAAGGACGGGGATTCTATGTCGATGATGCTTTTTGGGACAACTATATTGCCGCCCATCCCCTGCGTGTGCTCGTTGATAAACAGACAGAGAGTGATATACTCAATTCATACGTACTTATTGCCGACCAAAACGGTGACGGATGGATGCCTACATTTCCGGGGATGTCGGGCGATGGTCGTGGCATGAACAGTAACCACGGTGTAGTCTCCGTTTTGGATGCGTGGAAAAAAGGACTTCGCGGATTCGATTTGGAAAAAGCCTATATAGCATGCAAGCGTTCTATGGAGGAGCGGTCATTGCTTCCTTTTTCACGCAATGCTCCCGCCGGAGTGTTAGACCAATTCTATAAAGACAATGGATATTTTCCTTCCCTTAAAAAAGGCGAGAGAGAAACCGTCATAAATGTGAACCCCGGAGAAAAGCGCCAACCCATAGCAGTAACACTCGGTATGGCTTACGACCAATGGTGTCTTTCCCAAATAGCGAGTGAACTTGGACGTAACGAAGAGGCCGACTATTACATGAAACGTTCTTATGATTACCTCAATGTATTTCATCCCGAAACCAAATTCTTTCATCCGAAAGATGCAGACGGCAATTTCCTTCCCGATATTGATTACCGTTTTGACGGCGGCCCCGGCGCCCGTGATTATTACGATGAAAATAACGGTTATGTTTACCGTTGGTGCGTACAACACAATATTGCCGACCTTGTGTCTCTCATAGGTGGAAACAAAGCGTTTATCGATGCACTGGAACAAATGTATAATGAGACGTCTTATGGTATGTCGAGGTGGGCGTTCTACAATATCCTGCCCGACCATACGGGAAATGTAGGAATGTTCTCGATGGCGAACGAACCGGGATTCCATATTCCTTACCTGTATAACTACGTAGGTGAACCATGGCGCACACAGAAAAGAATACGCAATTTGCTCGAACAGTGGTTCCGTAATGACCTTATGGGTATTCCGGGCGATGAGGACGGAGGCGGAATGTCGTCGTTTGTGGTGTTCAGCCAATTGGGATTCTATCCCGTTACGGCAGGCTCCCCTACTTATAACATCGGCAGTCCTGTATTTACTGATGTTAAAATGAATCTGGGAAATGGAAAATTCTTGGAGATAAAAGCCAATAATGCGTCTTATAGAAACAAGTACATCCAATCCGCCAAACTGAACGGACAGCCGTTAAATCAGGCATGGTTCAATCATTCGGATATTGGAGAAGGCGGTGTCCTTGAGTTTGAAATGGGGCCGGTGGCGAATAGATCATGGGCTGCCACAGGACCTCCACCTCCATCGCAAGGTACAATGCCTGAAAGATATAAGTAACTTCATATTACAATAAAATAATCATTATCATAAAATAGAATAATCATGGATAAAGAAGATAAGCAGTTTATCTCCGGTAGGAGAAACTTCATGAAGGCATTCGCTTTCGGATCGGCTGCAGGCATAATGGGATTATCTGCCAATAATCTAAACGCCGCTGCAACACCTTACGAAGCTCCCAGCTATGCGAAAGCAATGGTTCCGGTAAAAATTAAGAATATTAAGGCAATAACAACCGCCCCATCACCTGCGAATAACCTTATTGTAGTTAAAGTTGAAACAACCGAGCCGGGTTTATACGGGCTCGGTTGTGCAACATTTACACAACGGGCGTTTCCGGTCGTCACCGCCATTGAAAAATATATGAACGAGTTTTGCGTCGGACGCGATGCAGATAATATCGAAGATATGTGGCAGGCGTTCTATGTTAGCTCGTATTGGAGGAACGGACCTGTGCTGAATAACGCGCTCAGCGGACTCGACCAAGCCCTTTGGGATATCAAAGGCAAAAGGGCGGGTATGCCGGTTTACCAACTTCTTGGCGGTAAATCGCGTTTTGCAGTGCCGCTCTACGCTCACGCGGGCGGCAGATCATATGAAGAGGTTGTCGACAACGTAAAAAAATTCATGGGGCAGGGATTCAAACATGTCCGGATTCAGTTGGGTGGCTATGGTGGCGTTGGCTCATCTCCCGTAACTCCTGATTTCAAAGCGGCAGGTTTTGGCGGTGAAAGAGATATCTTTATGGATGAAGGCGCCTATTTAAGGGCTGTTCCTAAAATGTTTGAAGCTGTGCGTAAAGGTTGCGGCGAGGAAGTAGAGCTCCTGCACGACGTTCATGAAAGAAACCAACCAATGGATGTCATCCATATGTGTAAACAACTCGAACAATACAGACCGTTCTTCATCGAAGATCCGCTATCGCCCGAAAATACTTCATGGTGGAAACAACTCAGGGAAAGCACTACGGTTCCTTTTGCTATGGGGGAACTCTTCAATAACATCAACGAGTTTGTAGAGCCGATGGTAAATCATTATTTCGATTTTATCAGAATACATATTTCACAGATTGGAGGAATTACTCCGGCGATGAAAGTAGCAAGACTTGGCGAATGGTTTAATGTCAGAACTGCATGGCATGGACCCGGAGATGTATCGCCGGTGGGACACGCAGCTAACGCCCATATAGATCTTGCCGTGTGGAACTTTGGTATTCAGGAAGGCGGATACTTCTTTAACGAAAACGAAAAGGCCGTATTCCCCGGCTGTCCGACATGTAAAGACGGGTATCTGTACGTGAATGAAGCGCCGGGACTTGGAATCGACATCGACGAAAAAGAAGCGGCAAAATTCCCCATACATAACAGGGCGCCGGGTTGGACTGTCAGAAGATATGACGGAACGATAATAAGGCCATAAGGTTTTAACAAATTATCAAAAATATGAGCGCAAGTCGATCTGTCTTTTTACTGCTGTTGGTTCTCGGACTAAACGCCTGTACAAAAACAACACCCGGAACTTTCGATACCCATTCGAAATACTATTTTGATGGTTCCATAAGCCGTGAGGTTTTAGAAAATTACCTCGACCGATCCGTGACGGCGGGTTATTTTCTTGTTGCGGGAGCGCCGCAGAACTACTTATTTCCGTTCAGGGAAGATGACATCCGGATGATTCAAAACATCGGAGCTAAGTTTATCGGACGCGCCATTTACAGATGGAGTGAGGAGAGTAAATTAGCTGATCCGGTTTTCCTTGATTATGCCAAACGTCTTGTTGACCATATGCATGAATTTGATCCGGAAATCATCTTTCAGGCCTGTCTATTCGAGAACGTAAGTAATGACGTAAATAACCTCGCTATTCCTGCATGGGTATTTGAGGCGTTCGACCTCCCTGTCGAAAAGCGTAATTTCAGTAGAGAAGAGATGGTAAAACGCATCAACCCCGATTCACCTGCTTTGATGGGCGGAAATTGTCCGATGGTAAATAATTTAGAATCGCAGTTATGGTTTTATTTTTTGGCAAAAACATACATTGATGTCGGATGCGAGGCATTTCATCTGGGGCAGGTAGAACTCATCGGTCGCGACGATCCGGATAAGAATCATTACGCGGCTTTACTAAAAAAGATTCGTGACTATGCAAAGACAAACACGCGACGTCATTACGTTTTGTTAGATGGTCATACGCCCAATATGGGTTTTGTGAAAGACGGCGTAAGTTTGTTGGACTTCAATGCTCGCCCGCTTAGGATAAAGGAAGTCATTGACAAACCGATGGAAGGATACTTGGAAGTAGGCCATAGCAATAGCATTTACCAAAGAAGTATGGGAGCCATATCGCCAAGCGGATGGGAAGCGGATCATATGCCCTACTTAGTCGAATTTGACAACTTCGGAATGCGACGTGATCCGCCGGCAGGGGTAGCCAAACCGGAAGACATCTATTGCTGGGGATACGACGACATTACATGGTTTGCATTGCAGGACGAGGACTATCGCAACAAATGGTTGTGGTATGCTTTTGACTGGCTTCGCGAAACCGACCCGAATGGCCACCTGCAAATGTGTCTCATCCGGATGATTTCGCATCCCGAAAGCAATAATACCTACCGTTCCTATTTTGCAAACACCAACAGTGTGGCTTGCCCGGTAGGGTATTCGCAGGAAGAGACTATTAAGGAAATATGGAATACGCGGTTGAAATGAGAATAGGATAAATATTTTAAAAGTATTAAATCTTAAAAATGTACGTCTGTGAAAACAAGCAACGGATACACCATTCGAGTTTTAGTATGTTTTTTAACCGCATTCATGTTGGCCTGCCAATCGGAACCTGACCCTGGAAATGGGAGTTCGGGCGGGCTATCGGATGAGGAGATTTTGGCGTTAGGAATTTCTAAAGAAGATGCGATAAAGAAATTGTCCCACGCCCCAACCGGAGTGGTTTATGTGGAAACTCCCAACCAAACTGTCGAATTTGACTTTGACTTTGATTGGGATGAGACTTTTTTTTGGGTATTCGATATTCAAAGTGGTTGTGATATATGGAATACTATCCAAACAGTAGGAGATTTAGTATCACTTTACAAAAGGCGTTACCCAATGTTTCATAGGATGTATTCAAGTTATCCATCAGTTCCTTGTAATGATGATGTTGTATATCCCAAGATGGAATACTTGCTTGCACAGGAATGTTTTCGGGATGATTGCAGCAGCATGACCCGAAAAGCAGTACTGGAGATGGTAATTGAAAGACAATCGCTCAAATTCGCAGAGTACAACTTGTTTACATTTAAACATATATCAGTAGAGATGGGAATATTTTTAATGGCTGTGATCCTGGCTAAAGAAAAGGCTGCAGATTTTATCACAGCCATTCATGAACACGCGGATTTGCAGGATGCTATGCATTTGACTCTTCATTATGATTCAAATTTTCTCCTATACGAAGAGGAACTTAGCGAGTTTGTTAGGCAATATGCTATTCGCTTTTTGTCAGATGAATAGATAAAAATAATTATAAACCAATACTGTCCTAAATCCTGTTGATTTTTGCTATTTTCTCTTTTACAAAGCGTTTTTAGTGTAGTTTTTCCCTGTCATTAAAAAAGAACCCCCTGTATATATTTCGGGACATGTTCTGGCGGTTCTTCAAAGGGTTTATCGAGCCATGTTTGCAGGTCTATCTTCACAAAGAGATTTAATCGGATAAATGCCACTAAATTTGATAAGTGCCAACCGTATTTAGCCATTGCTTTGAGGGCTTTGAGGATGAGTATGGTTATCAGCGCCGTCCAGATTTGTATCATCACCGCATTTTCTGATGTTCCTATGAATGATTTGATATGCAGCAACTGTTTGATTTCCCTGAAAAAGATTTCTATCTGCCACCGGGACTTA
>Ga0082212_10006408_pt1 | contig 15835 bp, 15 predicted proteins | sample TergutNt197P3_FD_71548 | JGI IMG/M metagenome (GOLD analysis project Ga0082212, IMG submission 71548) | Neocapritermes taracua P3 segment gut microbial communities from Petit-Saut dam, French Guiana - Nt197 P3 | ecosystem: Host-associated > Arthropoda: Insects > Digestive system > Gut ...
TTGGTTTCATATAGAGTTAGTTTAGTGATAATTAGCAAATACAGTAAGGCTTTTACAGCCTATTAGGAGTGTTCAAAACCGGCGGCAAATATACATCAAAAAACTAAAACAAGCGTATTTGGATCAAGGCGATGTTGTAACTTGGAGAGTGGTAAAGAATTAGTCCACACCGCGAGTAACCGGTAATCCGTTATTTTCTTCCGAAATCCGCAGGTATTTCGCCCCATTTTTCGGTATTCCATTTTATAATTGGCGTTTGAAAAGAATTGTTTTGCAACCAAAATTCTGCCCGTACTAATAAATCAAAAATCACCTCATTCGCTTCGGTAGGTAAAACAATAGATTTATGTTTTTTCTGGCGCACCCATGCCAATGCCGTAATGCTATCCGTATAAACGGGAATATTCAAGTTTTTTTGTTTTAACAACGCCAACCCGTGCACCAAAGCCAAAAACTCGCCGATATTGTTGCTGGCTTTCGGGAAAGGTCCCTGCTTAAACCACAACTCTTTCGTTCCGGTATGAACGCCCTGATATTCCATCTGACCGGTAACCATGTTGCAAGCGGCATCCACAGACAAACTGTTTAAAATGGGAGCGTCATTGTCGGGGAAAATAAAGGAGGCGCCTTTGCGTGCAGCCGGATTTTTCTTAAAATAACCGGCATAACCTTGTGCATACGCTTTTTCGGCTTCCGGTTTAGTTTCAAATGACTTGTATTTTGCTTTTTCAAATTCGTGCACTTGCGCTTTACAGTCGTTCCAATTATCAAACACGCCGCAAGTGCGCCCCTGCCATACTACATAATATTTATTCTTTGCCATCTTTGTATTTTTAGTTTAATAGAGTTCGTTTTCTTTCAAAATGGCGCTCACTTCATCCACAGTAAATCCGGTAACCACTGAAATAGTATCTAACTTAATGCCGACACGATGGCTATTGATAACCATCTTTTTCCGTTCTACTTCTGTAACTTTGGCAGTAACATCTTCTGTAACTTTTTGAGTAACATCTTCGGTAACTTTTTGAGTAACATCTTTGGTAACTTTTTGAGTAACATCTTTGGTAACTTTTTGAGTAACATCTTTGGTAACTTTTTGAGTAACATCTTCTGTAACTTTTTGAGTAACATCTTCGGTAACTTTTTGAGTAACATCTTCTGTAACTTTGGCAGTAACATCTTTCGTAACTTTTGCGGTAATTTTTTTTGTAACTTTGGCTGTAGCTTTTTCAACCGCCTCCTTTACCGCAAAATCCATACAATTATTCCAATCTCGATAGGCGCTGGCATTAATCGCATAGTTATTAAATTCTTCAATGGTTAACTTGGCTATTTCGGCAGCAGCAAATATTTTCTCAAAAACGGTTTCGCGTAATTTGTCGGGTAAATTATCCAATTGTTTAAGATTTTTAAACACATACATCCATTTTTCAAAACGGGTTTCCAATTCATCTATCTCTTTCGTAAATTTTGGCATCTCTAAATAGATGAATGTCAATTTATCATAAAATACTTTGTGGGTTTCAATATCGGTTAATTTTACATCATAGCGATATTTTTTTGGATCATTTTTACCTTCTTCAAATACAAAGTTCACAATAGCAATAGTATAAACTGCTTTTAATTCAAAATCCCAACTGCCAACAGGGGCTTGTTCAATAATGGGAAAAGTAGAATAATACAACGTTCTATCCTTAAAAAATTGCTGTCGTGATTTTTGGAGTTCCACAATAAATTTTTCACCTTTTTCATTTTCGCAATACAAATCAAAAATGGCTTTGCGGGCATCTTTTACAATCCCTAATTTGTCCGATTTAAGGTAAGAAATGGAAACAATACGCCCTTGCTCTTCGTAAAGGAGTTCATTTAAAAAGTCAAGCAACAGATCTTTGTTACATTCTTCGCCAAACAACTTCTTAAAACCGAAGTCGGTTATTGGATCTATATATTTTTCTCTCAGATTGTAATACATTTTTTTATTTCGTTTAGTGTTTGTTGGGGTTTGTTTTTTTGTTGGTTTCATATAGAGTTAGTTTAGTGATAATTAGCAAATACAGTAAGGCTTTTACAGCCTATTAGGAGTGTTCAAAACCGGCGGCAAATATACATCAAAAAAATCCGTTTGTCAAGAGGTAATGAAAAAATCTGTGAAAATCTGTGAAAATCTGTAAACTATAACCCAAACGCCTCTTTCAAACTGTTCACATAATCCAATTTTTCCCACGCAAAAAACGGAACTTTCTTAAATCTTCTTTCTTCGTTGGCAACGACTTTGGTGTAGGTGGTTTCATCTTCATAAAAAACTTCAACTTCTTTTTCAAAAAAATCTCTTCCAAAATGACCATACGAGGCGGTTTCTTCAAAGATGGGGTTTTTCAACTGAAAACGTTTTACGATAGCATAAGGGCGCATATCAAAAAGGGTTTCTATTTTTTTAGCGATTTCGCCGTCTTGTAAATCAACGTGTGCTGTTCCGTAAGTATTTACGTAAATGCCAACGGGTTTTGCCACGCCGATAGCATACGCCACTTGCACCAAAATTTCGTCGCAAATACCGGCGGCTACCATATTTTTGGCGATGTGTCGCGCTGCATAAGCCGCCGACCTATCTACTTTGGATGAGTCTTTTCCGGAAAATGCGCCACCGCCGTGCGCGCCTTTGCCGCCGTAGGTATCCACAATAATTTTACGACCGGTTAAGCCGGTGTCGCCGTGCGGTCCCCCAATCACAAATTTGCCGGTAGGATTCACGTGTAGCGTATAATTGTGTTTGAACAATTCTTGAATATTGGGCGAAAGCGTTGCAATAACTCGCGGCAACAGAATTTCTTGCACATCTTTTTTAATTTGCGCTAACATAGCAACCTCATCTGTATTAAAATCATCGTGTTGCGTAGAAACAACGATAGCGTCAATGCGTTCAGCTTTGCCTCCATCGCTGAATTGGATAGTTACTTGCGATTTAGAGTCGGGGCGTAAGTATTTCATTTGCTTTCCTTCGCGGCGAATGGCGGCTAACTCTTGTAAAATAATGTGCGACAATTCTGAAGAAATGGGCATAAAATTGTCCATTTCGCGACAAGCGTAGCCAAACATCATCCCTTGATCGCCGGCGCCCTGTTCTTCAAGGTTGGCACGCTCAACGCCTTGATTGATATCGGAAGATTGCGGGTGAATGGTAGTAATAACCGCACACGATTTATAATCAAATTGATAATCGCTTTTATCGTAGCCAATTTTTTTGATAACGCGGCGTGCAATATCATCCACCGGCACATAGCCGTTGGTTTTCACTTCGCCGGCGCACACCACCAAACCGGTGGTTACCAGCGTTTCGCAGGCAACTTTTGAATTAGGGTCTTTCGATAGAAACGCATCCACCAATGCGTCTGAAATTTGATCGCTCACTTTGTCCGGATGTCCTTCCGAAACTGATTCTGATGTAAATAAATAACTCATAATATGTTTTTTAATGATTAATAATTTTACAGAAAAACAACGGAAAGAATGGTTTAGCATTTTTTCGAGTGGTTGCAATCATAACAAATTTTTCCACTGTTTTTCGGGTGCAAAAATATATTTTTTTTGAAATGAAAAAAAACGTTTCTTTGCAACCGAATATGAAAAAAACATTTTTTATTGCTTTTATATTATTTTGCTTGATTGCTTGCGAGAGACAAGACATTACAAGTATTACAATGGAGAATTACCCGTGTGTTGACGGTTCAACTTCAACGGATCCGCTTAATTATATAATTGCCTGTAAATTATTGCAGTTGGAGTATGAATGGGTAAACTTCGTATCGGGTTATGTTGTTACATTTAAAAATTTTGGAAACAACCTTCCTTACAGTTTTACAAGCAAATTAAAATGTTCTCAAACTCACGATGCTATTATCAACTTAATTTCTTATCCTGATTTTTATGATGATAGAAATGAACCGGAATTAATTATTGTGGCACGAAAAATGTCAGCAGATGAAAAAAAATATGCACGGGAAAAAGGCGTATCGTTAATAGAAACACCTATTGCGCTTGATGCACTTGATTTTATTGCTAATTCGCAAAACACAGTTAACTCGCTTACTGTTAAGCAAATACAAGACATTTATTTAGGGAATATCACCAATTGGAAAGAAGTGGGTGGTGCAGATGAGGCTATAATGCCGTTTATCAGAAATGCAAATTCGGGCAGTCAAGAAATGATGAACGAAATTGTAATGAAAAATGCCGGTATACCCGATTGGCAAGTATCTTATGCTGACGAATTAACAATATATACTATGTCTATAGTTTATATGGAATTACGACAACATCCAAATGCAATTTGCTTTACGCCACATTATTATAAGGAATATATGATTCGTGATACTTGGGGCGCTCCTGATTTTCTAAAAACGCTTGCAATTAACGAAGTTATGCCTGACAAAAAATCAATAAAAAATCAAACATATCCTTTTGTTGCGCCTGTTTATGTATCTATTCGCAGCGATTTGAGCAAAAATTCTATGGCTTACAAACTGTATCAATGGCTGCAAACCAATTCGGGCAAATCTGTGATTGAAGAAAGTGGTTATGTTCCCAAATAAAACAAATAATATATGCGCATCCAAAGAATTCCCAAAACACAAACTCCTCAAAATCAAGAAACTGACATCTCTTTAATTGAAAATATCATCCCTAAATACAAAGGCAAAAAGGGCGGTTTAATTACGCTTTTGCAAGAGATACAAGCCGTTTATACTTATTTGCCGAAAGCGGCATTGCAACTTGTGGAACAAGAACTGAACTATCCTTTAAGCGAGTTGTATGCCGTAGCCACTTTTTATGCGCAGTTTAAGTTGCAGCCTTCCGGAAAATATTCGATAAAGGTGTGTAAAGGCACCGCTTGCCACGTGCAAAATGCTAATGCCGTGATGAATGCGCTGTCGGAACATCTGAAAGTTAAAGACGGCGAAACCACCGAAGACGGCAAATACACCTTGGAAGCCGTTTCCTGCTTGGGCTGCTGCTCTTTGGCACCCGCTATGATGATTGCCGACGAAACCTTCGGAAAACTCACCGCCGAAACCTCCATCAAAACCATAATTAACCGTAGGCTTCAGCCTACGGAAATCAAACAACCGTAGGCTTCAGCCTACGGATTAAAAAACCTAACCCCTTATGACCCCAATAATCGCCCCTTCGTTACTCTCTTCCGATTTTGCCAATTTGGAAAAAGAGATTAAAATGTTCAATAAATCGCAAGCCGATTGGATACACTTGGATATTATGGATGGACATTTTGTCCCTAATATTACCTTTGGAATGCCGGTTATTCGCGCCATTAAAAGAGTGGCGCAAAAGCCGTTGGATGTGCATCTAATGATTGAGAAACCGGAACGCTACATCGCCGATTTTAAGGCTGCCGGTGCCGATTGTCTGTCGGTGCACTGGGAAGCCTGCCCGCATTTGCACCGCACTATTCACCAAATTAAGGATTTGGATATGTTGGCGGGGGTTGCCATCAATCCGCACACCCCCGTTGCTTTTCTCGAAGATATTATCAATGATGTGGATTTTGTGGTGGTAATGTCGGTAAACCCGGGTTTTGGCGGGCAGCGCTTTATAGCCAACAGTATCAAGCGCGTAAAAGAATTGCGCAAACTTATGGACAAACACAAATCGGACGCGATGATAGAGATTGATGGTGGCGTGGACTTGGAAAATGCCCACAAACTTGTAGATGCAGGCGCAGATATTTTGGTAGCAGGGAATACGGTGTTTGGAGCGGAAAAACCGGCGGAAGCAATAAAGGAGTTGAAAAATGGTAAGCGGTGTGAGGTATGATTAAATGCGTAAAACTACCCAAAAAATAGTACTTTTGCAACTTCAAAAAGTGAATACAAACAATAGTTATGATACTGAAAAAGATTAAATTACACAATTGGAAAAATTTTCAAAATTGTGAGGTAGATTTAACAGAGCGATGTTTTATTATTGGTGCCAATGCCTCTGGAAAATCTAATTTTATTGATGCTTTGCGATTTCTTCGTGATATTGCCAAACAATCCGGCGGTTTACAAACGGCGGTAGAAGAGCGTGGTGGTATTACTAAAATTCGTTGTCTTGCTGCCCGAAGAAAAAACAATGTATCCATTACGGTTGAATTAGGCAACCCCAATGAAGAACAAAACCTTTGGAAATATCATCTTGACTTTGTCCATACCGGTGGCGGCGTTATTAAAAGTCAGGTAAAAATAATTGCGGAAGAAGTTTATTCGTATCTTGATAAAAAAAATATTTTGGAACGCGGAACTAAAAGTAAGGGAGAAGACGATGAAACATTAAAATACACACATTTAGAGCAAGTAAACGCGAATCGGAAGTTTCGAGAATTACAAGTATTTTTTCAGAATATTGAATATTTGAATGTAATTCCTCAAATGGTTAGAGAATCATCTTCGGTGGTTACCTCTTTAACCAAAGAAGATTATTATGGCAGAAATTTTCTTGAAAAATTAGCCAAAATGAACGAAAAAACAAGAAATTCTTACTTTAGAAGAATCAATGGATGTCTTAAAATAGCGGTTCCTCAATTAGAAGAATTAAGGTTTGTAAAAGATCAAATGGGCATCCCGCATTTAGAAGCAAGATATATTCACTGGCGAGCAACAGGCAGTAAGCAACAGGAAATGCAGTTTTCTGACGGGACATTGAGGTTAATAGGGTTTTTATTTGCTTTGCTTGACAACAATGGCATTATTTTATTGGAAGAACCCGAGATTAATCTACATTCGGGTATTATTTCACAAATTCCGGGGTTTATTCATAAAATACAAAGGTCAAAGAAATCAAAAACAGATTCACAAATTTTACTTACAACCCATAGCTATGATATTCTTTCAGTTTCAGGGATCTCAACCGATGAGGTATTAGTGTTGCAAACTACTCTGAATGGTACTACAATACAAAATGTTAGCGATATTGCAGATATTAAATCCATTGTAGATGCCGGTTTTTCCATTGCTGATGCGGTTATCCCTTATACGAAACCAAAAGACATCGAAAAATTACCCCAACTCTCATTCTCTTTTTAAAATGAAAATATATATCGCAGGAGAAGATGCTGTTACACTTGCTGTTACTAAGAAAATTCTAACATATTGCGCTACTGAAATTCAAATAATTTCTGAATTACCGGCTCGAGGAGGGCAAGTAAGAAGCAAAATATCGGAATTTAATAAACTTTCAGAAACGCATCCTGTTGTGTTGTTGATAGATTTGGATAATGACGATTGCGCTCCTATATTAATCGAGAAGTCGATAAAAAATAAAAATAATGACTTTATTTTTAATATTGCTGTTGATGAAGCAGAGGCTTGGCTAATGGCAGACAGAAATGGTTTTGCGTCGTATTTCAAGATAAAAATAGAAGATATGCCCTTACCGCATCAAACGAAACAAGGTGGAACTAAAACGCTTACAGAAATGAATTTTGCTTATAAATCAAGTATGTACCTTACTCACGAATTAATAAAACGGAGCAAAAGTTCAGAGTTTATACAACAACTAACCCCTCAAAAAAATGCTACTAAAGGGCCTGAATACAATAGTTGTATGCTTCCTTTTATACAAAATGTATGGAATATTGACAATGCACGTCAAAATTCGGATAGTTTAAACAGAATGATTTTAAGATTAAAAAAGCTCTCATCCTCTCATCACTAATCATCTAATCTTCAAATCTCCTCCATCATACTCGCCAATATCCATCCTTTTTCCCCGTTGGGCAGCCTAATCTCCACCCACTCGTTCAGTTGGTCGGTGATGCTTACTTTTAAACCAGAATGAATTACAAACAGGTCGGAGCTTTTTTCGGTGGGCGTACTCTTTACGTTTACAACCTGATTCATAATAATTCCCTCAGGGTGTTGCACATAGCGCGAAGTCTCTTTCTTTGAAAAAATAATGGAGAAAATAGTAAAAATCAATGCCAGAATGGCTATCAAAATGGAAGTAGAGCGAAGCCACGAATTTCTGATGAGCAAGATAAAAAGTAAACACAACACTAATAGAGCGCAAGCAACGATGCTGCCAATTGCCCACTGGTTGCCGGTTAAAAGTTTAGAGCAACTGTTCCACCATTTCGCAATAAAGAGTTCCGGCAGCACTTCAATTTTGTCAATCAATTTTTGTTGCACAAAACTGATATTGTGAACAATATCTTCATTATTAGGCGATAATCTGAGCGCACGCTCATACCAAAGCAGCGCCTGCGCAGGGTTGCCGCTTTTATAATAAGCATTCCCCAGATTGTAATACAATATGGCGCTTTCAAATTGCAAATCAACTACTTCCAAATACAAAGAGATGGCATCTTCATATTGATTTAACTGATAGGCTTCGTTTGCTTGCTGCATATACACAATAGCGCTGTCTTTCATTGCATTAGCCGTAACAACAAGCGATGAAATGAAAAAAATAAATAAAATGAATAGAGACTTAATGGACTTGTTCATATTTTTTTTGCAAAAATAAATTTTATTAGTAACGTAGATTTCTATAAATATTACTTTTGCAAACTTTTTAAAAAAAGTAGCTATGCTTTGTTTTCAGCCGCTTCATTTGAATACACAGTCGTTATTCACTTCTTTTACTCGAAAATTAGATTGTCAATTAATGAATTACAGTTTTGCAGTGCTTTTTCTTTATCGAAATGTATGCCAAATTCAGTATGCCGTTTTAAATAATTTTTTATTAATAAAATCGACACAGCATCAGGATGATTTTATTATGTTTCCGATGGGAGAAGGAAATTTGCCTGCGCTGCTTGACCAAGTAGCAATGGAAATGTTGAAGCAGGCAAAACAGGTACGATTTTATCAGTTTTGCAACGATATGGCGCCTTTATTGACACAGTGGGCGGAAGATTTTTGCAGAGAAACCGGCAATCAATTTCGGATTACTTCTGTGAGAAAAGATTTTGAATATATCTATTCGGCAAAACAATTGGCGCTGTTGGAAGGACATCTTTTAAAACCTAAACGAAACCAAATCAATTATTTTACGAAGAATAATGCGTGGAGTTATGCGCTTATTAACAAAGAGAATATGGCAAAAGTGCAATATTTTAACGCGATATGGGATAATAGTAAAATTTCTTCTGAAGAAACCTCTTTAGAAAAAGAAAATATGGCTTTGCAAGAGGCTTTTACTTATTTTTTTGAATTGAATATGCAAGGTATTTTGTTGCAGGTGGAAGATGAAATAGTAGCATTTTCCATTGGATTTCCATTGAATGAAGACACCTTTTTGGTTCTTTTTGAAAAGGCAGACCGAAACTGCAAAGGCGCCTATACTATGATAAACAAGTTGTTTGCTACGGAAATATCGAAAAAATACACCTATATCAACCGCGCCGAAGATGCCGGTGTAGAAGGTTTGCGAAAAGCAAAACTTTCCTATTTGCCTGAATATTTGATTGAAGTAAATGAATTGGAGATTTTTTGATAGGTAATATAATATTTCTACTTTTGCCGACATTTTTATTACAAGAAAAATTAATACTATGATTTATTTAGACAATTCTGCAACTACCTTTCCAAAACCGGACTCTATGTATGCCTTTATGAGCGATTTTTACAGAAAGCATGGCGTAAACCCCGGCAGAACCGGATTTGATGCGGCTATTCTTACGGAGGAAATTGTTCAAAAAACCCGCAAATTGATGACTGGACTTTTTAATGGCGGAAGTGATTTTAATCGACTTACATTCAGTTATAACGCCAGCGATGCGTTAAACTTAATTATTCAAGGATTGGCAGAACCCGCCGCGCACGTTATTACCACCATGTTGGAACATAACTCCGTGTTGCGTCCGCTTTACTGCTTAAAAGAGGAAGGTAAACTGCAAGATATTACTTATTTACCTTTTGATAATGACGGTTATGTTAATCCTGATGACTTTCGCAAGGCAATACAACCAAACACAAAGTTTGTAGTGTGTACTCATTGTTCAAATGTGCTCGGAACTTGTCAACCGTTGCACGAAATTGGAAAAATTTGCAAAGAACATGGACTCATTTTTGTGGTAGATGGCAGTCAGGGGGCTGGCGCATCTAAAGTAGATATGCAAGCCGATAATATTGACGTATATATTTTTACGGGACATAAATGTTTGATGGGTCCTACCGGAATTGGGGGTTCTTATGTGAGAGAAGGCATTGAGATTAAGCACACGCGCTATGCCGGCACCGGCGTGCGCTCTGCCTACCCGAAACATTTAGATGAATATCCGTATCGTTTGGAATATGGAACTCTTAATTTAGTAGGGGTTGCCGGACTGTACGCCGGCGTTTCATGGGTGTTGGAACAGGGGATTGAGAATATGCACGAACGTGAAATGAAATTGTGGAACAAATTGTGCAATGGGATTCAAGCAGTGAAAGGGATTACCACTTATTGCGCCAATTTTCCGGAAAATAGAAACCCTGTGCTAAGTTTTAATATAGCCGGTTTTGAGGCTGCCGATGTAGGTATGATGTTGGATGTGGACTACGATATTGCTTGCCGCACCGGCTTGCAATGCGCCCCAAAAGTGCACGAGCATATTGGTACGCTGCCTTTGCATGGCACCGTGCGTTTTAGTATAGGTCCTTTCAATACGGAAGAAGATATTGATGCTGCTATTCAGGCAGTTATAGAGATTGCGGCGATAAAGAACTAACTTTGTGTTTTTCGTGCCTCTGCTGATTTTTTTAACACAGAACCACAAAACTCACAGAGTATCACAGAGATCCAATATAATTTTGAGGAGTAATACTTTTCAATTCCTCTTTCAAAATATCCAGAATATCCAGATTTTCAATAAAATCAATAATCACTTCTTGGGTAATGGTTTTTCCTCTGGTGGCGGCTTTTAATGTTTCGTAAGGTTCGGGATAACCTTCTCTACGTAAGATAGTTTGAATACCCTCGGCAACCACTGCCCAATTACTTTCTAAATCATCATTTAGTTTTTCTTTGTTGATAATGAGTTTGTTGATGCCGCGTTGTAACGATTTTAGTGCAACGATGCTGTGCGCCAGCGGCACGCCGATATTGCGCGTTACGGTGCTGTCGCTCAAATCGCGTTGCAGCCGCGAAACAGGTAATTTAGCAGAAAAACCTTCAAACAAAGCATTGGCAATACAAATATTCCCTTCAGCATTTTCAAAATCAATGGGATTCACTTTGTGCGGCATAGCTGAAGAACCTACTTCTTTTTCGTTTACTTTTTGGGTAAAGTAATTCATAGAGATGTACATCCACACGTCTCTTGCAAAATCAAGTAGAATAGTATTGATGCGCTTCATCGTGTCGAAGTAGGCTGCCATCATATCGTAATGCTCTATTTGTGTGGTAGTTTGCAAGCGTTTCAATCCTAATTTTTCTTCCAAAAACTTATTCCCGAACGCTACCCAATCCACATTCGGATAGGCAACATGGTGGGCATTGAAATTTCCGATTGCGCCGCCAAATTTTCCACAAAAAGGGATATGTTCCAATAAAGCTAACTGATTTTCAATACGTTCGTAAAACACATACCATTCTTTGCCCATAGTGGTAGGCGAGGCAGGCTGCCCGTGTGTGTGCGCCAACATCGGAATTTGCCTCCATTCCATAGCACAGTTTCGCAAAAGTTGTTGCAGGTCTTCCATCTCTTCAAACCAAATATCACGATGAAACTCTTTCATCAAATAAGGAATCGCGGTATTGTTAATATCTTGCGAGGTCAATCCAAAATGAATAAACTCTTTATATGTAGATAATTGCAATGTGTCAAATTTTTCTCTTAAGAAATATTCTACCGCCTTTACATCGTGGTTTGTAACGCTTTCTATTTGAATAATATGCCACGCGTCTTCTTCCGAAAAATGTTGATAAACGGCGCGCAATTCATCAAACATATTAGGATTAATATTTGTTAATTGCGGCAGTGGCAACTCACACAAGGCAATAAAATACTCAATTTCCACGAGTACACGCGCCCTTAGCAGCGCAAATTCTGAAAAATAGCTCGACAGCGCAGCAACTTGTTTGTAATATCTGCCGTCGATAGCGGAAATAGCGGTTAAACGGTTTACGGACATACTTTTTATTTTAGATTGGCAAAGAAAAACATTTTTTCCAAAACGACATAGAGGCGTAATACATTACGCCTCTACTACAACAATTTAGTGATTCCGACAGGATTCAAACCTGTAACCTTCTGATCCGTAGTCAGATACTCTATTCAGTTGAGCTACGGAACCGCTTTGAGACGGCAAAAATAGATTTTTTTTCCGATATTCCAATTACGCCTGGTAAATAATTTTATAAATAAAAAAACGTTAGAAACAAAATGGTTGAAATTTTGAATACTCCAAAAATTATTATTGCCGGTCCTTGTGCTGCTGAATCCAAAGAGCAACTTTTTGCTACCGCAAAAGAGATTTACGATTTACGATTTACGATTGATTTACAATTTTTTAGGGTTGGTGTGTGGAAACCAAGAACAAATCCTAACGATTTTCAAGGGGTGGGCACTGAAGCGTTGGGTTGGTTGCAGGAAATAAAAAAACAGTTTGGTTTTAAAATCTGTGTGGAAGTTGCCTCAGCAGAACATGTTAAATTATGTGTAAAAAATGATATTGATGCGGTTTGGATTGGCGCCAGAACTACAGTAAACCCATTTTTAGTACAGGCAATTGCCGATGCGCTCAAAAATTCGCCTCTTACTGTTTTTGTCAAAAATCCTGTCAATCCGGATATCAATTTATGGATAGGTGCTATCAAACGTTTCCAAAATGTTGGCGTAGAAAAAATAATGGCAATCCATCGTGGGTTTTCAGTGGCGAACGAACATGTGTATCGCAATGCCCCTTGCTGGGAAATTCCGATGGCATTGCGTCTAAAAATGCCCGATATCCCCATTCTGTGCGATATTTCTCATCTTGCAGGCAGTGTGCCTTTACAACAAACCATTGCGCAAACAGCCCTAAATTACGGATTTGATGGACTGATGATTGAAGTGCATCATGCCCCCGATCAAGCGCTGTCTGACAGTAAGCAACAACTCCTGCCTTCACAATTTGCCCATTTGTTGCAAAATATTTCACTTCCAACTTCAAATAATGACGCTGATAATGCTTTATTTATTCAAAGAAATTTAATAAAAAATATTGATATTCAAATAAGCAAATTATTAAGCAAACGTATGGAAACGGTGGATAAAATTGCTGCCATTAAAACTCAGCATAATCTGCCGCCATTGCAACCGGAACAATGGAAGAAAGTGGTTGAGGTTTACGAAAATAATGCTTTAGATGATGAAAATTATCGACAATTTTTGGAAGAATTTTTATTGTTATTGCATAAATGTTCGTTGAAACGACAAGGATAATTTTGTTCCCCGTTTCAATCTGCTTGCACAAGATGTTCCCAGCGCACATATGCGGAGCGGCTAATGTTAAAGAGTATGTTGTAAAACACTCGCGCCCAATAAGATTTTATGTTGAATCCGCTTGGGGTTTCCACAAATTTTTCACAAAGCGCTAATTCCTTAGTGTTGCTTTTAATAGCAGCCACCCAAACGGAACCTTTTTTGATGGTATTGTCGAACGACTCAACCAAAAAGATTAACGCATATTTATGGGAATTAGGAAGTTGAACATCTCGAAGGTAACGAGCAATGATGTTTTCATCTAAAAGATTCTCCATTCTTACTACATCTCGAATGGGAGTGTCGCCTTTGTGAAGTTTATTTTGCTTTTTTACGAATGATAAATCAAAATGAACCACCGGTTTTCTAAAAGCCACCCGAATATCATATTTCTTCTGGTCGGAAATAATGAGCGCATTCCATTCATTAAAATAGAGTTGCAGCACATCGTTAGGGATATCAAAGCCTTTTTTGGTAAAGGTCGCTTTTGAAAAATCAACTCCCAGCCATGCCACTTCGCGCTCTTTGAGAAAATCCGGAAAAAGTTCTTTATTTATATACACTTACACAATGCTTGGTCTAAATCGGCAATAATATCATTTACTTCTTCAATGCCCACGGCAAACCGCACCAATCCGTCTGTAATACCGCCTGCCAACCTTGATTCTTTGGTCATTTTGGAATGGGTCATCGAAGCAGGGTGCGACATCAGCGACTCCACGCCGCCCAATGAAACGGCTAATAAAATAAGTTGAATGTGATTCATCAGCTTCTCTCCTGCCGCGTAGCCGCCTTTCAGCTCAAAACTGATGAGCGAGCCGGGTCCATCCATCTGTTTTTTACCTAACTCATATTGCGGATGCGATGGTAAACCAGGGTAAGTTACCCATTCTACAGCCGGATGTTTTTCTAACCACTCTGCAATAATTTGCGCATTCTCCTGTTGCTTTTTAACGCGCAATGCCAGCGTTTTTACCCCACGAATTACCATATAGGCTTGGGTGGGATCCATGTTAGAACCCAAAGTTACCATAACAGGACGAATAATCTTATCCAACGCTTCTGTTTTCGACATGATGGCGCCCGCAACAATATCGGCGTGTCCGTTAATAAACTTGGTCATGGAATGGAGCACAACATCTGCTCCCAAATCTAACGGACGTTGCAAAACGGGCGTACAAAAAGTGTTGTCCACCACTACTAACATATTGTGTTGGTGCGCAATTTCCGCCGCTGCTTTCAAATCTGTGATAGCAATCGTTGGGTTGGTGGGCGTTTCAATATAAAGCATTTTTGTGTTTGAACGAATCGCATTTTTAATATTATCTAAATTTGAAGTATCAACGTAGCTGTATTCTATGCCATAGCGCGACCAATATTTTTCAATGACTACCCGCGAAGGACCATACACGGCATCGGTAGAAACGATATGGTCTCCTGCACTCAGAAACGCCATGTAAACGGTGTTCACGGCTGCCATTCCGCTTGAGGTTACTACACATTTGGCGGCATTTTCCAACTGCGCCAACGTTTTTTCCAAGGCTTGAATCGTGGGGTTGCCAATGCGGGTATAAATAAAACCGGGGTCTTCTCCGGCAAAACAGGCCGCCCCGTGCGCTGCATTTTTAAACTTGAATGTGCTTGCCTGATAAATAGGCGTAACCGCCGCTCCAAAAGGTTCCTCCACATCGGAACCGTGAACCAAAATGGTGTCTAAATGTAAATTTTCTTTCATCGTTTTATAATCAAATTTTTAAAATTGTTAGTGTAACGAAAATTCATATAAAATGTTTTTTATTTGAATAATGAATTATCAGGATTTTTATATTTTCGCCCCATTAATTCAATTATTTTACGCAAAGCAAAAATATAAAATAATCAATCTAATGAAAAAAAACATTTTAAATCTAATTGCCATCGCACTTCTATTACCGTTTACTTTCGTTGCATGCGGAGGGGACGAAGAGGATACCCATATTGGAGAGGGAATAGAAATGTCGATCAATGCCCCAAATTCCTTTACGTTGAGGCTTGCAGTGGAAGGTAGCGGAAAAATATCTATCAAATGGGGCGATGGCTCGCCGATAGAAACCTATTCTCTTAGAAGTGACAGCATATTATCCTATAAACATACTTACAATAAAGCGTCCACCTATTCCATAACCGTAACAGGAGAACTCATTTATTTCAACTGCAAGAGTGGGAATATTACATTTTTAGATGTGAGCAAAACTCAGGTACTCTCAAAATTGGATTGCTCCAATAACCTTTTAACAACTTTAGACATAAGTAAAAATATCGGAATATTTTATTTGAATTGTGAAGGAAACAAATTGTCAAAATTAGATCTAATTAATAATAATCTCGCCAATTTGTTTTGCGGTGGAAATC
>Ga0082212_10006409_pt1 | contig 15835 bp, 14 predicted proteins | sample TergutNt197P3_FD_71548 | JGI IMG/M metagenome (GOLD analysis project Ga0082212, IMG submission 71548) | Neocapritermes taracua P3 segment gut microbial communities from Petit-Saut dam, French Guiana - Nt197 P3 | ecosystem: Host-associated > Arthropoda: Insects > Digestive system > Gut ...
GCTTCAGCGCTCGATATTTCTGATGTGGAGGCCGCCGCCGCGCTTGTCCCGTTCGGGATCGTTTGCCTGCAATCCGCCGCCGTCCTCCACGAACTGACCACGCTGAACCCACTCGCCGTGGCCATAGCCATACCCTCCAACCGCACCCGCGTAGCCCTGCCGGAGTATCCGCCCATTGAACTGGTCTCATCTGCCATGCAGACTTTTGAGCTTGGGGCGGTAAAAATGGGCGGTATCCACGTCTACGGCCGCGAGCGTACCGTCTGCGACTTTTTCCGAAAGCGCAAACAGCTTGGCAACGACCTCGCGCTGGAGGTTCTGCAATCGTACATGCGTGGGCCACGCAACCTTCAAACGCTCTTTGATTACGCAGGCGCGCTGCGTATCAAAGGAGTAATAAAACCGTATGTGGAGGCGCTGTTATGACGAGCCCCGCCAGCGTAAAGGCAAAACTGAGACGGCTTGCCGCCGCCGAAAACAAACCCTTTGACTATCTGATGATGCACTATTTCGTTGAGCGTGTGCTGTACCGGCTTTCGGTGTCCGAATACGCCTGTAATTTCATCCTCAAAGGCGGCCTGCTGCTGTATACGATACTGGAGAACGACGCCCGCGCCACACGGGACGTGGATTTTTTAGCGCACCGTCTGAACAACGCGCCGGAGGAACTCGCAAACGTGTTCCGCGACATCTGCGCGATAGAAGCCGACGACGCGATACGCTTTGACCTCGCTGCCGTCGCTGCCGAGCGGATAAAAGAAGGCGCTGACTATGAGGGCGTCCGCGTCAAGGTCACAGGTTATTTGGACAAGAGCCGCCATGTCCTGCAATTCGACGTGGGGTTTGGCGATGTGATCGTCCCAAAGCCTGTCACAATGGAATACCCCTCGCTGTTGGATATGGAGCGCCCGAAGATTCAGGCGTACTCCCGCGAATCGGTCATCGCGGAGAAGTTCGAGGCGATGATCGCGCTGGCCGAAGCCAACAGCCGCATGAAAGATTTTTACGATGTGTACATATTAAGCCGCATGTTTGATTTTGAGGGCCTTGTGCTGTACGAAGCGATCCGGCAAACAATGGAGCGGAGGGCGACACCGCTTTCCATCGCGCCCGCCGTGTTCACTGAAGGTTTCGCAAACGCAAAGGACAAGCAGACCGTATGGCAGGCGTTCCAAAAGCGGATTCGTGTCGCAGAGGACGTCAGTTTGCCGGAAGTGCTGGAGCGAATATACGCTTTTTTACACCCGGTTTATACCGCCGTATTATCCGAAAACGAGTGGATGAAGCGGTGGGACAGCGCTGGCGCGTATTGGGAATAATCTCACCGCCCGCCGCTTCACCCCATGTACCGCTTTGGGATATTTTGGATACTTTCTATCTTGTTTTCTTCGTATTTAAGAGGTATAATACTTACATTGATACAACTGGCTTGGGGGTTTTTCGGGCATGAGCTTGCGCAGCTCCTTGTTCGTGATCCCTTTCAGCGTAAATTTCCCGTCGGCCACCGAAACGAGCAGCCTTTCGTCTTCCTTGCTGAAAAATTGAAGCCCCGGTACCTGCGGTTGTTGTCCTCAGCCGGCTCCGTGACTTTGCCGAGTTTCTTCAACCCGTCCGTGGGGTCGTATCACCAAGTTCAACAATAATATTTCGGTCAGGAAACAGCTCTTTAAGACGCAACGACCAAAAATACTGTATGGCTTTCCCATATTCAACAATTATATCATCAACATGTACGGATTCGTCTCTTGCTTGAAGAAAAAAGTCTGCTAATGACCAGCTATTTACCCATTGCTCAATTTTTTTTCTGTCTTTTCCGTATTGCTCTTCGAGGATTTCCACACCTCCGTTATAAAACTCCGAAATAAAAATGTATTCATTCACCTCGACAATTTCTGGGCAAAATACGCTGGCAACCGCTATAAATGATTCAATGCCACAAGTATTGAACGCGTGATTCATCAATGAGTTTCCTCTGATCTTTTTAAATTGTCCTAAAATTTTGTTACTAACAACACTATTGTATTTTTTCATTTCAATATTTTATGACATAGTTAGCAACTATATCATAACTCCTTTCAGTCACTGACCCCCGCTTCAAGTGGAGGTTTGAGATAAGCCCCTCCGGGGCCGGTTGCTTGGGCGGAATGCTTACGTACAAATGTACGTGGTCTTAGCGGACTGTCTCTTCGATCAGCATCACGCCTTTCAGTAAAGCGACGCTTAATGGCGCAAGTATGATCAAAGGCGTTGAGAAAAGTGGCAAAACAAAATCCTTTGCCAATACAGTAGCGATAAAGCCAATTATAATAAAGCCTGCGAGTGAAGTGAAAAAGTTAACTGTAAATTTTAATGAGTGTTTTGCAATTGAATTCAACTGTCTTCCTCCTTGTATTGTAATAAGTAATTTGGTGGGCTGGTAATTTGTTTTGATCTTCGCACATCGCCTCCAATAGGGCAGTTGGGAAGATGATTGAGTTTAGCAATCCGACCTTCCCAACTGCATCCCTCAGCATTGGCTATTTTACACAACAGCAAATACCATTATGTTAGACGCCTTCAAATATTGTACTTCGACGGCGTAACCGTCCTAGTGCCATCGTGTTTCCATATGCTGAAATTATATCGTGGCATAGTATAAATCGTCCAAAGAAAAAGCATTCGGATTTACTATGTCATCTGATGTGTTCCATTCAATTTGTGATACGCTTTTTCTCAATGTTTCAAGATCAACGTGCCATTCTTCTTTATCGTAGCATTCAACAATTGATATTATGAATCTATCATATAGTGTTTGTGGGATTTCATTTGAAAATATTCTTTTTGCAAAAATTATCCCGATCTTTGAATTAATCATATACACTTTTCCAAATTCATGATGAATAAATCTAGCCCATTCTTCTCCGGCACCATCATCCCAATCTAATTCTAGAGAGGAGGTGTTCTGTTCAATTTCTTTCAGTAGGTCAACAAAGTCTTTTTGTGTAGTGAAAACCATTTTGTTTTTCGCTTCAATTAACACTTTTAATAAATCGTTCATTCTTGCTTGTCTCCTTCACAAATTAATTATCGTAGTTTCAGTTATTTTTGGTGAAAGTGCTTCCATATTTGTGGCAAATCCTAATCAGATATGCAGTCATTAAGGATTACCAGGGCTTCCGTGGACAGAATTAGTCTTTTTTCTATAAACATTGATATAACTTGTTAGTTCACCATTTCCAGTAACCCCAATATTTCCATTTGTTATTGGCACCTTTGCTTTATATGCAAAATCAGCAGGGTTACCTGAGCTCGGTTTCCATAAATTGTATTCATCTGCGTATGCAGCGGCATCTAAAACAACTTTATCTGCATCCACATCAAATAAAAATTGGCTTTTGCCTGATGTTGTCGAACCGATGGTATGCTTTGTCATCTCCAAAGAATCAATGATGTATTTGCCGTTGGTGATCTGGCCTTTCGAATTGGTATAAACCTTGGGAGGTTCAAACGCCATCTGCTGCAAATCAAGCCCCAGCTTTATGCTCCGGGCAAAGTTGGCGTAGCTGACGCTTTTCCCGTTCAGGGCGATCGTAGCAGGCGCGTTGCTCATTTTCGTGGCTTGAGCCACCGTACCGCTCTGCTTTATGAAGACTTTTAGCCCTGACGCGCTGTTTGCTGCCGCTTTCCCTGCTGATAGCGCGTCCCCGAACAGGGGAACCGCAGAGATGAACGAAAGCGCGGCCATCCCGGTTTTTCCCTCGGCAAGGTAGAGGATTCCGTTCGCGACGTCAAAAACCACGCCGACCCCCGGTATGAACCCGGCGACGTCCAGTATCAGGTGCACGCCTTTTATCAGGCACCCGTGCTGCTCAAAGTAGTCGGACACGTTGCTTGCCGCAGTCCCGCGGTTTATCGACGAGCTGGCTTTGGGGACGCTTATGACTTGGGTTTCGACAGCTTCCCTGTACACTGGCCCGCCGTCGCACCCAGTCGGGTCCGTGAACAGAACGGGGTTGTTCAGGCAGTACGTGTACTGCACCATGGCCTGCGGGTCCTTCACGCTGCCCTTGACAGGGTCGACGGCCATGAACCTCCTGTTTTCCGCGTCGTACATCCTAGCCTTGGCGTAGTAGAGGCCCAGAACCATGTCGTAGGGGTGGCCGGTGTACTCCTGGACCAGGTCCAGCTCGCGCACGCCCATCTTCAGCACCGCCTTGGCGGTCAGCGCCCCCCAGCTGTCGTAGCTCACGTAGCTGGCCGCCTTGCCTGCGCCGTCGGTCAGGTAGCCGGACGTCCCTTGGCGGTCCTTGTGGACGTAGAGCTTGACCATGTTGCTGATCACAACGCTCTGGCTCGGGTGGGTGGCAGAGAACACCGCCTCGCCTGAGGCTTCGTCGTAGGCGTGCTGCGTCACGGAGCCGGCGGTCACCGACATCTCGTAGGCTGCGGCCTCCACCTTCTCAAGCCCGTAGACGTAGCGGTAGGTGAGGCTGCCGGAAACGCCCTCCGACTCCATTATAACCCTTTTCAGCGGGCTTGCATAGTCCAGCACGAAGTCTTTGTGGACGAAGGCCTGCTTCGAGCTTATGGACGGCGCGGCTGCGCCCTGCGTGCCCCCTGTGGTGTGCCCGTTCCCGGTTGGGTTCTGGTGCCCCTGCCCGGTCGTGTGCTGGTGCCTGTCGCAGACGGCGACCCCGCCGACCTGGTCCGTGGGCGGCGCGTTCACGCCCGTGTAGCCGTAGGCGTTCTTGGCTGTGATCCACTCGTTGGCCACCAGGTCGCCGAACCCGTTGTAGACGTAGTGGGACTCCTCGCCGTCGGCGTTGGTGCCCTTCACCATCCTGTTCGTGGCGTCGTAGGCGTACTGTTCAACTACGTAGCTGTGGTTCTTGTTCTTCTCGTAGACGCTTTCCGTGAAGTTGCCCCGCAGGTCGAAGGAGTTGGCGTAGCTGTCCTTGCCGTCCTTGAGCTTGCCCACCTGCTGGTTCAGGGCGTTGTAGCTGTAGTCCGTCCACTTGTTGTGCACCCTCTCGCGCACAAGGTTCCCCAAGCTGTCGTACACGTACTCGTGGTCCTTGTACCCGCCTTGCCCCTCGGTCAGCGTGAGCCTGTTCAGCGCGTCGTAGGTGTGGGTCAAGTCGAAGCTGTCCTGACCTCCGGAAGCGTTCCTTGTTTCGCCGGTCACGTTCCCGTTCGCGTCGTAGCCGTACAGGTTGTCGATCGCCTTGTTGAGCATTTTGGACGGGTCCCGCGCATACTGCCTAGTGAGCCAGCCGTTGGCGTTGTACTCGTACGCCTCGTCCCAGCCGTTGGGGTACTCCATGGCGGTGAGCCTCGCGGCGTCCCACTCGTAGGTTGTGGTTTGGTTCTCGGCGTCGGTGAGCGAGGTCATCCTGTCCATCAGGTCGTAAGCGTAGGCGACAGCGCTGCCGTCAGGGTAGGCGATCAGGGACTGGTTGCCCGCCGCGTCGTACTGGTAGGACGTGACGTTCATGCCGTGGTCGGTTGCTTCCGTTATCCTGCCCAGCTTGTCCAGCACGAATTCGGTGGTGCCGTTCCAGTCAACCATCTCCACAAGCTCCCCAGCCATGTTGTAGCCGAAAGTGGCACTCTTGCCGTTGCCGCTGTCGTAGTTGACTGCTTCCAGCAGGTTCCTCGGGTCGTAGCTGTGCAGGGTCACGAAGCCGTCCTCGTCGGTGGTCTGCATCAAATTGCCGTTTTGGTCGTAGACGTGGATTTTTGAATTGCCTGCGGCGTTTACCTGCTTGGTGAGCAGGCCGTTCTTGTCGTACTGGTACAGCGTGACCTGCTGCTCGTCCACGCCGCCAGGCGCGTACTTCCTCCAAAGCTCGGCGCTGACCAGCCGGTTCATGGCGTCGTAGCCGAAAAAGGAGCTGTGGTTCAGGGCGTCAACAGTCTGGACAACGTTTCCGTTCTGGTCGTAGAAGTACTTCGTCGCTTTCCCTTTCCTGTCCGTGACCTGCGTGATCCTTGAATTTGCGTCGTATTCGAAGAACTCGCTTTTCCCCATTGCGTCTTTCTTCTCGACGACCCTGCCGAGCTTGTCGTGGAAGTACAGCGTGGTTCCGCCGTTCGGGTCCGTCTCGGAAACCAGCCAGCCGTTCATGTTGTACGAATAGGACGTCACGGCGGTTTTGACTGCGGCGTTAGGGTCGCTTGTCACGAGCCTGGTCACGCTGGCCAAGTTGCCGGAGGGGGTGTAGGCGTAGCTGGTGACGGCGCCCCTTGCGTTGGTTTCTGTCAGCAGCCTTCCCCTCGTGTCGTACGTGAACGTGGTGCTTTCGCCGAGGGCGTTCGTCACCTTGGCCAGCTGGCCTTTCAGGTCGTAGCTGTATTTCGTAACCGCCCCTTCTTCGTTTACGAGCTTTACAAGCCTCCCGTCTTCGTCGTACTCCTTGAAGCTTGGGTGCCCCAGCTCGTTCCTGACCTCGACGGCCCGGTTCAGCCCGTCGTAGAAGAACTCCTTGAAGTTGCCCCTGCCGTCGGTTTCCTTCTTTACGTTGCCGTTCTTGTCGTACTCGGTCCTGAACACGTTGTTTTCCGGGTCGGTGCGCTTGACCAGCCGGTTCAGCAGGTCGTAGCTGTACACCGTGAAGCCGCCGTCCGCGTTCGTGGCTTTTACGACGTTGCCGGCTTCGTCGTAGGCCGTCTCCGTTTCGCCGCCCCTCGGGTCGGTGGTTTTGACGGCGCGGTTGTTTTCGTCGTAAGAATAAACGGTCTCGAACTGCATGGGGTCTTTTACGCTGACGAGGTTGCCGCACTCGTCGTAGCCGTACTCGGTGGTGCCGCCCTCCGGGTTTGTGACGGTTGCCACTTGGCCGGTGCCGGTGTACGTGTACTCCGTGGCGTAGCCCATACAGTCGGTCACGGACTTGAGCCATCCGTTGTCGTAGTACTCGTAGCCCATGGTGCCGATTTCTTCGTTCGTTGCCGACACTAGCCATCCGTTGGCGTTGAATTCGAAAAGCAGCTGTGTGCCGTCAGGGTTGTGCTGCTCCACCATGCGGCCGAGGGCGTCGTAGACGTACAGCGTGGTGTTCCCTGCCGGATCTGTGCCGGAGGTGGGCCTGCCGTCCCCGTCGTACCCTGTCTGGTTTTCCGCAAGCAGGGGCGAGGTGGTTTTCACGAGCCTGCCGAGGGCGTCGTGCTCGTAGAGCCACTCGTAGCCTTCAGCGTCCACAGTCCTCTCTTTCCGGTTCTCTGCGTCGTAGAAGTGCTGCGTCACGTTCCCTTCGGGGTCGGTGGCTGAGGTCAGGTTGCCGTTCGCGTCGTATCCGAATATGGTTTCGCCCCTTGCCGAGCCGACCCCGCCGGCGTCAGTCACCTTGACGAGCCTGCCCATGGCGTCGTACTCGTATTCGGTCACGGCGCCCCGGGCGTTGGTTTCCCTGACGGCCCTGCCCATGGAGTCGTACTCCTTTTCGACGACGTTGCCAAGCGGGTCCTCCGTCTCGCGCAGCTGCCCGTTCTCGTCGTAGCGGTACTTGGTGGCGTGGCCTCTGGGGTTCGTCACAGAAGTCAGCTTCCCGAGCGGGTCGTAGCCGTACAGGGTCGTGTTGTTTTCAGCGTCGGTTACAGTGACGGCGTACCCGTTCTCGTCGTGGCTGTACGACGTGGTGTTCCCTTCAGGGTCGGTGGTGGACACCATCTGGTTCATCGCGTTGTACCCGTAGGCCGTGGCGAAGCCCATCTTGTCGAATGCGCGTTCGATGAAGCCGTTCCCGTTGATGTACCATTAAATGGCAAAAAAACCCTCAAGCAGCTTGAAGGTTTTTGCATCATGAGGTAGAGGATTACAGTGGGAAAAACCGGGAGGGTTTTCTGAAGAAAAAACTGCTACACTACAACGTCGAATATCTGCCGTTCGCCGAAGCCGACCCACTCGGCGCGGGGGGTTTTGCTTGCCGGTTTTCGGAAGTCGAATGTAAGCAGGTAGCCGGCTGAGGCGTTCTTGCTGCCCATGTAGCCAAGGAGCTGTTCGTACGCCTCCTTGTGCTTGGACTCGCCGCGCCACAGCTTGAGTTCAAGGATGAACTGGTCCCGCCCGAAGTCCACGACCACGTCCATGCGGCGCAAATCGGTGAACTGGCTCTCTATGTGGTAGAAGCCCTGGCCGTTGATGAGCGGGGTAAGGTACAACAGGAACAGCAGGCGCCCGTGGTTTTCCAGGAACTCGTAGTCGCGTTCGCTGAATATTCTGGCGTAGTGTTCGGCAAACTTGCGCAGGCACAGCTCCATGTCGAACCTGCCGCCATTAACTATGTCGTCCTGCAGGACGCCTTTAACATGCTTGTTCGAACTGGAGCGCGACTCTTTTGACACGAAGTAGTCGGCCATCACCAATTCGAAGACCCTGTTCGAAACGGCCATTTTGCCTCCGGCGCTCTTTATGAATCCGAACATTGCGCCTAAATCCATGACGGGGTCGTTTGCGACGAATTTTTTTGCGTCGCCCTTTATCAGGATGCTGTACATCAGGTCGTGCAGATCTCTGTTGCTTTCCAGGTTCTTGACTATGTCGTCGGACAGGGTGGTTTTTTTCGCTGCAAGTATTTTCACTGCGCTGCGTACGCCTTCAGCTGTCCAGTCTCGACCTAGTTTCTCGTCAACACATTGGCAGATCCTTGACACCAAGAAGGGGTAGCCGTCTGTATAGCTGTGGATTTCACTCGATATAGCGGGTATGTCCATGCCCGTGCTGTGGTCGGCTTCGTACTGCGAGAGCATGGTGGCTATCTCAGCAGGGTTAAACGACATGTCAACCTCGAAATCCACGGCGATGTTCCACGGCATGTCATGCACTCCCGCTAATATTACGCTGTGGAATGTATTGGACTCTTCGTCTTCCCTCACAAGGTACTTGTTCCGCAGCATCCCGATGAAGTGCAGGAAAACCCGGTTGTTGCTCGCCTGGTCGACTTCGTCGATCAACAGCACGATTTTCCTGTCCTTGCACAATTTGTCCAGATGAAAGCTGAGCAGGTCAAAATCCGTGACGCCTTCGTCAAGCCACTGATTGGCGAATTCCTTGTCCCTGCTATCAAGAAATTTGCTGACGTGCAGAAGAAACCTTTGGCAGAACGAGGCAGAGCTTTCAAACATGGTGTCGCCGACGCCCTCGAAGCTCAGGCTGATGCAGGTGTACTCGTCTGCCAGCGTTTGCCGGATCATCCTAAGAGTAGTACTACATGTCCCAAGAAAATTTCCATAGATTTTTTTTCAAAAAACAGTTGCCAAATATTAACAAATGGTATATAATGATATTACAAGCTAAAAAAAGGAAATATAACTAATGAATAACAATATTGCAAATTTATATGAAACTACTGGGAGGATGCGGGACGAGATAAGCATGAGGCCGGGGGAGCTTACGGACGAAGAAGCGCTGTCCATGATTGAAAGCTCTGTTTTTAAAAACGAAAATTTCACGTTCTATTCCCGAGCGGAAAAGAGCGAGCTGATAAGCAGGGTTTTTTACGCGCTGCGAAAGGACCTGGACGTGCTGCAGCCCTATGCCGACGACGACGAGGTTTCAGAAATCATGGTGAACGGAAAAGACGACATCTTCATCGAGCGGCGTGGAAAAATCGAAAAGGCGGTTACCTGTTTCGACAAAACCGAAGACCTTGAAGAAGTCATCAGGAGGATATGCGCAAAGGTCCACAGGGAGATAAACGAACTCAACCCTATCGTTGACGCAAGGCTGGCAGACGGTTCCAGGGTCAGCGCGGTCTACAAAAATGTCGCGATAAACGGCCCGATACTGACGATACGAAAATTTCCGAAAAAGGAAATCACCATGGACATGCTCATCAGAAACGGCAGCTTGACAGACGAGGCAGCGGTTTTCCTGGAAAAGCTCACCATCGCCGGCTACAACATCTTCGTCAGCGGCGGCACGTCTTCAGGGAAAACTACGTTCCTGAACGTCCTGTCCAACTACATACCGAAAGACGAAAGGGTAATCGTCATCGAGGACTCGGCTGAACTGCAGATAAGGGAGATAAAAAACATAGTCCGCATGGAATGCAGGAACGCCAACGTGCAGGGCAAGGGGAAGGTGGACATGAAACAGCTGATCAAGACCAGCCTGCGGATGCGCCCCGACAGGATAATCGTCGGGGAAGTCAGGGGCGAGGAAGTGCTGGACATGATACAGGCGATGAACACGGGCCATGACGGGAGCCTGAGCACCGGGCACGGCAATTCCATCGAGGGCATGCTGAGGAGGCTGGAGTCGATGTTCCTGCAGGCGGCGAGCTTTCCGATCGAGGCAATCAGGGCGCAAATAGCAGAAGGCATCGACCTGATAGTGCATATGGGGAGGCTTTCGAACAAATCAAGGAAAGTGCTGGAAATCGCTGAAATCAAAGGCTTTGACGGAAGTAAGATATTGGTTAATACACTGTTTAAGTTTAATATTGACACCGGGCTCGTAAGAAGCCGGAACGAACTTCAAAACAGGGAAAAATTAGAATTAAGGGGGATTGCGCTATGATCGCAGCTTCATACGACAAATACAAATTGACGGCAAAGGAGGCGAGGGACTGCATAATTATTTCTTACATCGCCCTTTTCTTCGGTGCCTATCTGTTTTACCACAGCATCATCATTTCCGCTGCGGCAGGGGTTTTTATCCCGATCTGCATGAAATACTACGCAGGCATGCTGGCGGAAAAGAGGAAAGACCTGCTGACTGTGCAGTTCCGGGACTTTCTCTATTCGCTCTCTGCGTCCTTCGCGGCGGGCAGGCACATGAGGGACGGCCTTGTTGAAGCCAAGGGGAACCTCAGCCTGATGTACGGTGAAAGCACGCCGATGCTTGTGGAGATTTCGGACATGCTGAACAAGATAGACGGAAGCAGGGCACCGGTGGAAGAGGTTTTCAAGGACTTTGCGGACCGGAGCGGGGTAGCAGACATACAGAGTTTTTTTGACACCTATTTTATCTGCAGGATGACCGGCGGGGACCTTAACAGGGTAATATCAAGGACCTCCGCCATGCTGATAGACAAAATCGGGATAGAGAAGGAAATCAGGACCCTCGTGTCGCAAAAATGCTTTGAGGGGAAGATAATCAGCCTGATGCCTATCATAGTGATACTGTTTTTGAACTTGGTGTCGCCCGTGTACATCGAGCCGCTGTACACTACGGTCATGGGCAGGCTGATCATGACGGCGGCGCTGGGAGGCATTGCGTACGCTTACTACCTGACGTCCAAGCTGACAGAGATAGAGGTGTAACATGAAAAAAATAATTGACCAAATGACAGGCGACAGGAAGCATTTCGAGCAGTCCTATTTGAAACTTTATGGGAAACAAGACTGCACAGGCGAAATACAAAGCATTAAGAAAAGCCTCTTCAAGAAATACGTCTGCCTTGCGGCAGCCGTGGCCGTCCTTGCCTTGGCGCTTGCGGTCCATGGGATCGCCTCGCAGGGCAGCGGAACTGCGCTGGCAGTCGGGGACGAAATATCGATAACAAGGCCCCAAGAGGGCGAAAGCGCGCTGAAAATACCCCTGAGGCTGGAAGCTTTATGGGGCGAGAGCGAAAAAATGACAAGGAACGTCACGATCTTCGTAAGGCCTTCCGAAACAGAGGGCGAGGGTGATATTGTTGAAATAATAGAGGAAGACGAGCTTGCCGGCATCGAGGCCGAAATAAGGAAGCTGGTAAAGACGATCAACAACAGCAGCAGCGGGGAAAAAGTGCTCCTGCCTGCTGAACTGGGAAGCGGCATCAAGCTTTCCTGGAACGAACCGAAAAACACGAGGTTCAATTTGCTGCTGCCTTTGTCCTTGCTTGCGGTTTTCATAGTATACCGCAGCAGGTACTCAAAGGTCAGAAAACTGGAAGCCGACGCAAAAGAGTCGGTCATAAGAGAACTCCCTGAATTTATTAATAAATTAGTGCTGTTGTTAAACGCGGGGCTTGTCCTGACAAGCGCGTTCGACAGGATACTGGAGAGGCATGCGAGCAGAGGAAAGGAGGTGGTGCCGTATTTTTACTCGCAGCTGCTGCAAATAAACCGGGGCATGCGCGAAACAAACAGCCCGCTTGGCACAGGGCTGAAGGAATTCGCGGGGAGAAGCGGCGTCAGGGAGTTTATGAGGGTCGCGAACATCATTGCAGACAACATCGACAAAGGCGCGGAGCTGGTCGAGAAGCTCAAAGGCGAAAGCGAGCTTCTGTGGCTGACGAAAAGGAAGCTGGCAGAGGAGAAGGGCAGGCTTGCAGAGACAAAGCTCACCTTCCCGCTGGTCATTTTGCTCCTCGTGCTGATAATGGTGACAATTGCCCCAGCACTTATGGAAATGTAGAAAAATGAAAGGAAAAGGAGAATAGTAAAATGAAAAACAGTAAAAAAGGAATGGAAATGGTACAGGTTGCTATTTTGGTCGCGATAGCCATAGGGCTAGGCCTGCTGTTCAAAGACAACATCACGGGCTTCATCGAAGACACGTTCATGGGCCTCTCGAGCAGCAGTTTCCAGTAGGCGGCATGAACAACAAGAAGGGCAGCGCAATCGCTGAAGCGGCAATAGTTTTCCCTATGGTGATTGTGGTCGTGCTGACAGTGGTGTACATCTTGATTGCGATGTACACGGACGCATCGACGGCGGCGAGGGACCATCTGGCCCTTCGCCACGAGTCGGGCACGAAAACAGAAACTGTTGACAGGGCAGGCGAGTACAGGCAAAACGTCCCGGAGGACAAGTTCGGGGCAAGGCCGTTCATGAAAAATGCCGAAATATCACAAGGGTCGAAGTTTCTGGACAAGCTTCTCTTGACTGAGGGCAGCAGGGTTTACGTCGTCGACGAGGCAAAGTATGTAAGGAGGTCCGACTTTTTCTTGGACTTGGCTACAGACTTGGCCACAGACTTTGTGAACAGCATGGGAAAGGAAACAGTGAACAGCAATGAAAAAGACTAGGAACAAAAAGGGGAGCATAGCGGTCTTCCTGACGTCCATACTGGCAACGATGATAATAGTCAGCATGGTGTTCGTGCAAGCGGCAAGCAGCATCTGCGGGGCGTCCTACGCCGACGCGGTGCTGGAGCTTGCGGGGCGTTCGGTTTTGTCGGAGTTTGACAAAAGGCTTAAGGACGAGTATGGCTTGTTTGCGTTTTACGGGCTTGAGGACATGGTGGCGTCGAACGTCAAAACCTACGCGTCCGCCAGCTTCGACAAGGCGTACCCCAACGAATCGCTATGGGGCGGCGGCAGCGACGACGGGACAGTGGACTTGCTGAAGCTGAAGCTGCAGTCGGCCAAGGTCAACATGGCAGCGTATTCCTTGGCTGACGTGGACGTATTTGAAAAGCAGATAGAAGAATACATGGAATTCATGCTTTTGGAAAAAGGCATCGATTTTATTAAAGACATGTGGAAAAAAAGAGGCGGCAAGCCGGCCGGCGCTTTAGGCGGGGACGATCAGGACGAGCAGGACGCAAAGAGCGTACAGAGCGAACAGAAAGCGCTGATGAACAAAGTGGAAATATCCAGCCTGCCGTCCCACGGCAACACAAGGAACGGCCTAGGCATCTTTCAGAGTCTGGCGTCTTTGGAAAAATTCGGTTCCGTGGGCGACATTTTTAAAGAGGGCGCAACGGCAATAAAGGTGGACGAATACATTATGAGCAACTTCAAGTACTACATAGGCGGCGACAAGGCGAGGGACACCTTCTTCAACAACGAAGTGGAGTACATCCTGTTCGGAAAGATGAACGACAAGAGCAACCTCGACAACCTGAAGCTTGATTTTCTTGTGATGAGAACCGCGCTCAACGAGAATTTCATACATACGGATCCAGAACTGCAGAAGATCATAATTGCTACGGCGGAAACGCTGGGCGTGGCAGGCATAGTTTTAGAAACCGTCGTAACGTCCATTTGGGCGCTAGCGGAAGCGGAAAACGACTGGCGCCTCCTGCTTGAAGGGAGAAAGGTGCCGCTTGTCAAAACTAACAAAAGCTGGGCCCTGAGCCTGAAGTCAGTGGCAAGATTTAAGAAGATAAAAAACGACGACGGGGAAGTCGAGGGAGTGAACGCTACTGCGAAGAAAATAAGCAAATGCGTCTACCCCCCTGCCAACACAGGGCTTTCCTACGAGGGCTATCTTCGGATATTCTTGTTCATCGAGAACAGGGAGTACAAGCTTATGAGGGTGATGGACTTGATCCAGTTGAATTTAAGGGGGTCCTATTACGGGGATTTTCTGATTAAAGACCATTACACGGGGTTTTCGCTGGAAGCGGTAGTCTCGGGAAAGAAGTTTGAATATGAGCAAAAATACTAAAAAAGGCTTTCTGTCCGTTGAAGCTTCAATATTCGTCCCCATGTTCGTCATCGCGGTGCTGACCTTCGGTTACCTCATAAAGGTGGCGGCAGCTTCCGAAAACATCATGCACGTGATGGTAGACGAGGCGAGAAGGCTCTCAATGTACTCGTACAACATCCCAATAGCGCCCCTGTTCGAAGGCAGGGTCGAGGGGAGGCTGCTTGAAGAAGCTAAGGATTTGCATGAGGCAAAAGTCGATTCAATGAATTACCTTTACAAATACAAAGGCAAGGATGACCTCATCGGGTTTCGGGTGAACAGCAGGGTGAAAATCAAGCTGCCGATAATTTTCTACGATGGCGTCGACCTGACGGACACCCTGTTTTTCCGGGCTTTCACAGGCAGGGAATTCACGCCGGAAGACATGGGCTTTGCCGACATGGACGATGAAGACCCGCGCCTCGTTTGGGTTTTTCCGGTAGCGGGGGAGCGGTACCATGAAGAAGGCTGCGGCTACATAAACGTCGCAGCAAGACAGGGGGTGCTCAACGCAAGCATAAAGAAAACGTACAAGCCGTGTACGCTGTGCCAGGCAAAGGGAGTGTCAACCGGGGGCGTAATATACTATTTCAGCAACAGCGGCGAGGTGTACCACACAGGGACGTGCTTCATCGTGACAAGGTACGTACTGTCCATGGACGAGGTGGATGCTGTAAAAAAGGGGTACACGCCGTGCAGCAAATGTACATAACCATACGGTTCAGTGGGAGTCGCAACCTCTCGCTGAACTAAATTTTACAAGGGAGGACTTAAAAAATTATGACAGAAGAGGGGAAAAACACGTTCACGATCGAATATGAACGGGGAATGATAAAGGAATTTGAAAAGAGGGTTCTGGCGGAAGGCGGATGCAAGGCTTTTTTGCCGATGGGCTTTGTCAGCTTTGGCGAAACCGAAACGGTGAACTACGATTGCAGCGGGTACCAGCCAATTGCCAACGTTAGCTTTAAAAGCAGCAAGGAGATGGTCGACTTATTGGAGAAATGCGTTTTTTCCCTAGTCGATTCGTCTGGGTATTTGATAAACCCCAGAAAACTGGATTTGAACACGGGGACGGTTTTCTACTCAAACAGCAGGAAAGAAGTGAAGCTGGCATACGTCCCAAAGTGCGAACCGTCCGAAAAAGTGACGCAGGCGCTAAAGGAGCTCATTTGCCATATGGAAGGCAACGTGAGGGAAAAAGAGATGGCTGATTATTTGAGGGCCACAGCGTCGTTCATCGAATACAGCAACGGAAGCCTCTATGACGTGGCAGGCTATCTCGGCGAGCTGAGGCAGGAGATACACGCATGCGGGTAGCATGGAAAAAGCCGGGCAGCGGGCCCGGCTTTTAGTTATGGCATTGCAGGCGTGATTAATCGTTGTAGTTCCTACGGGACGATTTTTTCTTGTCGCGGCAATCCTTGCATCTCTTCGGTTCGTTGTCGAAACCCTTTTCCTTGTAGAATTCCTGCTCGCCTACCGTAAATACAAACTCATGTCCGCAGTCCTG
>Ga0082212_10006410_pt1 | contig 15834 bp, 12 predicted proteins | sample TergutNt197P3_FD_71548 | JGI IMG/M metagenome (GOLD analysis project Ga0082212, IMG submission 71548) | Neocapritermes taracua P3 segment gut microbial communities from Petit-Saut dam, French Guiana - Nt197 P3 | ecosystem: Host-associated > Arthropoda: Insects > Digestive system > Gut ...
TACACCCGGCACAAGCGGGATAAGGGGGTATGGTTCCCCGACTGTCATCACAATCCTTTCCCATTTGATGGACCTTGCCGCCGAAAAGCTCGGGATGGACAGGGTAGAACTGCGCCTGAAGAATTACAAAGTCAATCTGCCGGCGCCACCGGCCACGGAAGGCGGGCATGAAGGCAAGACCCCGGCAACCATGGGTATAGGGCTTGAGACGCAGGACTCTGTCATGCGCGTCGCCGCTGAGAAATTTGGCTGGGAAGAGAAAAGCCGCCGCAAAAAAGAGGACGGCAAGTGGCTGCGCGGCATCGGCATCTGCGACTACATGGACGTCAGCGGCCCGCAGCCGCACGAGATGAACGACCGCCAGTGCGTCATGACGCTGGAAGAGGACGGTACGGTCACAGTGACGCTGAACTGCCCTGACGGCGGGATGAATATGTTCGGGGCCGCGGCGCAGATCGGGGCCGAGGTTTCGGGGCTGCCTTACGAGAGTTTCCGCATCCTGCATTCCAGGACCGAAGGGTCGCTGTATGACATCGGCCTGGGCGGCAACTCGGGCAATTTCGGGTTTGGCAATTTATTCGCCATAGCCGGCAGGATGCTCAAGGAAAGGATTCTCGAGAAGGCCGCCGCGTACATGGGATTGGAAAAAGAAGGGCTCGACCTAAAGGAAGGGATCATTTTCGAAAAGGAGGCGCCTTCGAATTCGCTGCCCGTGGAAAAACTCTCCTATGCGTCGATAGTGGTCGAGCAGGGCGCGAGCGAGCATATCTCGGTCATCGCGCGCTACAGCGCCGAAGTGAGCCCGATGTCCGTCGGCGTCGTGATGGCTGACGTAAGGGTAGACAAGGAGACCGCGGACATATATGTCGACAAGATGCAGATTTGCCACGACTGCGGCATAGCGATCAACCCGATGTGCGTCGAAGGCCAGCTTCAGGGAGGCGTCACCATGGGATACGGGCACGCCCTGTTTGAATCATTGGCTATCGATAAAAACGGGCAGGTACGCGGGAACAATTACAACAACTATAAACTGACGACAGCCCTGGACCTGCCCGACCTCGACGTCATCGTTTTCGAGAATCCCTGCGAGTACGGGCCTTTTGGCGCGAAAAGCGTCGGACAGTCGGGGATGATCGGCGTCAGCGGCGCCATATCGAGCGCGATATATGACGCTACGGGGGTCTGGCTCGAAAGGATGCCTTTCGCGCCGGAGGGGCTGCTGGCGGGGCTCAAGGAAAAAAAGGCTGAAACTGGGCTAAAAGCAAAACAGGACTGAAACGGAAGGGGAATAGAAATGGCTACGAAAGATGAAATTAGATCGACACAGCACCTCAGGAAGGACCATGCGGACTTTGAGCTTGTCGGCAAGCCGGCGCTCTGCCTGAACCACATGCAGCTGGGCCTTGCGGGCGAGGGCATGTTCCTCCCGAACTGGGGGCCGAACGCGAAGGAGGGCATCAATAACTCCAGGATGGTGGACAGGTGCAGGGAGTTGATAGACGCGTTCCACGAAAAGGGCCTGCCGGTCATATTCTGCAATGTAGTGCCTATCCCCCTGCCTTACGCGAACGCATACGGGGATATGTTCCGCGAGCAGAAAGCGGCGTACCTGAAACGTTATGACGGCAAGTTCGTGGACTTCTTCACGGACGAATGGACGAGGCGCGGCCTGGAGGTGATGCCGGAACTGGGCCCCGCCGAGCAGGATTTTGTCAGCTACAGCTGGAACGTTCACCCGTTCACGAACTCGGGGCTGGAGCTGCTCCTGCACCAGCTGAAGGTGGACACGGTCATCTGGACGGGCTTCGCGCAGCAATCCGTCGTGCTCACTTCGTGCGCGGTGGCGGCCGACAAGTATTTCAACAGCATTGTCCCGGTGGACGCCTCGTATTGCTGCGTGCCGCCGAGCACCCCGGAATTCTACGAAGGGCTTGACGAAGTCGTGGCGGAGGCGGCGGTGAAGGTCCTGATCGCGGCGCTCGCGCACTGTACGGACACCGCGGCCGTGATTGACAAAGTCATGAAGTACGACGGGCCGCGGCTGCTCCCGGATCCCGAAAAGCTGCCCTATATCAAATGAGTTATTGTTGAGACAAGGATTGGAGATTCGCAATGGCTGAGACCGAAACCATCCGGAAGAAAAGGATTATAGACGGCGAAGAGATAGAGGTCATCTACCAGAAGCTCCGCCAGCGCCCGGCGCCCGGCGAGGCGGCGGCTCGCGCGCTTGCCGAGGGGCGAAGGCCGGTATTTATGCGCGACGGCTTCGGGGATTTCCCGGAGCTCAACCCCAGGACATATGAAGCATGCCCCGGCGTCATCTGCGAACAGGACGTGATGGTCCCGATGCGCGACGGGGCAAAGACCTATTGCGACATCTTCAGGCCGGCGGGCCAGGCGAATGTGCCAGTCATCGTATCCTACAGCTTCTACGGGAAGCGCGCGTGCGCCGACAACCCCGATGTCGAGTACGAGGCCTTTGGCGTGCCGCACGGGTCGTTCTCGAAGAACGCGAAGTTCGAGGGCCCCGACCCTGAGTACTGGTGCCATCACGGCTACGCTGTCGCGAACTACGACCAGCGGGGCACGAACAACTCGGAGGGCGATATAGCCCTGTCCTCGTCCTTTGAGGGGGAGGACGCCTACGACCTCGTCGAGTTCCTGGCCGGGCTCGAGTGGTGCAACGGGAAGGTCGGGTTTTCCGGCAATTCCGGGCTGGCCGTCATCCAGTGGAAGGCCGCCGCCGAAAGGCCGCCGCACCTGGCCTGCATCGCCCCCTGGGAGGGCACGATGGACAATTACCGGCAGATGCTCTCGGTGGGAGGCATCTCCGAATGCGGGTTCAACCCGTACCTGTTCGGCATGATGTACGGGCAGGGGTATATGGAGGACCATTACAAGATGGTGCTCGAGCGCCCGCTCTACGACACCTACTGGGCGGACAAGGTAGCGAAGATAGAGAATATAGACGTGCCCGCGTATATCACCGGGGGCTGGAACCATTTCCATCTCTATGGCGCGATCGAGGGGTTCTCCGGCATCGGCTCGACAGAGAAGTGGCTGCGCATACACCGGGAGTTTGAGTGGCCCGATTATTATATGCGCGAAAACCTGGAAGACCTCAGGATGTTTTTTGACCGCTATCTCAAGGGCGTCAGGAACGGCTGGGAGTCGACGCCGCGCGTGAGGATCGACGTCATGGACGTCTATGGCCGCGACCACGAAACCAGGCGGCCGGCGACGGATTTCCCGCTGCCCGGGACCAAGTACAGGAAGCTCTGGCTCGACGCCGCGGATTGCTCCATGAGGGAAGATCCGCCGACGGCCGAATCGGCTCTATCGTATAACGCCGATATAGGGCCCGCAGCTTTCGAGCCGCAGGCCGACGGGGCCTTCGACATGCGCAGGGAGAGCCCGCCCGCGGGCGACGACAGGGCTGTGTTCGATTTCCGCGTGCCGGAGGTGACCGAGATCATAGGGAATATGAAGTTGCGCCTTTGGGTCGAGGCGGAAGGCACCGACGACATGGATCTCTTCGTGGCGGTCAAGAAGATGGACGCCGACGGGAAATGGCTGCCGGTCTATGTGCAGGGCCGCCCGCACCCGGGCGCGCCCGGAAGGCTCAGGGTTTCGCTGCGCGAACTGGACGAGGAGAAATCGACGGAGTCCCGGCCGTACCACACTCTCAACAACCCGCAGAAGCTTGCGGGCGGGGAGATCGTCCCGGTCGACCTGGATATCTGGCCGACGGCGCGCGTCTGGCATCCCGGCGAGAAAATCCGCGTGGAGGTCATGGGGTATTACGAGCGCTTCGACTGGTACGAGCCCTTCGACTTCAACACGGTCAACAAGGGCAGGCATGTCATACACACGGGCGGCAGGCATGGTTCGTTTTTGCAGATACCTTATCAAACGGGGCAGTAAAAGATATAGCGTGTAAAAAAGATTTTAAATCAGGAGGTAAAGAGATGGCGGAATTGAAAGACAAGATCCCGGGATGGGAGACAGGCGAGTGGGAGGTCCCAGAGTGGAGCTTCGACGGCAACCCGGCTTTGGTGATCAACCACATGCAGGTCGGGATCGCGGGGACGGGCAAGATGTCGGGCGCGCCCTATGCGCAGGAAAAAGAAGCGATGGATCGGCTGAACACTATCGAGATGCAAAAGAAATTGATCGCGGCGTTTCGCGAAAGGGGGCTCCCGGTCATATTCATGAGCGTCATTCCGGATCCGATAGGGTATCTGCCGAAATGGGGCTTCATCTTCGAGATGAGCAAGTACTCGGCGCCGAAAGGCCATCTAAACAATCCGGAGCTCGCGAAAATGTGCGAAACCATCCCGGAGATGGGCAAGCTGCCGGAAGAGCCCGTGCTGTACCACACCGGCCACAGCCCGATGACGGGCAGCCACCTGGATGAGTACCTGAGGCAGTTTGGCGTACGCGACGTCGTCATGACGGGGTGGACCGCGCATTCGACGCTTTACAATTCCATGCTCCAGCTGACGAACGCATGGTATTCCGTGGTCGTCCCGAAGGACGCTACCGGGGCGCCGAAGCGCGACGAGGACTGCGCGGATATCGTGTTTCGGAAGATGATGCGGATGTGGGGCCTGGTGACGACCGTCGACGACGTCATCGCCCACCTGCCTGACAACAGGTAGCCTGCCAGGATGCGTACTATCACGGAAAAAGAAAATGCCCTTCGGGCCATGACAAGGCGCGGGGATCCTGAATGGGTCCCTCTTGTCTGTGACTGCATCGAGATGGTCCTCCCCCGCGATGTCAGGGAGCGGCCTCCGGCCGGACAGGACGGGAAGGACTGGTTTGGCTGTGGCTGGGTATGGGACGGGGATTGCCTGGGCTTCGCGCCCGACCTGCGCCAGCCCTACCTGGCAGGGGACATTTCGGGATGGCGCGAATCTGTCGCGTTCCCCGACCTTGACGCCATCGACTGGGAGGCCGCGGCCGCCTCGGACCTGGCGGGCGTGGACAGGGAAAACAAGGCCGTCAGGATCCTGCTCGAAAGCGGCCCGTTCGAGAGGTCCCACCATATACTCGGGTTCGAAGGCGCGTTCATGGCGATGTACGAAAACCCGGACGAGTACAAGGCGCTGATCGACGCGATCGCGGATTACAAGGTGAAGCTTGTCGGCAAGCTGATCGACGCGTACGAGCCGGACGAGATCTTCGCGCAGGACGACCTGGGGCACAACCGCGGGCCGATGTTCTCGCTGGACATGTACCGCGAGTTCATCAAGCCCGCGCACATGCGTATCAGCGAGGCCATCCGCTCAAGGGGCGCGATCCATACGCACCACAGCTGCGGCCTGATGGAAGCCTTCATCGACGACCTGCTGGAAGTCGGGGTGCAGGTACTGAACCCCATCCAGCCCTGCAACGACTGGAAGGCGATCGCGGAGAAGTATTCGGGCCGCGTATCCTTCGAGGTGGGGGCGGACTATAACATTGCGCGCGAAAACTCCACCGGGGACGAGATACGGGATGAGGTTCGCAGGATCATAGATGTGTTCGGCCCGTACGGGAACACGATGCTCGGGGTCTTCCCATCAAACAGGATGTGCCTGGATAAGATGGACATAGCCCTGGACGAGGCAAGAAGCTACGGGGGGAAATGCTATGGAAAACCAAAATGAAAAAGCGCTGGCGATGTCTCCATTCGTGCCCAACGCGATCCCGGAGAACGCCCTCTATGTGTGCCAGGAAGGCAAGTGGGCGCCGCTTGACAGCGGCGAGTGGCCGCTGCTCCCTTTCGCTTACGACACCTGGGTGAAAGAAGAGGCCAGCTGGCATGACAGCTGCTATATCCACGCAGGCCTGAACCCGTTCCTGTTCTTCGACATCAAGGGGGAGGATTATCTGGGGCTGCTCAGCGAGGCGAGCGTCAACGCCTTTAACGATTTTCCTGTCGGCAAGGCGCGCCATACGATTATCTGCAACGAGCAGGGCAAGCTTGTACTGGACGGAATCGTCGTGAGGCGGCCCCATGACGAGTTCATCTCGATGTGCCTGCCGCCCCCGGACATGCTCAACCAGATGCTCGGGAACAAGTATAGTTTCACGAGCGAGAGCACTCGCTGCAAACGGTTTTTCTACCAGATGTGCGGCCCCCGCTCGCTGGAAATCGTAGAGGCCGCGGCGCGGCAGGACCTGCACGATATCCGCTTCATGTATACGAAGGACGTCAAAATCGCCGGCAGGGACGTGTTCATACTCAGGACTGGCATGGCCGGCACGCTCGGGTACGAGGTCCACGGGAAAATAGAGGACGCCCTTGATGTATATGGCGCGCTGCTGGAGGCAGGCAGCGAATACGGCATCACGCAGCTCGGGAGGCTTGGCTATGTCAACTGCCACGCGGAGGGCAGCATCCCCCAGGTCGCCGAGCACTTCGCGACGCCTTTTGACGCGCCGCCGGTCCTCAGCGGGAGCCTGCCCCGGGACTCGGGGCTTGTCTACAGGAGCCCCATCGACCTTGGCTGGGAAAAGCTGGTCAATTTCGGCCATGACTTTGTCGGGAAGGAAGCCCTGAAGGCGGAGCTTGAAGGCCATCACAATGCCATGGTCCATCTCGTTTGGGACAAGGACGACATACTGAAAGTCATGGCCACGGCCTTTGACGCGGAGGGCAGCTGCGACATCATGGACATGGTCTGCGACTACGACTATGTCCGCAATAATGGCGGCATCCACATCGACGCGGTCTTCGACGGCGACAAGATGATAGGCGCTTCATCGGGGCGCATGCTGTCGGCCAAGACCAGGGAGATGCTTTCCATATGCACCATAGACAAGGACTATGCCGAAGAAGGGAAGACAGTCGAGATACTTTGGGGCAACCCCGGCACGAGGCAGATGAGGATCGGGGCCAGGGTGCTGCCCTTCCCCTATATAAAGGAAGGCAGGAACGAGGATTTCGATGTAGAGACAATACCGCATCCGGTTTTCGATTGACGGGTTTCCGGCGATAAAGACAAAAGGGGACGGTTCCTGCGTCTTGCAAGACGCAGGAACCGTCCCCTTTTGTCTTGTTCTTTGCCTTATTATGGGCTTCATCGTATTATTTTTATTATTTGACAAAATGAGGAAATTAGACTACGATTGTAGATTGAGGTATACGCTATTGCCATTATTCATTATCTTAGGAGGTTAATATGTCGGACGAAAACAAGAATGCCGGAAGTTCGGTCGAACAATTCGGTTACAAACAGGAGCTCAAGCGAGTGCTGACGATGAAGGACCTGATCGTGTACGGCCTGCTCTTCATCATCGTGACGGCGCCAATGGGGGTATTCGGCGAGGTACATGTGCTGAGCCACGGCATGACGCCGATCGTGTATGTCGTCGGCTTGGTGGCGATGATCTTCACGGCCCTTAGCTACAGGCAGATGAGCAACAGGTTCCCCATCGCGGGTTCGGTGTACTCATATGTCCAGCGCGGGATCAACCCGTATATAGGGTTCCTGGTGGGCTGGCTGATCATGATTGACTACTTCCTGCTGCCGGCGCTGAACTACGGCTTTGTCGGCGCGTGGTGCAATGACCTTCTGCCGCAAATCCCCATCTGGGTGTTCATCATCGTGCTGCTTGGCATCAACACATTTATCACCTATCGCGGGATATCGCTGATGCAGGTCATCAACTGGATAGTGTTCATCATCCAGATAGTCATGGTCGTGATTTTCATTTTCCTGGGGCTGAAGTTCATCATGTCAGGCGGGGGCTACGGCGGGTTCACGTCCAAGCCGCTTTACAACCCGGAATTCTTCGATTTCAATTTCATCGCTACGGCCGCCACGGTCGCGTGCCTGTCATTCCTCGGTTTTGACGCCATAAGCACGCTGGCCGAAGAGACGCACCAGCCCGAGAAGAACATCGGCAAGGGCACGGTGTTCACGCTGCTCATCGTCGGGGGCCTGTTCTTCCTGATCACGTACGTGGCCGCTTCGGTCTGGGGCGACCTTCCGCTCGAAGAGCTTGACCCGGTGACCGGCATCTTCCAGGTCGCGGCCATGATGGGCGGGGACGTCCTGAGGGTGGCCCTCACCCTGGTAATGCTGCTTGGCGGCGCGATAGGCTCGCTTGCCGCGCAGGCCGCGCTCGTCAGGATACTGTACAGCATGTCGCGCGACAAGATGATGCCCGCGTTTATGGGCAAGATCCACGAAAAGCACAAGACCCCTTACATCACGGTGCTGCTCATCGCGGCGATCATCTTCATCGTGTCGTTCATACACCCGATGCAGTTGGTCCGCTTCGTCAATTTCGGCGCGCTCAGCTCGTTCATCATGCTGAACTTCGCCGTCTTCTGGTACTTCTATATCCGGGAAAAGAAGAGGAATTCCTTCAACGAATTCATCGCGTTCCTGCTGCTCCCGGTCATAGGCATGTTCATACTGGGCTATGTGTGGAGCGGCTTCGACGCGCCGACCCTGATACTGGGCTTCAGCTGGCTTGCCGTTGGCTTCGTCTTCGCGGCGGTCAAGACAAAGGGCTTCAAGGAGGTGCCGGAAGCCTTCAAGAACATGTCGCTATAGGCATCGCCATAAAGTGTCATAGAAAGGGGTGGCTATGGTAAAAAAAAGGGCAAGAGATCTCGGGATCCCCTTGAAGGGGGATCCCGGGAGATATAACGCGATCACGGACGTGGCCGGCATCGAAGTCGGCTTTTCGACGGTCATCATCGGCGAGCCGGAAGACTATGCCGGCCCGGGCTCGAATTTCGCGAGGACGGGGGTCACGGCCATACTGCCTCGGGGCAGGAAGAGGAGCGCGGTCTTTGCCGGGCGGCACGATCTCAACGGGAATGGCGAGCTGACCGGGACCCACTGGATGGACGATTCCGGCTTCATGCACGGGCCGGTCCTCATCACGAACACCAACAGCGTGGGAATCGTGAGGGACACGGCCTCGAAGTGGATGATCGACAACAATTTCTACTACCCGATGGTAGTAGATGACATGCCCATTGACGGCGTCGGCTATTTCTACCCGACCGTCGGCGAGACGTGGGACGGCATCATGAACGACACGAACGGGTTCCATGTCACCGCGGAGCACGCCCTCGAAGCGCTGGACTCGGCAAGGCCGGGCCCGGTCGCCGAAGGCAATGTCGGCGGGGGCACGGGGATGCAATGCCATTCGTTCAAAGGCGGGACGGGGACGGCCTCGCGTGTCCTTACGAAGGAGCAGGGCGGCTTTACCGTTGGCGTCCTGGTCCAGGCGAACCACGGGTTCAGGGAGCATTTCGAGATACTCGGCATCCCGATGGCGGACAAGATCGCGGGCTGCGACCCGATCCTGCATACATTCGAGCCGAAGCCGGGGACAGGCTCTATCATCGTCATAGTCGCGACGGACGCGCCGGTCCTCCCCTGGCAGCTTTCGAAGATGTGCCGGAGGGTCCCCATCGGAATCGGGAAACTCGGATCCGGCTACGAGAACGGGTCGGGCGATATCTTCATCGCGTTCTCGACGGCCAACGAGGACGCCTATACCTTCACGCGGACACAGATCGACCTCCTGGGCGACGACATGATGGACCCGATCTACAAGGCGGTCGCGGAATGCGTCGAGGAGGCTATCCTGAACGCGCTATGCGCGGCGGAAACCATGGTCGGCCGGGAGTTCAACCAGTTCTTCGAAATGCCGCACGACCAGGTCGTGGACGTGTTGCGAAAGCACGGGAAAATAGGGTAGGAAACCCTTGGAATGCTTATCGCCCCGGCCGCGAAATGAATTGCATTTCGTCGCCGGGGCGTTTGTCCGATTCATAGGATGCGGTTTAATACAGCCATGGCTTTGGCGTTGAAAACAGATAAAATCTATTGACATCACTATCTTGCCTATCTTAGAATTATCATTGCACGTGCAGCAAATATCATTTGATATGTTGTACATGCTTGGAGTTTTTATCCTTGTTCATAATTGCTTGATCGCAGGGTGGATCAATGAAGGAAAACAAGGGGGAAGTTATCAAGACCATATTTTAAGTCGCTTTGAAAACTAACGGTTTTCATCGGTTGTCGTAAAGCTTCATATCGCCCTTTTAGCAAAAGCGCAAGGATTGGAAGGCAAGCGTCGTGGCAAGGCTATGGAATAGAAAGCTAATAGTGAAAGATAGCGGGGGTGCGAATTTTGTTTTGTTCAAAATGTGGAAAGGAATTGCCCGACGGAGCAAAGTTTTGCTCTAAATGCGGTTCGTCGACGAAAAGGCCTGATGTGTCTGGGCAACCCGTGCCGCCGGGGCCGCCGGAGCCATCCGGGCATATTGAAGCGGCCCTAATTCCCGCCAATGCCATGCATGAAGCCGAAAACAGCCCTGAACCGCCACAGCCGCAGGCAATTGCAGCCAACAGCGCGCCCGGATCCGGGTTTAAGTCTTTGAAGGAAAAGATGTCTGAAGGCCTCGACGCGAGTGGCGGGTTTACGTTTGCACAAGTAGAGGGAGCGACCGAGCGGGTCGTTTCCGAGATGGGCGAGAAGATGGTTGTCGTCCTTTCAACGGACGAAAGCGCGGGAATAATCATTTTGGGTTTCTTTAAATCCGGGGCGCAAAAGTTCTGGACTGCCAGTTTGATGGATCTCGCAAAGACCCCTGATATGTTGGCGGCGGTTTCTGTGGATGAAGAAAACGGAAGTGTCGAGGTCGACATATTGGAAGCCAAGACAAGCCAGGAGACCGTGTTCTTCATCCCGGTGACGCCGAAGGCCGTACATGGCATCACGACATACCGTGATTTCATCGGCTATTTCGAAGAAGAGCTGCGCCGCGTCAGTCCTTCCGCCCTGATCGACAAGAGATAATCAAAGAAGGAAATGCCAGGAGGTGCCGTTCATTTGGATTCATTAAGAAAGGGAAAAGGTGCAGCATATGCCTATACTTGACGAAATCGGAAAGAAAATCACTACGGTTGGGAAAGGCACGGTTAAAGCCGTAGGCGACTTTTCCCAGACCGTGAAACTGAAGGATCAGATAAAAGCGGAACAAAACGCGATCAATTCATATTACACGGAACTCGGGCGGGCGTACTACAAGCAGAATTCGGATAATGCCGACAATCCATATTCCGAGATTATCGATCGGATTCGATCACGGTTTGGCCGGATTACAGAGCTTGAACATGAGATTTCGGCTCTCCAAAACGAAAAGATATGCGCGAACTGTGGCGCAGGGGCAAATATGGACAGCCTGTTCTGCCCGCGCTGCGGCGCCGGATTCCCGGCAACCGCGGACAATAGCGATAACTCTCCTGGGGACGCCTGCCCTGCCTGCGGCAAGCCATTGGTAGAGGACGACGTTTTTTGCCCAGGATGCGGCCTGCGTGTCGATGGCGGGGGAGTTTGCCCTTCTTGCGGGGAGCTGTTGAATGAGGATGATAGTTTTTGCCCAGGATGCGGCCTGCGTTCTCATGAAGGAGAAGAAGAAGGGGACGGGGAAACCAATCTGGCTGAGGAGCTTGGCGAGACTGACGAAACCGAACCGCTTGCCGAGGAGGATGGCTATTTCGGCCCCGTTTGCCCCGCTTGCGGTTCGCCAATAAACGAGGAAGACGAGTTCTGTATAGAATGCGGTTTGCGCATCGAGGCACAGGGGGGATAAAATGTATTGCAGGAAATGCGGAAAGGAAATCAAGGACGACGCGAAGTTCTGCCCAAAATGCGGGGTCGCGACAAAACCGGCAGGAAAAGTATCCGGCGACACGCTTCATGAAACAGCAGGTGCCCCTATAAAGGTGCCCGCAGCGGTTTCGAAACCGCCCGGCAGGATTAACGGCGCAGCCATAGCCATTATTGCCGCAATTTGTTTTATATTCATAGTTTTCCTGGGCGTCAGTGCCAACAACTGGGTCAAGGGCACGTATCAGGCGCGGAACTATCCCGATGCTGCCAGTTTTGGATCCGAGACGATTGACTATATAACATTCAAACAATTCGGGAAAGCCGAGATAGGGACTAATGCGCCTTATGGCGCCGGCTCGATTTACAAAGACAGCACATACAAAATCAGGGGCGGTACCCTGGTACTGAAAGCGGAATGGAATTATACGGATAAATTGGAAGTGCCTTATGATTTTTACAAGTCAGGGGATTCGATTTGGCTGGACGGCGTGGAGTACCGCAATGGGCCAGTTGGTTACCCCGAGCCTGAGGATTATGATGACGAAAGGCAGGACGACTACTATGATGCGCCGCTAACATTCTCCGATGACTACGGAAACTCGGTAGTGGGCTGGATGGGAGACGATGACTATATCTATACAGTCGATACCGGCGAAATTTGGCGCTTCGATGAAAATGGCAGGCTAGAGTTTATCGGGATGATGCATTGATTTGATTAATCAGGCTAAAGTGAAATGAAATACTGTTCTAAATGCGGAAAGGAAATCAAGGACGAAGCGAAGTTCTGCCCTAAATGCGGGGCGAAACAAGGCGCACAAAACAAGGTTGCCCAAGGGCATGAAGAAACGAATGCGGGCGCGCCGCGGAGGCAGCCGAAAGAAAGCCCCCCGCTAAACCCCAAGGCAAAGCTTATCGTTGTGGGCGCCGCCGCGGTTGTTGCGGTTATCGTCGTTATATCTCTTCTGCCAGGGACGATATCCGGCGGCAAAACCACAGGCTCGTTTTTTGAATGCTATGCGGATCTCGTTTATGGAGCGGACAGTGTCGAGATGCGGGACTTTGAGGAGGCGTACTACAGGAGAGTTTTCGTGACCCTTTCCGAAGAACAGTATCTGGACGATACAAACGGGAACGCGATCGCGACAATTGTCACCCCGGATTTGAATATAGTACTGGCCGATGTATTCGAGGCCCTCAGGGACAAGGCAGGCTTGGCAGAGGACGCATACGATAGGGAATTCAGTTCCGGGTTCATCGACTCCCTCGGGAACCATCTTGAAACCGTCACGTCTACTGTAGCTGTCGAAATCGTCAAAGACAGGGACAAATGGAAAATAGTCGCAAATGACGAGTATGACAAAGCAGTGACTTGCGACCTGGCGGGCCTTTACAGGGAATACTACAAGCGAATCGTGGAGGAATATATCAATGAGAACCAATAGGGTTTTGCTACTCATTCTCACAGGTTGCTTCATTTTTTCCTTGCTTGCGGTCCAGCCGGCATTTGCGGAGGAAAGCGTATCCGCCGTCCCGGTAACGCTGAACGTGAACTACAAAAACAATATACAAGACACTTTTTATCGCAGCGGCGATCAACTGCTGGCCGATGTCAGTATAATCGCGAAAATCACGCGTTGCGAAATCAGCAAAGAAGGCAACAAGACCATACTCAGGCATGCGGGATATATGCGCGTTATCACGCTTGACCCTGACAAACAAACCCTGGCCGAGACAAACGACGGCGGGGACACATTCGATTCGCACTCCATGAAAATCGTCATCGACGGGGACAAGACACTCGTGCCTGCCTACTTGCTTCTCACGTATCTGGGGGCGACCGTCTCATTTGACGATGATAAAAACGTTGTTTGCGTAGATATGCCGGAAACGACGTTTTGGGAGTCTTTGAGCTTTGTTTTCGAAGAGAAAATGGCGGTTTCCCAAATAGACAACAGCGGCATGAAACTGTTCCTGGACAACATTGTTGACTTCGTAAATCCAGGAGGAAAGGGAGTAAACGAAATTATCAGCGGCTCGTATAAAAAGGACGCGATCTATGCCGCGGTGGAAGCTGACACCTTAAAATACGATTCCGTGAAAGCTGCCGCTTCAAAAAGAACTGAAAAAAACAACGATGTAGTGGAATCATTCAAGGCTTGGAAAACCGTTGCCAGCGATGCTTTTGACTATGCTTTTTTGCTTGATGACGCCCGTTTCATGCGGATTGCCATGTTGGACGACAAGCTGGACAGGATGTCGGGCTACATTGGCTATTTTGACGATAACCCATTCCGGGACAAAGTAAGCGAAATCACCGGGAATGTCGGCGCGGCCGTGGACGGCGCGTTGCTAGGCTTTGATATAGTGAACACCGTCTACGAAAGGACGAACGCGAACGAAGCAGCTGTCAAGGCGCTAAACAGTACTATATCCGAAGAAACCCTGCGGGCGGCCGCCAACCCCGCGGTTGCCCCGGACTATCTTTCAACAGGGGAGGCGGTGTCAGGAACGCTATCGTCCCCGTCCAAAACGCAACTCGATACCGCGCTTGAAAAAGTGTCGAAATTCCTGGCCGATAAAATAGGGGAACAGGTCATAAAGAAGCTCGCAGGGGGATCAGGGGCAATCGCGTTTGAGTTGGGCGGCATAGTCGCAAAAGCTATCGGGTATTCCCCCGCAGGCAAATATACGCCATTCGCGGAAATGCCAAAGGCCGAATACGACCGAATGGCGATATTGGCTGCTGATTGCCATGAACAGACATGGAAGATATACAGCGGGCTTGGGGACAAGCTGATACAGGAGAAATGCCACAATCAAGATACATTGAACAGGTTTTACTACTCATATCTATTGCTTTTGCGCTATTCGCTGATTTGGCATGAAAGCGGGATAAACTACAACGCTTACGCGCCTCACGGCGAGGCGAATGTCCAGTGGTTCAGCAACCGCGCTGACGCAGTCGCAAAGGCGATTTATGATTTGGAGCTATGTTCTGTCAGCGCGGTGCCGATAGTATCGGAATTGACGGGCGATGCTGCCGGCTTTGACAGAGAGGTCAGGGAATCGGTTGAATATGGCAACACGCCGGGAAACATTGCCAACGGGGGGAGGGCGGCAATAAAAGGCGGCATGATTTACTACTCAAAGTACAGCCTTGACGACGGCGCCGACGACGAGCAGTGGGAAAAAGCGCATCATGGATTGTACAAAATGCGAGCCGATGGCACAGGCGAGGAAAAGCTCAGCGATGACGGGGCGGTATGTATCAATGTGATAGGCGACCGGATATACTATTGCGACACAAGTGATGGATACAAGATATATACGATGAAAACCGACGGTACGGACGTAAAAAAACTGGGCGATGACCGCGCATATTGTCTTAATGTGGTTGGGAATCGGATTTATTTCAGCAACAGGAGCGATGGCGGAAGAATATACACCATGCGTACCGATGGCGACGAAAGGAAGATGCTAAGCGAAGTTTTTGCGGATGGTATCATTGTGGTGGGTGACCGGATTTATTATTGCAACGAAAGTGACGAAGATAACCTGTATACAATGAAGACTGACGGCACTGGCGTGGAAAAGCTCAGCGATGACGGGGCGAGCTATATCACTGCGGTCGGCGACCGAATCTATTACGTCGAGTATTCCGATTTTTCCGAGCCAGTTTGGAGTGCCAGGTTGTGCTCCATCAATATTGATGGCACCGGCAGAGAGATACTCAAAGATTCCACATATTCCATGTCTAACAATGTAGCGGATGACTGGATATATTACTCGACATTTAGCGTTGGCGATGAGAATGCCTTGTGGGGCGGGACGTACTCTATGCGGACTGACGGGACAGACGATAAAAGGCTCAGCGATGATTTTATAGACAATATCAATGTAGTTGGCGACTGGATTTATTATTTGAAATATAACGTTCAAGGGCTTGATGACGGAAGGCTCGTTCTATATCCCGAAAGGTCGTACATAATGCGGGCCGACGGCACGGACAGGCGATTGCTAGATTGACGTTATTGACGCTAAGCGCTAAGCGTTAGGCAATCGCTAAAGTTCTTGGGTTTATGCAAATTGGCAGGGAATCGCGAAAAAATGGCTCAAAAACGAACTTACGTGCAGTTTTTGTCCCGCCATACCCCGTTTTTCCCTATAAAAGGCCTAAATATCGGCTAACAC
>Ga0082212_10006411_pt1 | contig 15832 bp, 16 predicted proteins | sample TergutNt197P3_FD_71548 | JGI IMG/M metagenome (GOLD analysis project Ga0082212, IMG submission 71548) | Neocapritermes taracua P3 segment gut microbial communities from Petit-Saut dam, French Guiana - Nt197 P3 | ecosystem: Host-associated > Arthropoda: Insects > Digestive system > Gut ...
GCGCCCGCGCCGGCGAACGTGCCGGAGACCGCAGGCCCGTCGATGGCCAGGCCGCCGCCAGGGACCTCGATGCCGGCACGGCCGAGAGGGTCGTCGGAGCCGCAGGCGGAGAGGGTCAGCGCGAGCACGCCGGCGAGCGCGAGGCTGCCGGCACGCGCGAGGCGGCTGATCGTCACGGGTCGGTCCATCCTGTTCACGTCGGAGGCACCGGGACCGGCGCCAGACCGAAGTTAGAGGGCCGGGAAAACCGGCGTCGGACCGAAGGTGAACGGCAGGTGAACGGGAGTCGCCGCCCCGCACGGGGCCGCGACGATGACCAGCAGGAACGCCCCCGGAGGTGACCGCGGATACGCTCGCAGGTCACTTCCAGGGGCGCTCGGATCGCGCCGGGACAGGCGACTGCGACGCGTCAGGCGTCGCTGTCGGCCAGCTTGTACCCCAGGCCACGCACCGTCAGCAGGTAGCGCGGGGAGCCCGGGTCGGGCTCGATCTTGGCCCGGATGCGCTTCACGTGGACGTCCAGCGTCTTGGTGTCACCGACGTAGTCGGCGCCCCAGACGCGGTCGATCAGCTGCCCGCGCGTGAGCACGCGGCCCGCGTTGCGCAGCAGCAGCTCCAGCAGGTCGAACTCCTTGAGCGGCAGCGCCACCGGGTGGCCACCCACCGTCACCGTGTGCCGGTCGACGTCCATGCGCACGGGGCCGACGTCGAGCACGCCCTCGACGTCGTCGTCCACCGGCAGGGCGTGGTTGCCGCCCGACGACTCCACCGCCACCGGCGACCGGCGGCGCATCACGGCGCGCATGCGCGCCAGCAGCTCGCGGAACGAGTACGGCTTGGTGACGTAGTCGTCGGCGCCGAGCTCGAGGCCCACGACCTTGTCGATCTCCGTGTCCTTGGCCGTCAGCATGATCACCGGCACGTCGCTGCGCAGGCGCAGCTGGCGGCACACCTCCGTGCCCGACAGGCCCGGCAGCATCAGGTCGAGCAGCACCAGGTCGGCGCCCTGGGCGTCGAACAGCTCCAAGGCCTGGGTGCCGCTGGACGCCTCGACCACGTCGAAGCCCTCGCGGGTGAGCTGGTAGGTCAGTGGGTCGCGGTAGGACTCCTCGTCCTCGACCACGAGGATGCGCGTCACGCATCCACCTCCTCGGATGTGGGCTGCTGGGCTGTGTGGCCGGCACCCTGGTCGGGGCCCGGGGTGGAGACGGCGGCGACCGGCTGCGCTGCCGGGACGTCGGCCGCGGGGATACGCAGGGTGAACGTCGAGCCCTTGCCGGGCTCCGACCACATCTGCACGTCGCCGCCGTGGTCGGCGGCCACGTGCTTGACGATCGACAGGCCGAGGCCCGTGCCGCCCGTGTCGCGGGAGCGGGCCGGGTCGACGCGGTAGAACCGCTCGAACACCCTGTCCTGCTCGCCCGCGGCGATGCCGATGCCCTGGTCGACGACGGCGATCTCGACGAGCCCGGCCCGCTCGCTGATGCCCACCCCGACGCGGGTGTTGGGCGGCGAGTACGACACGGCGTTGTCGAGCAGGTTGCGCACGGCCGTGACCAGCAGGTTGTGGTCGCCGTAGACGAGCGCGTCCTTGCCGCCGCCCACGGTGATGACGATGTTCTTGGACTGCGCGGTGGTGCGGGCGCGGTCCACGGCCTCGGAGACCACGTCGGCGACGTCGACCGTGCGGACGTCGGACAGCGCGCCGGTGGCCTGGAGGCGGGACAGCTCGATGATCTCGTGGACCAGCGCCGAGAGCCGGTGGGCCTCGCGCTGCATCCGCTCGGCGAAGCGGCGCACCGCCACCGGGTCGTCGGCGGCGTCAGCGACCGTCTCGGCGAGCAGCGCGATCGCGCCGACCGGAGTCTTGAGCTCGTGCGACACGTTGACGACGAAGTCGCGGCGGATCGCCTCGACGCGGCGGGCCTCGGTGCGGTCCTCGGCCAGCACCAGCATGCGCTCGACGCCCAGGGGCGCCACGCGGACCTGCAGCAGCACGGTGCCCGAGCCGATGGGGCCGCGCGGCAGCTCGACCTCCTGCTCGCGGATCACGCCGTCGCGGCGCACCTGCGCGACCAGGTCGCGCACGGCCGCGTGCGTGAGCGCGTCGTTGCGGACGATCCCGAGCGCGTACGCCGGCGGCGACGCGCGCAGCACGTCGTCCTCGGCGTCGAGCACGACGGCGGCAGAGCGCAGCACCGACAGCACGCGCACGAGCCCGTCGTCGAGGTCCGGCTCGGACTGGTCGGGCAGCCGGTGCTGCTCCCGGTCGGAGACGCGGAACGCGATGGCGGCGATGAGGCCGACCACCAGACCGAGAACGCCGGCGACGACCACCGGCACCCCGGAGATGATTCCGTCCACCAGCCCAGAGTATGCGGGCCAAAGTGCCGCAACGCGCCCAATGACCGGACGGTCCACGGGCCGTCGACTGCTGTTCATCGCGATGGCGCCTAGAGTTCACCGGAAGGGCTCTGAGCCCGTGAGACGGTGAGGTCAGCGCCCCGTGCGTCCCCGACGCATGTCATGGACCGGGCGCCACGTGCGGAAGGATTCACATGCGTAAGCTCTTCGATGCCGAGCTGCAGCAGGTCGGAGATGACCTGGTCGAGATGTCCCGGCTTGTCGAGGCTGCGGTCACGCGCGCCGGCAAGGCGCTGCTCGAGGCAGACCTCCAGCTGGCCCAGGAGGTCATCGCTGCCGACCACGAGATCGACGCCCTCCAGCGCGACCTCGACGAGCGCTGCGTGCACCTGCTCGCGCAGCAGCAGCCCGTCGCCACCGACCTGCGGATCGTGGTGAGCGCGCTGCGCATGAGCGCGACCCTCGAGCGCATGGGCGACCTGGCGCGCCACACCGCCGAGGTGGCGCGCGGCCGCTACCCCGCCCACGCGATCCGTGCGCAGGCCGAGCCGACGTTCGCCGCGATGACGCAGGCGGCCGCCACGGTCGCCGGCGAGGTCAAGACGCTGCTCGAGACGCGCGACGTCGAGCTCGCCGCGCAGATCGAGAAGGACGACGACGTGCTGGACGACCTGCACGCGCAGACGTTCGCCACGATCCTGTCGCCCGAGTGGGACGGCTCCACGCAGGAGGCCGTCGACATCACCCTCGTGGGCCGCTACCTCGAGCGCTTCGGCGACCACGCGACGTCGGTCGCCCGCCGCATCGTCTTCCTGGTCACGGGCGACGTCGACGAGGCCCCGACGCACGCCTGAGACGCGCGAACGGCGCCGCACCCCGCGCGGGGTGCGGCGCCGTCGTCGTCACTTGCCCTGGTTCGCCACGGCGGCGGCGCCGGCTGCGGCGGCCTCCGGGTCCAGGTACTCGCCACCCTTGACGATGGGCTTGAGGTTCTCGTCGAGCTGGTAGACCAGCGGGATGCCCGTGGGGAGGTTGACCGCGGCGATCTCCTCCGGCGTCAGGTCGTCGAGGAACTTGACGATGGCGCGCAGCGAGTTGCCGTGCGCGGCGACCAGCACGGTCTTGCCGGCCTTGAGGTCGGGCACGATCTCGCCGTCGAAGTACGGCAGCGCGCGGTCGAGCACCTGGGCCAGGGCCTCGGCGCGCGGGATCGGCTCGCCGGCGTAGCGCGGGTCGGCGTCCTGCGACCACTCGGAGCCGAGCTCGATCGCGGGCGGCGGGACGTCGTACGAGCGGCGGTACTCGGCGAACTTCACGTCGCCGAACTCCTCGCGCGCCTTCTTCTTGTCCATACCCTGGAGCGCACCGTAGTGGCGCTCGTTGAGGCGCCACGAGCGCTTGACCGGGATCCAGAGCAGGTCGGCGGCGTCGAGCGCCAGGTTGGCGGTGTTGATCGCACGGCGCAGCAGGGACGTGTGGACGACGTCGGGCGTGACGCCCTTCTCCTTGAGGAGCTCGCCACCGCGGGTGGCCTCGGTGCGGCCCTTCTCCGACAGCGGGACGTCGACCCAGCCCGTGAAGAGGTTCTTGGCGTTCCAGTCGCTCTCGCCGTGGCGGAGCAGCACGAGGGTGTAGGTCATGTGCCCATCTTGCACCGCCGAGGCCTGACCACGCACGGCGCTGTCCGCCCATGGGACGGCGCTACGCGCGCCCGTGGTGGGTGCGCCGGGCCTCGGCGTAGACGTCGAGCATGGCGTCGGCCGCGGTGGCCCAGGAGAAGCGGTGTGCGGACCCCGCCGCGCCCTGGGCGAGGCGCTCGCGCAGGGCGTGGTCGTCGAGCACGCGCCCCAGAGACTTCGCCCACGCGGCCGGGTCGTGGCCGTCCACGAGCAGGCCGGTGACGTCGTCGAGCACCACCGTGCGCAGGCCGCCCACGGCCGCCGCGACCACCGGGGTGCCGCATGCCTGCGCCTCGGCGGCCACCAGGCCGAACGACTCGTTGTGCGACGGGACGGCGACCACGTCGGCCGTCCGGTACCAGTCGGCGAGCTGGTCGCGGGAGACGGGCGGGTGCACCAGCACGCGGTCGCGGACGCCGCACTGGTGGGCCAGCGCCTCGAGCTCGCGCACCGCCGTGGGGCGGCCGCTGGCGCCGCCGAGCACCACGAGCCGCACGTCCGGGCCGAGCAGCGGCAGCGCCCGCACCAGCACGTCCGGGCCCTTGAGCAGCTGGACGCGGCCGGCGAACAGCACCACGGGGACGTCGGCGGGCAGGTCGAGGTGGGCGCGGCCGCGGCGGCGGGCCTCGGCGTCGCCCTCGGCCTCGGCCTCGGGGTGGAAGGTGCCCAGGTCGACGCCCGGCGCCACCACGTGCACCCGGGCGGGGTCGGCGCCGTACGCGCGGACCAGGTCGTCGGCCTCGGACTGCGTGCTCGCGACCAGGGCGTCCGCCTCGGCCACCACCTGCTCCTCGCCGATGATGCGGCCCGGCGGCTCGGGCGCGTCGCCGGGGGCGAGCGCCGCGTTCTTGATGCGGGCCATGGTGTGCATGGTGTGCACCAGCGGCACGTCCCAGCGCTCGGCGGCCAGCCAGCCTGCCTGCCCGGACAGCCAGTAATGGGTGTGGACGACGTCGTACCAGCCCTCGGGGCGGTGCGCCTCGGCACGCAGCACGCCCGCGGTGAACGCGCAGAGCTGGCCGGGAAGGTCGTTCTTGTCGAGGCCCTCGAAGGGGCCCGCGGGCACGTGGAACACGCGGATGCCGGGCTGCACGTCCACCACCACGGGCTGGCTGGAGCTCGTGGCGCGCGTGAAGATCTCGACCTCCGCGCCACGCTCCGCCAGCGCCTTCGACAGCTCGAGGACGTACACGTTCATGCCGCCCGCGTCGCCCGTGCCGGGCTGCTCGAGCGGGCTCGTGTGGACGCTCAGCATGGCGACGCGAGGGCCTCGCTCACTCCCGGGCATCGCTCACCAGCACGCACGACGGCGGGGTCGGGAACGTCAGGGTGTCGACGACGACGCCCGCACCGGTCACCGGGTCGACCAGCACGGAGGCGAGCTCGTGGGTGCCCTGGTTGGCGACCACCACGAGGAGCCGGCCGTCGGGCGCCTGGCCCACCACTGCGTGGTGGCGGGGCCACGCCCCGGCCCCCAGGGGGATGTCGCCGAGGTGCTCGAGGGTGTCCGCTCCCCCGGTCTCGCGGACCCGGTGGACGGCCAGGACGTCGGCGCCGCGCACGCCCAGCAGCACCAGGTCGCCCGTGAGCGTCACGTGGGCCGGGAGCGACGCGGACCCGTCCGGGGCGGCCGAGGCGGACGCGGGGACGGCGGACGCCGGGGCCCAGCCGTCGCCGGCCGGGGCGAGCACGTGCAGGGCGTCGTCGAGCTCGCCGGCCACCACGAGGGCGCCGGACGGGAGCCGGACCAGGTGGCGGGGGCCGGTGCCGGGGGCGAGGTGCGCGGCCGTGTCGCCCGCCGCCTGCCCGTCGTCCAGCGGGTAGCGCCGCACGACGTCGGCGCCCAGGTCGACCACCAGAACGTGCCCGTCGACGAGGGCCGCGAAGTGGGCGTGCGGGCCCTCCTGGCGGTCGGCCTGCGGGCCGGAGCCCTGGCCCGGGTGGCGCGTGACGGCGTCGGCGGCGAAGGCGCCCGTCGCGGGGACGAGGGGCACGGCGGCGGCGGTGCCGTCCATGTAGTTGGCGATCCACAGGACGTCGTCGAGCGCGAGCAGGTGGCACGGCGAGTCGCCGCCGGACGCGATCGTCACGGGGTCGGCGAGCGCGCCGTCGGCGACGACGGCGAACGCCGTGACGGCGCCCGCGGACGACTCGTCGACCGCGTAGAGCGTGCGGCCGCTCGGGTGGAGGGCCACGAACGACGGCACCGGCGTCGTGACCGCGAGCACCGGCTCGCCGAACCGGCCCTCGTCCGTGACCGTGAGTCCCCAGACGCCCTCACCGGTGCCGCCGCCGGCGTTCTCCGCCGGATAGGTGCCGATCCACAGGGCGTGCTGCGCGGGGGTCGTCATGGCAGAAGCGTAGGCGGGACGACGACGGCGGTGGTCCCCCGCGAGGGACCACCGCCGTCGGCGATGCAGGGCGTGCTCAGTGCGCGGCCTCGAAGGCGGCGAGCACGTCGGCCGAGATGCGGCCGCGGTCGGAGACCTTGTGGCCGTTCTCACGGGCCCACTCGCGGATCTTCGCGAGCTGCGCGCGGTCCGCGGTGGTGCGGCGGCCGCTGGAGCGCGGCGCGACGGCCGCGGCACGCGACGACGCCTTGCGCCCGTGCCCGATCCACGTCGCGAGCGCGTCGCGCAGCTCGGCGGCGTGCGCGGAGGTGAGGTCGATCTCGTAGGACACGCCGTCGAGCGCGAAGGTGACCGTCTCGTCCGCCTCGGTGCCGTCGATGTCGTCGATGAGAACGACCTGAGTCTTCTGGACCACGGGGGCCGCCTTTCGGATCGGGAAGTCCAAGCGGTCCGAGCATGACCGACACATATTGAGAATGTCAACAGAACGCGGCGCGGAAAAGCAAATGCCGCCGGTTTCCCGGCGGCATTGCTTGCGTTGTCAGTGCTGCTCCGAGACCTCGCCAGGACTTTCCGCGGCACGACGCGCGGCGTCCGCCGCGTCCAGCCGAGCAAAAGCCTCACGCTCGTGACGGTCCGCGCGAACGATCTTGCGCATGGCAAACCAGAAGATCAGCCCGACGCCGACCGACGGTGCCAGCCCGGCAAAGATGGCCCAGAACGTGCTCATCGTGTTCCTCTCACGCCTGCGGCTTCACGAGCGGGAACAGGATGGTCTCTCGAATTCCCAGACCTGTGAGAGCCATGAGAAGACGGTCGATACCCATACCCATGCCACCGGTCGGCGGCATCGCATACTCCATCGCGACGAGGAAGTCCTCGTCGAGCTTCATGGCCTCGTCGTCGCCCGCGGCGGCGAGGAGGGCCTGCGCCTCGAAGCGCTGGCGCTGGATCACCGGGTCGACCAGCTCCGAGTAGCCGGTGGCGAGCTCGAAGCCGCGCACGTACAGGTCCCACTTCTCGACCTGGCCCGGCACCTCGCGGTGCGCGCGCACCAGCGGGCTGGTCTCCACCGGGAAGTCGCGCACGAACGTGGGCGCCGTGAGGTGGTCGCCCACGCGCTCCTCCCACAGCGTCTCGACGAGCTTCCCGTGGTTGACCGCCTTGCGCTCGGCGTCGATCTCCAGACGCGCCGCAATCTTGAGAAGGTCCTCGACCGACGTCTCCGGCGTGATCTCCTCACCGAGCGACTCCGAGAGCGAGCCGTACATCGTGAGCTGTGCCCATTCGCCGCCCAGCTCGTACTCGCCGCCGTCGGGAAGGTTCACCGTCGTGGTGCCGAGAACGTCCTGCGCGGCCGTCTGCACAAGGTTCTGCGTGAGCGCGCCGATGGTGTCGTAGTCGCCGTAGGCCTCATAGGCCTCGAGCATCGCGAATTCCGGCGAGTGCGTGGAGTCGGCGCCTTCGTTGCGGAAGTTGCGGTTGATCTCGAACACGCGCTCGACGCCACCCACCACCGCGCGCTTCAGGAACAGCTCCGGGGCGATGCGCAGGAACAGCTCGATGTCATAAGCATTCATGTGCGTCGTGAACGGACGCGCCGCCGCGCCGGACGCCAGGGTCTGGAGCATGGGCGTCTCGACCTCGACGAAGTCGCGGCGGTGGAAGTTGTCGCGCAGCGAACGCATCATGTCGGCCCGCAGGCGCACCATGTCGCGCGCGGCCGGGCGGGCGATGAGGTCGACGTAGCGCTGGCGGACGCGCGACTCCTCGCTGAGGTCCTTGTGCAGCACCGGGAGCGGGCGCAGCGACTTGGCGGCGATCTGCCACTCGTCGGCGAAGATGCTCAGCTCGCCGCGGCGCGAGCAGCCGATGCGGCCGTGCACGTAGAGGTGGTCGCCCAGGTCGACGTCGGACTTGAACGCGACCAGGCGCTCCTCGCCCACGTCGGCCTGGCTCAGCATGGCCTGCAGGCGCTGGCCCTCGCCGTCCTGCAGCGTGACGAAGCACAGCTTGCCGGTGTTGCGCAGGAACACGACGCGGCCCGCGACGCCGGCGACGTCGTCGGTCTCCTGGCCCGCCTCGAGGTGACCGTAACCCGCCCGGACCTGCGCGATCGTGTGCGTGACGGGCACCCCGACGGGGTATGCCTCGCCGCCCTGCGCGATGATCCGCTCGCGCTTCTCGCGGCGGATGCGCAGCTGCTCGGGAAGATCGTCCGCGTTCTCGGTGGCGACGGGGTTCTCAGAGGTCACGACCGAATCCTACCGACGCCCCCTGGTGGCTCCCCGAGGGCCGGTCGCCCGCCGACGCAGCGGGTGGCTGCCGGGGCCCTAGCGGGACGGGTCGGTGGTGTCCAGGAGGGTCCGGGCCGTCGTCTCGTCGATGCGGTGGGCGGCCAGCGCGCGTCGCACGGCGGAGCGGGTCAGGTCCGCCGCCGACGCCGGCACGTCGGTCGCGCCCGTGCGCGCGGCCAGGTCGGCGAGCGCCTCCGCGTGGGCGGTCACGGTCGCGGCGTCCCCGCCGACGACGGCGCCCCCGAGCGCGGCGATCGCCCCGGGGCCCTGGCCCTCCTCGCGGGTGTCGGCGGCGCGGGTGGCGCCATCGAGGGCCGCCGAGAGCAGGGGCCGCAGCAGGCGCCCCGGGCGCTCCACGCCGGCGGCCTCGAGCGCCTGCGCGGCCTGCGCGACCAGCACCACGAGGTGGTCGGCGCCGTGCGCGAGGGCTGCGTGGTACAGCGGCCGGGCGGCCTCGTCGACCACGACGGGCTCGCCGCCGATCTCGACCACGAGCGCCTGCCCGATGGGCAGCACGACGGCGGGGGCCGTCACCGCGAACGTGGTGCCCTCGAGCCTGGCCAGGTCCAGGGACGTGCCGGTGAACGTCATCGCGGGGTGGATCGCGAGCGGGATGGCCCCGGCGCGGACGGCAGGCTCGAGCACGGCGGTGCCGCGCCGCCCGGACGTGTGGACCACGAGCTGGCCGGGTTGCCACCCGCCGACGTCGGCGATGCCCGCCACCAGGCCCGGCAGCGCCTCGTCCGGGACGGTGAGCAGCACGAGCTCGGCCCGCTCCACGACCTCCGCGACCTCGAGCACGGGCACGCCGTGCAGCAGTGCCGTGACGCGGTCGCGCGAGGCCTCGCTGATGGCGCTCGCCCCGACGACGGCGTGACCCACCGACTGCAGAGCGCTGCCGAGCACCGCACCGACGCGCCCGGCCCCCACGACGCCGACGCCGAGGCGTCCGGGGCGGCGGTCGCTCACGCGCGGGGCTCCCGGGTGGGGCGCTGCTCCATCCAGCGCTCCGGGCCGGCCACCGCGCGGGCCGCCCGGGCGCGCGCCGCCTGCTCGCCCAGCAGGCGGGCGGCGTCGTCGGCGGCCAGGTGCGGCACGCGCGGCGTCACGGCGCCCGGCGTGGAGTGGACCGCGAACGTCGCCACACGCAGCCGCCGCTGCAGGGGCCCCTGCTCGACGGCGAGCGACTGCGTGCGCTCGTGCGGCACGACGTCGAGCCGGCGCACGATGCGGCCGCGGCGCAGCAGCAGGGCTCGCTCCGTGACGGTGAACGCGTCGCGCCGCCACGCCAGCGGGTCCACCCAGCAGGCGCGGCGCGGAGCGTTGGTGAACCGCGCACCCGGGGCGGAGGAGCCGTCGCGCGCGACGAGGCCCGTGAGGCCCTCGGCGAGCAGGCCGACAGGGTCGGGCGCACCGAGGTCGGGGAGCACCAGCCACAGGGCGGTGAGCGCCTGCTCGCGGGTGCCCACCGGCAGCAGCACGGTCTGCGTCCCGGCCGCCTTGTCGCCCTGCCCGTAGCCGGCCACGTTGACGTGCACGCGCCACCAGTCGGGGCCGCGCCACAGCGGTCCCTGGATCAGCGAGACCGCCTGGACTCGTCCCGGCGGGATGGTCTGGGCGCGCGTCTCGAGCAGCCCGCGGCGCAGGCGGACGCCGTCGGGCGAGAGCGCGGCGCGGAACCCGAACTCGCCCGCGAACCGCTGGAACAGCCAGCTGCCGCCGCCCAGCACCATGGGCAGCGACGACGCGAGGATCGTCGGCTCGCCCGTGGCCACGACGGCGACGACGACGCCCGCGATCGCGGCGAGCAGGATCCACACGCCGGGCGAACGGATCAGCGACGCGACGAGCCGCCCGGGCGGGACCGAGTACATCTCCTCCTCGGGGGCCTCGCCGATGGCGCCCTCGTCTCCCGCGTTGTCCGTGCGAGGGCGGGGTGGCGGGCCCGCTGCCACGGACACCGCGGGGGTGGGGGTGGCGTTGTCCGGGGCCGGGAGGGCTGGGGGGTGCTCTGGGGCGGACAGGTCCGGCAGGGCCGGCGCCGGCGCGGGCGCCGTCGGGCGGCGCAGGCCCGCCGCGCGGGCCAGGAGGTCGGCGCGCAGGGCGCGGGCGTCCTCCTCGCGCAGGAACCCGATCGCGATCGCGCTGCCGCTGCCGCCCGCGACCTCGAGCGTCAGCTCCGCCAGGCCGAACAGGCGCGCCAGCACCGGCTGGCGGATGTCCACCGCCTGGAGCCGGTCGAGCCGCGCGTGCCGCTGCTGGCGGAACACGACGCCCTTGCGCGTGTGCACGTCGTCGTCGCCGACGGCGTAGGCCGTCATGCGCCAGGCGAGCGCCGAGTAGCTGAACGAGACCACGGCGAGCACCACGATCCCCAGCAGCACCTTCCACCACAGGCCGGCGACCGCGCCGGCCAGCTGTGAGGTCTGCTGCGCCTGCTCCGCGGCCTGCTGGCCGATGAACGCGAGGGCGACCGCTACCACCGTCCAGCCGCGCACGAACGGCGTGACCGGGTGCAGGCGGTGCCAGACCAGGGTCTCGCCGCCGTCGCTGCGTGCGTCCGCGCTGGTCACAGACCCGCCAACCGGGCCTCGCCGCGGGCGGAGAGCCGGTCGCGCAGCCGCTCCGCCTCGTGCGGCGGCAGGCCGGGGATCGTGGCGTCCGTCGCCGCGGCGGCCGTGTGCAGCTGCACCGACGCGATGCCGAGCTTGCGGTCCAGCGGCCCCGCCTGCACGTCCACGTACTGCATGCGCCCGTACGGCACGACGACGAGCGAGCGGAACATGATGCCCTTGCGCACCAGTAGGTCGTCGTCGCGCTCGGCGTACCCGATGGCGCGCACCTGCCGCGGCACCAGCCACAGCCGCCAGAGCAGCAGCAGCGCCGCGGGCGCCGCGAGCAGCAGCCACCACGGCGAGACCAGGACGGCGAGCAGCACGCCCGCGACGATCGGCACCACCGCGGTGAGCGAGGCCGTGACGTACCGCGCCGTGACGAGGCGCGGGGAGACGCGGCGGAACTCGACGCCGTCGGGGTCGAACAGTGCGGCCTGTGCGGCGCGGACGCTGTCGCTCATGGGACCCATCCTTGCAGTCCCACGGGGGTGGGGCGCGGCCGCGGTCCGCCCCTGTCGTGGGTCAGCCTGCCAGGGGCTCCGTGCCGTGGTCGCGGTCGCGCTCCGCCTCGTCGTCCGGCGGCGGGAGCTCGCAGAAGCGCTCCACGATCACGCCCACCGCCGCCAGCACGGCCGAGCACAGCACCGCGATCCCCGCCGCGATGGCGCGGTCGCGCTGGGAGGAGATGCCCAGGTCGCCGGCGACGTCGAACACGCTCGCCAGGTACCGGCCCACCAGGATCGCGCCGGTCAGTGCGCCCGCCTTGGCCAGCACGAACGTGCGGGCCGCGCGCAGCGGGTCGAGCGACGGGCGCTTGCCCTTCTGGTACGCCCGCACCGCCCAGCCCATCCAGAAGATGAGCCCGGCCAGGGCCAGGATGGCGACCCACTCGACCCAGGCCACCTTGGGAAGGCGCACGCCCTGCGCGTCGAGCGCGCCGGTCACCAGCGTGGCGACCAGGGCGACGCCGGCGGCGGTGAGGGCGAGCACCCGGATGGGGGTCCGCCGCATCTCAGCGCCCGGCGTCGTGGTCGTACGGGATCCAGCGCTCCGCGTCGGGGCCCTGCTCCGGGGCCTCGCCCTGCACGGGCGGGACCGGGGGGACGGCGGGGGCCGGGGGCACCGTCGGGGGCGCCGGGTGCTCGTAGGCCACGGGCTCGTACGGTGCGGGCTCGTACGGCGCGGGCTCGTACGGCGCGGGCTCGTACGGGACGGGCTCGTACGGCGCGGGCTCGTACGGCGCCGGGGCGGACTGCGGCGCGGCCGGCGCGCCGAACGGCCAGTGGCTGTCCGGGGCGGCCGGGACGGGGGCGTGCGGCACCGGTGCGTGCGGGTACCCGGCGGGCGGGGCCGGGACGGCCGGCGGCGCGAACGGGTCCGCGTGCTCCGGGGCGGGTGCCGGCTCCTGCGCCCAGGGGGCGAGCGGCTCGTACGCCGGCACGGGGGCGGGCACGGGCTGCGGCGGCACGTCGGCGGGGGCCATGAAGTCGAACGGGTCGTCCTGCGCGGGCTGCGCCGGCGCGACGTACGGCGGGGCCGGCTGGGCCGGCGGCACCACCGGGGCGGCGGCCGTCGGGACGTGCGGGTGCTCGACGTGCTGCGCGGGCACGAACGTCGGCGGGGCCGCCTCGAACGCGTGCTGCGTGGGCTCCTGCGGGTGCGGCGCGGCCTCGTGGTGCTGCGGGGCCGGGTCGAACCCGTGCGGCTCGAACGCGGGCGGGGCCGCGTCCGCGTGCTCGTCGGGCGACGAGGCGCCGGCCGGGGTGGTCGACTCCGCCGGGGGGTTCACGGCGGGCTCCGAGCCGGTGCGCGGGCCGGGCTCGGCCAGCCAGTCGAGGGCCAGCCAGCGGATGCCCGCCCGGTCGGGGGCGGTGGCCGCGAGCAGCGAGACGGGTCCGCCGCCCAGGCCGGGCAGCTCGGCGTCGGGCTGGACCTCGGCCCACGGGACCAGCACGAACGCGCGCTCGTGGGCGCGCGGGTGCGGCAGCTCGAGGTCGTCGTCGCGCACCACGAGCGAGCCGTACCGCACGATGTCGACGTCGAGCGTGCGCGGGCCCCAGCGCTCCTCGCGGACGCGGCCGTGCGCGTTCTCGACGGCCTGCGTGGCGCGCAGCAGGCCGCGCGGCGACAGCGTGGTGCGGGCGATGAGCACGGCGTTGAGGTAGTCGGGCTGGTCGGCGGGGCCACCGACGGCCGTCGTCCGGGCGAGCGGGGACACCTCGACCACCTGGATGCCGGGAAGGCGGTCCAGGTCGGTGACGGCGGCGCGCAGCGTGGCCTGGACGTCGCCGAGGTTGCCGCCGATGCCGAGCACCACCTCGACCGGGTCCGGCGGGTCCACCTCGAGGCGGTCGACCGCGTGCGGCTCGGCCTCGACTGCCTCCGCCACAGGGGCCTCGACGGGGGCGACCACCGCGACGGGCACGGGCAGCGGCACGGGCGCCGGGACGGGCACCGCCACCGGCTCGGCGGCCGGGGCGGGCTCGGCCGGGGCGGCGGCCACGACGGGCGCCTTCTCGTGGTCGCGGCGGATCGCCACCTCCACGTCGTCGAACGGCACCGGGATGGGCGCCGACGGCTTGTGGACGCGCACGTCCACGGCGACCACGCCCGGGTACTCGAGGGCGGCGGCGGCGATGCGCTCGGCGACGGTCTCGACGAGGTCGGCCGGCGAGCCTGCCAGCACGTCGTGCACGTCCTGCGCGACCTCCGCGTAGCTCACCGTCTGCGCCAGCGAGTCGCCGGAGGCGGCCGGGCGCGTGTCCAGGTGGAGCACGACGTCGGCGCGGAACACCTGGCCGTCCGTGCGCTCGTGCTCCAGCACGCCGTGGTACCCGGTGGCGGTGACGCCGGCGAGCCGGATCTGGTCGAACGGACGACCGTCGTGGCCCAGCACGGGGCTCGCGAAGATGGTCATGAGCTAGTCGCCTCTCGGTGGTGGTCCCGGACTCCGTCGTCCAGGTCGTCGGAGTCCGTCGCGCCGGGCTCGGCGCCCGCCGCCCATGCTGCCGCGACGCGCACCGCGTCGTGGCTCGCGCGCGCCGCGTGGACGCGCACCCCCCAGGCCCCTGCCGCGGCAGCGAGGGCGGTGATCGCCGCCGTGGCGTCGTCGCGCGCGATCGGCCGGGCCGGCTCGACCGCGTCGCCGTGCCCCGTGGCGAGCAGCCGCCCCAGGAACCGCTTGCGCGACGCCCCCACCAGCACCGGCCTGCCGAGCGCGTGCAGCTCGTCGAGGCGGGCCAGCAGCGGCCAGTTCAGGTCGCCGGACTTGGCGAACCCGAGCCCGGGGTCGAGGATCACCTGCTCGCGGCGTACGCCGTCGGCCTCGAGGGCCGCCATGCGGGCGTCGAGCTCGTCGCGGACGTCGGTGACGACGTCGTCGTACACCTCGAGGGAGTCCATGACGTCGGCGTGGCCGCGCCAGTGCATGCAGACGTAGGCGGCGCCGGACTGCGCGACGGCGGCCCCCATGCCCGGGTCGGCGAGGCCGCCGGACACGTCGTTGACGAGGCGGGCCCCGGCGGCGACGGCGCGCTCGGCGACCACGGCGCGCGTCGTGTCGACGGACACGACCGCACCCGCCGCCGCGAGGCGCGTGATCACGGGGATCACTCGCGCGAGCTCCTGCTCGACGGGCACGCGGACCGCCCCGGGCCGCGTGGACTCGCCGCCGACGTCGACGATGTCGGCGCCCTCCCCGAGCAGCTCGAGGCCATGCGCGACGCCGGCGTCGGGCGAGTACCACTCGCCGCCGTCGGAGAACGAGTCGGGCGTCACGTTGACCACGCCCATGACCAGGCACCGCCCGACGCCGGACAGCTCGGGCAGCCCGGCGACGGCGACGTCGCGGGCCCAGCCGGTGCGGTCCGACGCCACGGGGGTTACTTCCCGATCACGAGGCTCATCGCCTCGGCGCGGGTCGCGGGGTCGCGCATCTGGCCGCGGACGGCGCTCGTCACGGTGCGCGAGCCGGGCTTGCGCACGCCGCGCATCGACATGCACAGGTGCTCGCACTCGACGACCACCAGCACGCCGCGCGGGCGCAGGATCTTGACGAGTGCGTCGGCCACCTGCGACGTCAGGCGCTCCTGGACCTGCGGGCGCCGGGCGTAGACGTCCACCAGGCGGGCCAGCTTGGACAGCCCGGTGATGGTGCCGTCGACGGCGGGGATGTAGCCGACGTGCGCGACGCCGTGGAACGGCACCAGGTGGTGCTCGCACGTCGAGTACACCTCGATGTCCTTGACCAGCACCATCTCCTCGTGGCCGAGGTCGAAGGTGGTGGTCAGGACGTCCTCCGGCTCCTGGCGCAGGCCCGCGAAGATCTCCTGGTACGCGCGGGCCACCCGGGCAGGCGTCTCGCGCAGGCCCTCGCGGTCGGGGTCCTCCCCCACCGCGAGGAGCAGCTCGCGGACGGCCGCCTCGGCCCGCACGAGGTCCACGGGCGGCACGTCAGCCGCGCGCCGCATGAGGCCGTCCGTCACTCCGGGACCTCACCGATCGGCTGGGCGGGCAGCTCCGGCTGG
>Ga0082212_10006413_pt1 | contig 15825 bp, 5 predicted proteins | sample TergutNt197P3_FD_71548 | JGI IMG/M metagenome (GOLD analysis project Ga0082212, IMG submission 71548) | Neocapritermes taracua P3 segment gut microbial communities from Petit-Saut dam, French Guiana - Nt197 P3 | ecosystem: Host-associated > Arthropoda: Insects > Digestive system > Gut ...
GCGCTCACCGCCGCAAAGGGCGCGGCTCTCGGTTGCCCAAAGTGGGTAAGGGCTTAAGGGAAGGATGTTTTGCTTGAAAAGGGTGCTCAACCACCCTTTGGCAAGAACACGGGTTCCCTTTGCCCGCTAATATTTTACTCTAACAGCCTCCATTCAGTTCCGCTTCGATTTCCTCAATTGTCGGGAGCGTGGATTTAAATTCCTCTGGTATTGCATTTGCGATCTCGTATTCAGATATACCAATTGGTTGTGAGCTGCTTTCCAAAGCATACCGTCTGAAAGCCCTGTAAAATCAAAGTTGTACGGATCCTTCGTGGTGCGATTCCGACCGCCATTTCCATCCGAAGCTATTTAGGCAACAAGTTGTTGCCCAATTGAAGCGACCGAATAAAACTGATAGAAATGCCGCATATATTTCAGGTTTCGCTCAGAGAAGCCCTTCGACTCTGGAAACGTATCACATAAATCCTTGCTCAGTTGCGGAATGACTCCGCTACCCCATTTCGCCTCTGCTTGTCGCTCAACGATATCAGCGCCGATACTCCAATATAGCAGAACTTATGTTTGCATCAGTCAAGTGTTAATTTAACATTTATCGTTAGGAGTGAACGGAGCGAACAGTAACTTCCCCACTTGCAGACACGGGACGGTTCGAAACCACTGAAAAAGCCCCTTCATTCTCAGATGTTTCGAGCGGACACGAGAAACTGTCCGATTCCAGGAGTTGAAGGCCTTCGCCCGCTCCTTATGCTAACGCCTGTTCCCTACGCCTACGCCTGTTCCCTGCCCATTCCTGCAAAGCATGCCTGTTTTGTGCACAAATCGCGCCTAAAGTACGAATTCTCACTGAAATCGCATGGCATTTGGGGTGAAATGCGGGCAATAAGCCTCAATAATCGTACTTTGGGCGCGATTTGTGCATGGAAAGAGGGTCTTTTCCAGGAATCGGATAGGGAAGTGGCACTTTTTTGCGGTTGGCGGGGGCAAATCGGCATAATTGTAGAGAAAATGAAGAAAAACAGCAGTGCTTTGGCAAGAAAGTCACCGTCAACCGAAAAAAAGTGCCACAAACCCGCAGCGCTCATGGCATTGGGGAAGTTGCGACGAAGTTTCTCGATTCGCGATTGCTGATTGATTACGTATAGATTATCAAGTCGGTAGTCCTAGCGTCTAAATGAAAGAACGCGGACCACAGGGACAGAGTTTCCATACGCAGTTAGTATTAAGAAGCCCGACTTCCAGGGTATCATGATCAACCAGTATCCAGCGAAGTTGTGCGGTTTTCTCCTGGCCATCAATCACAAGATTCGCGTTGACTATTTGAACAGCGGGAGCCGATGCACAGATATGTAATAATTCGTATCCTGTCAGTTCAAATCCCTGATATAGCTCTCTCGCTTCTCCGGCAAGTTGTTTGTCGCTTAGTGACGTTCCAAGCAATCCAAACTCCTTGCCAACTATATCCCAACGTTTTATTATCCATGCATCGAGAAGTCTTCCAGTGTTTATTATGACTTCAGATCCTCGTTCATCACAAGCTGCAATGTCCGATTCCCAAGGTTGCCAGTTTTCGATGAATTGCTTGGAAATAATCCGCTGGCGGCGACCCTCAGCAAGTTTTTTCAATAACTCTGACAAGGAAGGTTCTCGTTCGGTGGGTTTTGGCGGGTTAAGTTCGCCGTATGCCCAGTCCGCTACAGCAAAAAGCAGATTCCAAGCTTTTGTGGCCACCACCTCATTATCATAGCCGATAAGATTACCATGCAAAATGCCGTGGCGATAAACCTCAGTTACTGTCTCTGTTCTCGTCTTCCGAAATGACTCGTGGAATGGATTTAGGGCGTGGCTAAGACCCATATGATGTGCCGTGACGCTGTCCCAAGCAACCATCTCGTTTGGATCCCTGGCATGAAGGCCTTTACGCTCGGCTAAATTGATATCATTCACAAGGCCGTCCATCTGAGTCAATAATACTGGTGCAACTGCATGGTAACGACCGGCTAAGTAATCTACCTTAACATTCTCCAGCAACCTCATTCGACAGTATATTGGCTCAACCCGATTCAAAAAGTGTAGCAGCCACGTTAAAATCTCTGGGGATTGATAATATGCAATTAATCTAGCCTCCGCTTCTTCTGGAGTTGGGTCGTTAGCTAAAAGTCTTGTCCGCCATCGAAATCAACCTCTTAACACACGAATGTATTTTTGGTTCCGGCTACTTGGTTTGTTCGGAAGGGTCATCGTTAATTGCCCTGAGTCCAGCAAAGGGTTTAGAAATGACGTGTTGAAATGCTCTCTGCTTGCAATCCCAATATAATCCTGCATCTCTTTTCGTGTCTTTGGGGTTTCACAAAACTCAACTAGTTTTTTCCTGCGGCTATCTTGCCCTGTATCTTGCCCTATATCTTGCCCTGTATCTTGCCCTGTATCTTGCCCTGTATCTTGCCCTGTATCTTGCCCTCCATTAAAAAGCTCGTCTGGCTTAAAATTAATAGTGTCTTCAATACACAGCCTCTTGAACACTACTCTAAAGAACACTTCGTTCTTAAATACAGGCTCTTCCACTCCAGCCTCAGCCATTGCTTCACGAATACGCCCAATTCCCGTCCCCATTTTTTCAACATAATCAATCCGATGAAGCATACTTGCGATGATGGGGTTGCGCCTGATGCTTATCCGGCCAAAGTTTTTATTATTAATTCCGCTCGGAGCTGCTCCAGGGCTGGTAATCTCTACGCGGTCATCGAAAATCTCCACCATGATATTCGCGCCCTTCTCAAAATAATTTCTGTGACACGCCGCGTTGATGACTGCTTCCTTCAACGCGACTTCAGGTAGCTCAAGTATTTCCTTACGCCTGATTGTTTCAATCTCATAGCGCGTCCGAAGATTCCGCTTAAGAAACATTACCGCGTTGTCAATATTACTGACGATATCAGTATTGTATCGTTGTGCATCGAGAATATTAACCTTCGTAATACCTTTATACAAAACGCAAACGATAGCGCTGTGTTCAAAAACGATATCCTCATTATTCTGCCTGAAAAATAGCGCCCCGGCATTTGTAAATACATCCTTCCCGTTTTCAATGGCGGCACAATTCAGGTTTTCAAGAATCGCCTCGCGGTCTAATACCCTGCTTATTCCTGCCGCCTCAAGACCCTGCGTGAACGCGCCTGAGGGCGCACTCCGGGCGCTCACCGCCGCAAAGGGCGCGGCTCTCGGTTGCCCAAAGTGGGTAAGGGCTTAAGGGAAGGATGTTTTGCTTGAAAAGGGTGCTCAACCATCCTTTAGCAAGAACACGTGTTCCCCTTCACTCCCACTCGACCAGTGAGTTGATTACCGAGATCCCGTCCGACTTGCGGGCGCCATCAAGGTATACCGCCCCGCCGTCCAGCGTCTTCCTGCGGATCTGAAGCACGTCCCCCGGCCCGATCTCGTTGACATAGTGCATCTCGATCGCGCTGATCCCGCGCGCCTCGTGCTCTTCGAACGAGAAGCAATCCATGATGTGGTCCACGTATTTGGCATTGTTTACATGCCCGTTATAGTCCGTGTCGCTGAAGCCCATCTCCCTCTCGAAGACAAGCTCCGTCCCGTCCACCGGCTTCAGCCGCCCGACGCCCCTGCCGAGCGCCCGTTCCGCCTTCATCTCAAGCCCATGGTAGTCGAGGAATTTGTCTCGTTTGATCTCCCGCGTCGCCAGGTCCATTATTATCCAGGTCGATCCCGCGCGCACGAGGGGCTCGCCATCCATGCCCCTTATCATGTAGTCGCGTTCGTAAAGCGCGCGTGGCGCCTGCGGCCACGTCTCGACCACGACCTCCTGCCCAAGCACCGGGTATTTATCGACCTCAAGCCGGACACGCATAAGTATCCACGCGAGGTTCATCTCTTCGCGAAGCCAGGCCACGGACGCGCCGAGGCTGGCCGCGTGCTGTCCCGCGATGTCCTGGAACATGCAAAACATCGAGCTCAGCCTTTGCCTTCGCGCGAAGTCCGCGTCCGTGTCAGTGAGTATGCGCCGCATGGTATACATGGGCTTTGCTTTTTCAGTCATCCGGTTTCCCCTTGGCTCCAGCTCCAGCTTTATCTTTGCCTTTTTATTGTAGCACAACCAAGAGATACCGTACGGCAAATCGGAAGCGATGCCTGTTCAGCATAATCGCGTAATGGTTTTTAGTGTTTATTGGACAGACGATTACGCGGAGTCGTGGAAAAATATCTTTCTCCTCGCGATATTGTTTCCTGAACCTCTTTCGCGACGTGCCATGCCAAAACGGGCGGAACCGCGTTTCCCACCTGCCGCTCTGTTTCGCGGAGCTTCGCGCAAAAAATGAAATCGTCAGGAAACGACTGGAAGCGCGCGGCTTCCCGCATTGATATTCGACGCGGCAACGAATAATGAAACTGGATATTCCCATGGCATTCCGCGCGGATTGTCTGCGCTGGCTTGTCCGGTTTCAATCTTCGATTGCCCTGCTCCGTACTCCTGTTCGCCAAACTCCAAATATGGCTAAAATGGGAATCCTGCTCGCGCTCTTCAAGATCGCAAACAGCCTCTTTCGCAGTGATATGCCTGCCACACGTTGGCGCAGGCGGCACAAAAACAGGAATGTCATTCCTTGTCCCGACTATAAACACCCGCTCTCTCGCCTGCGGCACACCATAATCAGCAGCATGATACAGATGGTATGTTACCTGGTATCCTAAATCTGAAAAATCCTTGATGACCCGCGTCAAGGAATCCTTGTGCCGGGCCATCAACAAGCCTTTCACGTTTTCTGCGACAAACACCATTGGCCGCATCTTTGAAACGGCTTTTACGATCGCGGTATAAAGCGAGCTTCGTTTCCCGTCCATGCCTAGCATTTTGCCGTTTATGGATATGTCCTGGCAAGGAAAGCCGCCGATAACGACATCCGCGTAATCAGGAAGGCTGTCAATAACAAAATCAATGTCGCCAGGTATAATATGCGCGCCAATGTTTTGCCGATATGTGTCACACGCCGAAGCATTGATATCATTTGCCCATATTATTTCAAAATCTGTTTTCTCATAATGCCTGCCAAGAAAATCGAACCCGCCGAGAAACCCCAAGTCCATTCCGCCGCAACCTGAAAACAAAGATACGACTGTCGTTTTTGCCTCTTTTATCGCATTCACCTTCACTTACCTCCTAATGCTGAACAAGCTCGGCCTACCAATATAGTAGAACTTATGTTTGCATTAGTCAAGTGTTAATTTAACATTTATTTATCGTTAGGAGTGAACGGAGCGAACAGTAACTTCCCCCCTTGCAGACAAGGGGACGGCTCCCCCTGGCTAGCACGACAAAACGGGGACGGTTCACGACAAAACGGGGACGGTTCCCCCTGGCTGGCACGACAAAACGGGGACGGTTCACGACAAAACGGGGACGGTTCTTGCTGTCTTACGCCCTTTGTAAGACAGAAGAACCGTCCCCTTTTGTCGTCCCCTTTTGTCTGCCTGCGGCAGCGCCCCCGCTACTGTATCTTCACCGTCACGTTCACGGTCACGGGCTTGGACGGCGCCTTGTCGATTTTCGCGGAAACCTCATACAAAACGCGGAGGGGACATCCCGCCCCTCCGCGTCCGTATTTCCTCACAGGCCGCCCGTGCCCCGGCCCCTAGTTCTTTATCTGCACGGTCACGTTGACCGTCGTCCCTGCCGTCATGGCCTTGTAGACGCCCTTCTTGTCAGCCACCGGGTTCGCTATCGCGACCGGTATGCGGTTGCCGCTCTTGTCGAGGATATAGCCCTCGTCAGGCGTCCCCGCCTTCCCGACGGTCTCGCCCATCTTCAGGTTGACAACGTCGTTGTAGGCGCCTTGCTTCTTCCACCTGAACGTGCCCTCCGGCCAGAGCTGCACCCCGACCTTGTAGCTCGCCTTAGGCGGCGTAAGCGTGCCGTTCTTCGCGTATACCGGGTTGTTGTTGCCCTTGGCCGTCACGTTCGGCGTCCTGTCGTTGGCGAAGTAGACCGTCCACTCGTTCTCGCCGCTCCGTTCGAGCCTGAAGCCGCCGTCTTCGAGCAGGTTGACGCTCGCCGGGTTGATCGTCACGGCGCCGATCCTCGCCGCCGGGTTGGCCGCCGTCGGCGTCAGCTTCATGGTGACCGCCTGGCCTTCCTGCGGCGCCGCCCTGTAGAGCGGTACCGTCGCCGGGAGCGCCGTCCCCTTGAGCGCGTTCTGCGCGCAGTTGATATTGTTCGCGACCGTCTTCGACTTCGCCGCGTTGTTGTATTCTATTACCTGCCCGTTCGTCAGCGTCAGCCTGTACCTGCTCGGGTAGTTGAATCCCTTCGCGACCCTGTCTTCCATCCCGGCCTTCCTCGTGATCTTGAACGCCAGCGGCCCCGTGACCTCCGCCTCGAAGAAGTCGGATATGTATGCCCCGGCAAGCGCGCCGTCGGGCGCCTTCGTTTCCAGCGTCCCCGGGTGCGTTAACGTGTTCGTGGATATGATCTCCACCTTGGAAAGCGTCGCCGCCGTGTTCGTCAGCTTCACCGTCGCGGCCTGGAACCCGTACGGGTTCGCGATATCGAGCTTCGCCTTGCCCAGCGCCACGGCCCCGAACGGCTCGCCCTTCATGATGCTTACGACCACGTTGAACGTCTGGTCCACGTTCTTGTTGTTCCTGACCCTGCCGCCGACGTCGCCGATCTTCAGCGTGTACTTCATGTTCGCGGCCGGCAGCGTATGCGCGGCCAGCAGCGCGTTCAGCTTCGCCTTGTCGGCAACGATGTCGATGGTGTTCGGCGCCGCGCCCGGCCTGACCTGTATGGCGTTGTAGTAAGGCATCCCCTGGTTCGAGGGCAGCCCGTAGATGTCGCCGCTCCACGCGGGCGTCTTCACCTTAGCCCCCGCGTCAGGCGTCGCCGCCACGATCCCCCACGAGCTGAGCGCGAGGTTGTCCACGTTGGGAACCGCCGGCAGCGTCGCGATCACGGCCTCTGCCTGTCCTTCGGGCAGGTACTTGAAGTGATCCTTGCTGATCGTCACCGTCTGCGCCTTCGTCACGGGCTTCAGCCCCGTAGCCCCGTTGATGCCGGAAACCTTGAAGTTGATGGCCAGCGGCACCACGGCGCCCTTGAACCATACGTTCAGCGCCACCGTGCTCGCGCCGACAGGCCTCGTAAGGCCGACGCCCGCGGGCTTCCCGGCAGCCGGGTTCGCCGCGTCGAAGTTCTCCTCGAGCTTCACCCTGCCGGTGCCGTCGTCCATCCACGTCGCCTTAAGGTTCATGGAATTCTGCTGCACCGCCTTGTTGTTCGCCAGCGAGTCGCGCATCTCCACGCGCTCTATCTTCGACCACAGCGCCTGGTTCGTGACCTTCTTGTCGTTCGACAGGAGCTGGAAGTACGCCGGGCCGTATTCGTCCATGCCCCTGTACTTCTCGCTGGCTGTCGCGTTCGGCCCGAACGCCGCGGCCTGGCTCTTCGCGAGCACCGGTATGGTCGCCTTGCCCAGCTTTGTCTTCGGGAGCGACCCCGCGGCCGATGCCGTGACCGTCATCACCAGCTGCGGCAGCCCGGCTGCCTTCAGCGCCGAGGCCCTGGCCGTCGGCTCCGTCACGCCCGGTATGACGGGCGCGGTGTTGCCGAGGTACATATGCTTGTAGCCGTCGATCTTGATCCAGCTCCCCGCCGTCTTCGCCGTCAGCGTCATCTTCCCGTTCTTCGGCAGCTGCGATGCCATGACATTCGGTATCAGCCTTATCTCGGCCGCGTTGCCCGTGAACTCGATCCGGCCCGTCCTTGGCTTGTCCACGGAATCCACCGTTATGATCGACGTCGCGGCCTGCGCGGCCGGCGTCATGTTCAGGCTCATGGCCGTCACTTCGCCTGTCCCCGCCGGCGTCGTCGCCTTGAGCGTGGCCGTCTGGTTCGGGTATGCGAGCGACAGCGTCCCGACGGCGGCAAGCGTCACCTTCGGCCATGTCTCGGCCGTCGTCAGCGTGAACTTCCGCTCGGATGTCAGCCAGTCGCCGTTCGTCGGGCTCATGATCCCGCCTGTGCCCGGCGACCACATCTCTGCGGTCGGGTTGTTGTTCTTGTCGCGTATGGTTTCCGTCACGCCCCTGTCCGTGCTCCAGGACGGCCTTATCTGTATCGAGACGTTGGCGATCTTGCCGTTCTTCGTCGTGAACGGCGCGTCGATTTCCACATTGCGCCCGTTCGTTGCGCTCATCTTCGCCGTGAACAGGTTCGACGCCGGGAATTCCCCGCCTGACAGCACCGTGTACCTGCCGGTCTTGTCCGGCCCGGAAACGAGCCTTACCTCGGAGACCATGCCGCTGCCTACCCTGAACGGGGCCATCTGCTGCCCCCCGGCATCGAGCGCCGACAGCGACTGCGCCCTGATATCGTTCAGGTCCTGCTCTGTCAGGACTATCGGCATCACGCCCCCGACCTCCTTCGCCTTGTTGACGGTCAGCGCCGTTTCCATGATGTCGAGCTTCGTCGTGCCGTCCGTCAGTATCTTCTTCTTTGTAAGTATCTCTATCGTGGAGGTCGTCGTGTAAGTATTGCCTGTCGCCGGGCTCGTGTATGTGGCCCTGAGCCTCAGCGTACGCGGCTCGTGGAACGCGGCCTCGGTGGCCTGGACCATTATCCTCGCCGTCCATTCCCCAGTCTCCGCGTCGTTGACGGGCATGACCTTTATCACCTCGGTCGCGGTCATGCCGTTCTCCCCGATGTCGTTCCAGACCGAAATCTCGCCGAACGACCTCGTCGTCGAGGACAGCCCCAGCCCGTCTACGCTCCATGCGATGTCAGAGAAGTTGTACCCGCTGCCGTGCGTCACTATCTCGAGGGGCGCCGCCTCCGTCGTGTCGAGCACTATATGCCTCGGCGCTATCTCGATGGCGAACGGCTCGGGCGCGGGCCCGACGACAAGCTCGAACTCATATGTGTCCGAAGCGAACTGGTTCGTGGCCGTCACCCATACCGACGCCGTCTCTTCCGCCATGGGCAGGCCGTACAGCACGCCCGTGGCGGCGTCTATCGACAGCCACTCGGGCCCGAGCACGCTCCACTCAATGGGCCTCACGCCCGTCGCGCCGAATTCATAGCTGAACGCGGCCCCGGCAAAGCCCTCTACCGGCCCGTCGGGCCTTATGATGGCCGGCGCCTCCTGGTGTTCCACGGTCAGCAGCCCCGGCACGTGCCGCAGCATGTAGTTCGCCCCGGCCCCGTCGTTCAGTACGGCTTCTTCAATGAAGCCGATCGGGTATTCGCCCTCGCCCGTTATCCTGCCGTTCCCGTCGACCGGCACGCCTATGTCGTGCGCGGCGGCCGGCAGCGACGCAAGCGTGTTCTCCTCGCTGTCGCCGCCTTCGAAGCCCTCGTACGCTATGGTCACCGGCGGCAACGCCGCGCCGACGGCGACGCTCTTGCTTTCGGCAGTAATGGTCACGTGTTTCCTGGCGATAGTGAATGCCTCGGAGGCCTCGCCCCTGAACCCGCTGCCCGACCCGGACCCGGGCACGTCAACGCTCACAAGGACCAGGTAGGAACCCGCGTCCTTCGGCCCCTCGTTGCCCGTGTAAAGCGGCAGGCCCGTCGTCCCGTCTACGAGCTCGTTCCCGCCTTCGTCCATCCACTTGTAGGCGATGCTCCCTGCGGGCAGGGTGACGCCGCCCGTATCCAGGGCAACGGCAGCCGGCGCCCCGTCGTAGTCCTTGTCGAGCGAGGCCCCGAACGTGAAGTCCACGCCCGTGACGTCGCTCTCGACCATAGTGACGACCACGTCCATATACACCGGGTTCTTGTAGTTCTTGAACCCGTCTATCCTTACGCTTATGGTCCCTGTCTCGCCGGGCGCCGCGGTCGGCGCCGAATACGCCAGCTGCCCGCCCGGTATCTGCGCCCCTTCGGCCACGCTCCCGCCGAACATGCCGGCAGGCGCCGTAAAGCCATCGATTTCCCATGTGAGCAAGGAGGCCTCTTCCTCGCCGAGCTTCGCCTTTGTGCCGACGATGGCGGCGAGGTCGACTGTCTTCAGGCTGGTGTCGCCTGCGCTTATAAACCTCTCGACGGGGGTCAGCACGAGCAGGTTGCCTTCAATCGCGGCCGGTATCTCGACCGTCTGGTTGCCGAGCACATAGTTCCCCGCGGCCGTTCCGGACAGCGCTACGCGCGTCGTCACATAGTAGGACCCGACCGCCGCGTCCGGATACTCGCCCGGGGTCCAGACGGCGCTCACGCCGTTTTCGCCGGCTATGTCGGCCGGCCATATCCCCGAGATGCTGGGCGAGCCGCTCTGCCCTGTAACGATCGCGTTCCCGTCATAGTCCTTCGTGTACCTGAGGCTGCCCGGGGCTGCCATCACAGTCCTGCGCGCGATCTCGCCGAAGGCCTCGGGCAGGTCGCCCTGCGCCGGCAGCAGATAGTTCCCCGCGTCCGCCCCGCTCTTGGATAGTGTGTAATTTAAGGGCTTGTCAACGCCGAACGCGTCGTTCTCAAAGCTTGCGCTCTCAACGTTTATAGCCAGTACGTCGCCGGGGACCTTCTTCTCCGCGGCCATGCCGACGGCGAACCCCGGCCCTGCGTTCATATTGCCCGGCTGGTATTCCCTCGCATCCGGCGGGGTCACTTCGAGGTCGTCGGCCTCAAGCTGCCACGGCTCTATATCCGCGAAGAGCTCTTTCCCGTCGATCCCGGCTATGACGTCTTCGGTAAGCGCGGGCAGCGTATACGCGTACGCGTGCTGCCCCCCAAGCGACCAGCTCTCGATAGTGACATGCTTGTGCGCCCCCGCGTCCTTCCCGTCGTCGAACACGCCGGCGGCCTCGATCCACACGTCGCCGTAGTCCTTCATGGCTTCCGGCACGACGAGCCCTATCTCGACCTGCGCCCTGTCCGTGCCGTCGTATACCTTGTCTTTTGCCACGGCCTTCGTGAAGCCGGTCGGTTTCTGTACCGTGCCGCCCTCGCCGTATTCCGTGGGCAGTATCGCGAGCTTGAACGGCCCGGCCGTGCCTGTGGCGCCGTCTTTCCCGAGCCCCACATTGAACCAGTAGTAGCCCGGCGTGCCTGCGGGCGCTGCCGCATTGCCGGCCGCGGCCGCCGCGAACCCGCCCTCGGCGTCTTCTACGGCGCCGCTCACGCCAGTGCCGAGCCCGCTAAGCGCCGCGCCGGCCATCATCTGTACATAGGCCTTCGCGGAGACGGCGTCGTTGACGGCCTCCATGGACACGCTCATCGCGCCGAGCGTCAGGCCAAGCGAATCCCCGGCCTCGCCGACAATATCCTCGTCGGTCTTGCCAGGCGCCTCCGTATACGCCGTCGCAACGATGTTCAGCGTATACGTCATCGTCTCGTACGCCCCGTCATTCAAGACCACGCTGTACGTGTATTTGCCGTCCGTGCCGGCCGGGACGCTCTCCGTCCCCGCGACAGCGCCGGCAAAGCTGTCTGTCATAACCTCGCCGGTGACGTCCGTCCCGAGCGCCAACAGCGCTGCGTTGACGAGCGCCTGCACCCAGGCCCTCGCGGCAGCCTCGTCATACGCGGCCTCCATGGCCACGCTCAGCCCGTCAAGCGAGAGCGACAGCACGTATTCCGCGTCGCCTTCGTCGCCGTCCGCTGTCGGGTACTCTGAGCTGTCCGTCGCGAGTATCGTCAGCATGAACTGCCCCGTCGTATCCGACGCCTCGTTCTTGACGAGCGTCACGGTGAAGCGGTAGTAGCCGTCCGCGCCGTTCGGGATCGCCTCCTGGAATCCGCCTGTGACGCCTGCCACGGTCCCCGTGGCGCCCGTCCCGTGGGCGAGCAGCGCCTTGTCCGTTACATCCTGCACCCAGGCCATCGCGGCAGCCGCGTCGTTTATGATCACCATCGACACGGACATCGCCGGGAGCGTCAGGCCCAGCGCGTACTTCGCGTCAGCCAGGTCGTCTTCGTCGGGCGTAGTCGCCGGCGGCATGTATGGCGCAGGCATTATAACGAGCGTGAACTGCCCTGCCCTTGCCGAGGCGCCGCCCTTGTCGAGCGCCACGCTGAACTGGTAGTGCCCCTGCGTCCCCGCCGGCGCGCCTTCGCTCCCGGCTACGGCCTTCAGGAACCCGCTCGGCGAGCCGGCTACGATCCCGTTCACGTCCGTCCCGAGCCCCGCGAGCACCGCGTCAACGATCCCCTGCGCCCAGGCCTCCGCGCCCGCTTCGCTGTTCACGGACTCCATCGATACGGAAAGCCCGCCGAGCGTCAGGCCCAGCGCGTACTTCGCCGTGTCGACGTCTATGCTGTCTTCGTCTTCCACTACGGACACCTCAAGATCCCCTGTATCCACCTGGTAGGCGACATTGATAACTATCTCCGCAGTTACGACCGGCAGCTTCACGCCCTCCGCGTCCACGTTGAAATCGCTGTCCGCCGACACCTTGATCGTCCACGTCCCCGGCTTGTCGGGCGCGAGCCCGCCCGGGTTCTTGCTGTACAGCGTGTTCGTCCCGCTGTCAAACCCTATCCACGCCGGCAGGCCCGAAACCGTCCACGCGACGCCGCTGCCTTCCGCGCTCAGTATGAGCTCGAACGGCTCGCCCATAAGCACCGTCACGGGCGAAGGTATGGTGATCTCCGGCGGGGCCGGGTCATAGCCCTTGACGCTGAGCACGCCGTTCTGGTAGACGGCCTTGTAGTTGCTGCCTGCCGCAAGCGTGCCCGGCACGGCCGTTATCATATACTCGCCTGCCCCGGAAAGCTTCCCTTCGCTTGCAGGCAGGGCCGCGTCGTGCTCGGCGTATGGCAGCGAGCCGGCTTCGAACACCGTCGCCGCGCTGTCGCTCCCGATCAAGCCCTGGTACCAAAGCTCCGGCTCAGGCACGGCGTCGCCGATATCCCTTGCCATATCCCTGGCCTTCACGACGAGCTCTTTCTCCCTTATGGTGAGGGCCGCCGTCGCCTTGCCCGTGTATGTCAGCCCGCTCGCGCTGTCGGTGTACGCCAGCACGGCGTCCACCCTGTAGCTGCCCGCGTCCTTCGGCCCGGCGCTGCCCGTATAGCCCGTCAGCGCGTTGCCGTCGCCGTCATGCCACGACCAGGCCACGCGCGGCGCAAGCCCCGCAGGGGCCCCTGCCGCGAATGCCGGCGCGGCGTTTACGGCCGTCCCGTCATATGTCTTGCCCGGCGCCTCGATGGTGAGCCCGACCGGCACTATGCTTGTATCGTCTATTACCGATATTTCGACGTCGGCGGAAACCGGGCCGTAATTCCTCATGCCGGAGACGCTCACTTCAATCGTCGCCTCGGCCGGCGCAGAAATTCCGCTCTTCAGCGTGAAGGAGAGCATTCCGCCCGCTACCTGCGCATACACCCCCGGGCTTATCTCCTCAAACGTCCCGGCCTCGGCGCCGCCGTAGCCCTCGATCCCCCACACCAGCGACCCCGGCGCCTCGCCGCACCCGGCCGCGAGCGACGATATGTCAACCCTGACAAGTTTCCCTGCATCCCCCGCCTGCACCGCCTGATAGAAAGCGGCCGGGTGCGCAAGCTCGCCAGGCTCTATCCACCCATCAAAAACAGTCTCAGAACCAAGCCGGTAGTTCCCGCTCCCGCCACCTGACAGCACGAGCTTGGCCGGGACCCTATACGCCCCTATATTCACGTTAGCCCCCGGGTACGGCCCGACGTTCGCCACTCCGACATAAACCTCATCCCCCGCCCCGACTAAACCAGCCGGGTCAACATCCAGGCTGCCTGTCCATGTCGTGACGGTCTTCGTCCCGTCGTATGTCTTTCTTATGTCGAGGCTCCCGAGTATGCTTACCTCTTTCTTCGTAATGCCGCCGTACGCCTCCGGCTTGACGTCCTCCCAGATCCTGGGCAGCGTCCCCGTGTCCGTAAGCTGCCGCGGCAGTATATAGTTCCCCGCGTCGTCGCCTCCCTTGGCCCACTCGTAGCTGATGGCCTTGCCGTCGCCGGGCTCGCCGTCCGCGAACGAAGCGCTCGTTACGACAATCGAGAAGTCGTCCCCGGCTATCGGCTTCTTCAGCCCTATGGACAGCCCGTCAGCCCCGCCTATCACGACATCCGCGGTCCCGTCATATTCCCTGTCTGCCGGCTGCTTCACCGCGAGGCCTTCCACTTCCAGTTCCAGCGGCATGATGTCGCAGAAGCCCGCAGGCGGCCCGAACATCCCCGGTGCCGGAAGCGTGTACGCGTTCCTGTCGGCCCCCGTCGTCGTCCAGCCCGTTATCTCGACGGCCTTGTCCGTTCCGGCGTCCTTGCCGTCCACGAACACAGCGGTGGCTTTCACGCCCACGTCCTCGCTGCCCGGTATCAAATTCTTTATGGTCACGGAAACGAGATCCGACGCGTCGTCCGTGCCGTCATAGCCCTTGCCGGCCGCCCACGAGATATCGAGGTCTATGGCCTCTACCTCCCTGCCTGCGGCGATATTGAACTCTTTCACGCCCGGCCCGTTCGCGTTGCGCGCCTCGACTATTATCCTCGTCATGCCCGGCGCCGGCGGCGTCCCGTGCAGGGTCGCCGTCAGGGCGTCGAACGCCAGCCACGCCGGCCAGCCGCCGGAGACGGCCGAAGCCGCCCAGCTTATGGGCCTCGCGCCCTCTGCGTCGAATGTCACGCGCAGTTCCGTGCCCGCGGTCGCGCTTATCTCCGCGTCGTTCGTTATGACTGGCGCCGACCTGTCGGCCACCGTCAGCATGCCGCGCACGTGGACGAAGTCGTAGTTCGCGCCCGCGCCCGCATTCGCGACGGCTTTTTCGCTGAAGTCTATCGGGAAAGTCCCCGTGCTTGTCAGCACCCCGCCGGCAACCGCTGCCATGGCGCCCGCGTCATGGCTCGCGACAGGCGGCACGGAAACGGTATTCGCCACAGAATCCCCGTCCGCGAACCCGCTGTAGCTGACCGTGGCGGCCGGGAGCGGGCCCCCTGTCATGCCGCTCTTGTCGTCCGCCTTCACTATGGCCTGCCGCTTGGATATCGTGAATGCCCGCGTGAACTCGCCTGCGTACCTGGCCCCGCTGGCGCTATCCGGGTCGAGCATGGCCCGTACCTGGTACGTCCCCGCGTCCCTCGGCCCGGCCGTCCCCTTATAGAGCGCGTCGAGCTCGTTGCCGTCGCCGTCCATCCACGTGTATATTATCTCGCTGAGCAGTATGCCCGTGCCCGCCGTCACGACGTTCATCACGGCGCTCGCCGGCTGCCCGTCGTAGGCCTTGTCGAGCGGCAATACGGAAATCTCGACCGGCGTCTTGCCCGTCGCGTCTATCTCTATCCTCAGCGCGCCGTCTTCATAGTTGCTGAAGCCGCTCACGCTTACATCCGCCGTCATGCCCGCGGAACCCGCGCCCGCGTCAGCGCCGACGACAAGCTTCCCGCCTGGCACATCCATGCCCGTGGCCACCCCGGTGAAGTGCGCCACGTCCCCGCTGACGCCCGTCACCGTATAGACAGGCTCATCGCCCGGCGCCGCCTTCCCGGCAAACAGCCCGGAAAGGTCCACGCTCACGGATGAGCCCGGGTTCACATAGTACTTGTTGACCGTCGCCGCCGGCGCCGGCGCCTTGCCTATCACGGCGTCCACGCTGTCTTCCCTGGCCGTCAGCACATAGTTGCCCATGCCCGGCCCTGTCAGCGAGAGGGCCACAGGCACGGTCCTCGCGCCCGCGTCCGGGCTGTCATACCTGCCCGGCGCCCCCGTGACGCCGACCGTGTCGCCGTCGACTATAGGCGTGCTGCCCGAAACCCTGTAGCCGTCCGTGTACGCCAGCACCGTGTCCGTCCCGTCATAGGCCTTCTCCGGTATCGTGAAGCCGTCTATCTCGGCCGTCACGGCC
>Ga0082212_10006414_pt1 | contig 15824 bp, 9 predicted proteins | sample TergutNt197P3_FD_71548 | JGI IMG/M metagenome (GOLD analysis project Ga0082212, IMG submission 71548) | Neocapritermes taracua P3 segment gut microbial communities from Petit-Saut dam, French Guiana - Nt197 P3 | ecosystem: Host-associated > Arthropoda: Insects > Digestive system > Gut ...
AAAAAAAAAAAAAAAAAAAAAAAAAAAAAAAACCCCCCACCCGAAAAAATTTTACACCACACAAAAAAAAAACAACTATCTGGGTGGGAAAATTTATTATTATTAGACAAATTTTTATTTTCTTTATTATTGATTATAGTTAGAATTAATTTTGTTATTTCACTTAGTGCGGAAACTAAAGTATTTCTATTAAAGAGTTGTAAAGCATTAAGATTTGTTTGCAAATTAATTTTCAAATCAAACAGATAACTAATCAATACCTTTTCTACGGAACAAAAATGTATAGAGTTTTTGGAATTTAAAAGGTGGAATGGCAAGGTTATCAGTCCTTATGATGCAAATTCCAAAGTTTATCCTTGCAAGAATAATCAGTATAAATACCAAAAGCCCCGCAAATTGTTTAATGTAAAGACATGCACTTTGTTTGCAAATAGTAAAATCGGATTAACAAAATGGTTTGAGACAATTTATTACATAACGGCAATGAAAAAGGGTATCGCATCTTGTCAATTAGCCAAAGACATAAATGTAACACAGAAACTGGCTTGGTTTATGCTACACAGAATAAGAAAATGCTTTAGTATAAAAACCGAGCAACTTGGTTATGATAATCCCGTTGCGATGGACGAGACATTCGTTGGTGGCAAAAGTAAAAATGGAACACAAGACAGGAGTACAAAACACAAGACACCTGTCTGGGGTGCTGTGGAACGAAAAGGAAACTTAATAGCAAGGGTCGTTCCGAACACACAAAAATATACACTGATGCCCCATATTGAAGAAAATGTAAAAGAGGATTGTTATGTGATGACTGATGAGTGTGGTGCTTACAAATGGCTATACAAAAATTATATTCATTATGTTATCAAGCATAAACAAAAACAATATGTAGATGGCAAGGTGCATACTAATACGATAGAAGATTTTTGGTCTTTTTTGAAGCGAGGATTATTTGGAACTTACCATTTGACAATAAATGAAAAAGCATTTGCAAAAATATATTGATGAATTTGTTTTTAGATATAATTTAAAAAGCAAGAATGAAAATGAAAGAAGATTTTATTACTTTTTTATGAATATAGGAAAAAGATTGAGGTATAGAGAATTAATAAAAATATAACAATCTATACAAGTTTTAAATAAAAACCGACAAAACGTTTTTTGTTTTGCCAGTTCCTGTTTAAATATTACACATTACGATATTATCAGAAACAAGTATATTTTTTTATGACTAAAAAAATAATTGCAAATGACAACAACCAATTGAGAATTATCGCAATTAAATATAATGGATTATCTTCCCAAATCTCTTTTAATGTGTCATATTTATTCCATCTGCTTTTTTTCATAATTTTATACTCCTTCGGGATTAATTATTATATTAACGACAAATTGAACCTTAAATATATTATTCATCGGTGTATTGTTTGCATCTAAAAACGATATATTGCACATTACAGTATATACCCCATCGTAAACAAGGTAAGTGTTGGATATTTCAACAATATTTGTTGGGTTGGTTGGTGTAAATGTAGTTATAGGTAAATTATTTGGACCTATTAATTGATATGATGCTGCCTGAATATTTATCATAGTCAACAAGTCATCATTTAATTTTATAAAAGCGTTAGAAGTTGTTGGATTGGGATAAATTATAACCCATTCTTCTGGATACACAGGTCCAATAGAGTCACCTTCTATTGATGTAATTGTAAATTCACCAATTTTTGATGCAGTAATCATAAAGCTAGAATTTATCAACTTATAACATTCGCTGTTGTCAGGCAGTGGAAGTGGTAACATAGTATCAAATTTTATTCCGAACTCATCTACAACAAATGTTTGATTATCAACACGCACTTCAAAAGGTGTTGGATCCTTTGTATATGCAACAGAACATCCTGTATATCGACCTTGAGCGTCATAATTATAAGTAACAGTTTTTGCTTGAGAAGGTTTTAGTGCAGCATAAACAGCTACTCCTAAGGCAGCAACAGCAACTACAAATCCAGCTATCGCCAATGGAGCAAGAGGATGTTCATTCCCATCAGGTGGTGGAATATCATCTTTATCCATTTCGAAGTCAAACACTTCGTTTCCACCTAATTTACCAAACAAATTAAATGTTGGTGGTAGTAATAACAAATTAAATCCCAACATAATTTTATTTGTATTAGGATCATACCATTCAAATTGCTCTTTAGTTGTAACAACTTGCTCTAGACAATTTTTCATTAGAGTCGTGTATTTAAGAACGCCTCTAACAGTATCTAAATTTGGAATTTCAGAAAGATACACTTTATAATCTTTGTGCCCTTCTGTTTGTATTGTAACTCCATCTAAACCAGATGGACCAATGTTGGAAACTTTTAATTCATTATTAATGATACCAATCGTTGCGTTTCCAACAGGAGCAACTTCGAATCCGTTAAAATTCATTATGTGTTTCCTTAATTAAAAATTATTAAATATTCATTGCTACAAATGTACAAAATTATTCTAAATATATTATCAAAAAATATTTCTTTACTACATCCTCGTAAACAATCTGCAATTGATAACAAAATACGAACCAAATTGGGTAAAATTTATAAAAAACAGCAAAAAACGATAAAAAAAAGTGAAAAAATGATATTTTTTATTGCTACTAATTTCCTCTGATAGTTCTAATTCTATTTCTTGCCTCACTTATATACACAGAACGAGGATATTTATATAGAATGTCACCATAATATTGTTGAGCATCAATATAATTCTTTTCCTCTTCAGCAATATTACCTAATAAAAATAGAGCATTATCACCATATAAAGGATAAGCGTTTTCTTCTAAATAGTTTGTTAATATTGTTTTTGCAACGTTATTATTATTTTGCTTAATTTCTATTTCTGCAATTTTTATTTTAGAAAGTTCTGCTAATGTTTCACCTTCTACCGCTTTAATTATTTCATTAAAACTTTTTATAGCATCTGAATATTGCTCCCGAAATAATAAATATTCTGCTTTAGCAAAATCAGATAGATGGTCTATATGTTCTTTATTTTGTTCCATAAAAGTAATCCGATATAGTGCATCATTAACAATATCATCGGATAAAGAATCTAATAGCACATAATATAAAGCAAGCGATGAATCAATAAATCCCTGATAGTATAATATTTCTGCTTTATTATATTTAATTTCATTTACATAGTTTTTTATATCTATATTATTACTTGTTATAATGAGATTAGATGGAAGTTGTGCATTTCCTTTTATTTTAGTTGTTTGTGTTTTAGTATCTTTTATTTCTGTATTTAATATATTATTTATTAATTCATTTGCTTTATTTAATTCGTTTATAGCAATATATATATCAACTAATTCATTAGTTGCTTCTAAAACAAGAATAATATTTAATTTTATTTCAATAATATCTTTTAACATCTCTATTGCTGCCTTATTATTTTTCATAATATTTCTTTCAATAGTAGCAATTCTCATTTTAGCATTCTCGGAATTTTGTGTCTTTGGATTATCTTTAATTATTTTTTTATATTCTGCTATTATGGATTCAAAAGATTTTTTTAATTCAAGGTTGTTTTTATTGTAATTAAGAGCAAACAGACGTGATTCGGTAGTTTGAGTATATTCATATACCGCATTATCATAATATGGATTAGTTCTTCCCATATCTTTTATATATTGATATGCTTTTATTGCTATATCAAATTGTTCATCTCTACGTGATTCATTTGCAAATGTGAATACATCTTTACCTTTATTATTATTTTTATTATCTATTTTCACAACAATATTAAATGCTTCTTCATAATTTTTTATACTTCGTAAGAACCAACTATATAGTATAAGAATAGCAATATTTTCATCTTTTTTGATTTCTTTGGTGAAAGCATTGTTTATAAATGTTATAGCGTTAGTATCTGTCATCATTGCATATAGCCGACTTTGTGCTTTTTGCAAATCACCTGATAGATTATACAAATAAAGAGATTCTTTAAAGCCATCTTGATACATATTCGTAAATATATATGCTTTAACTAATGCATCAATAATTTCAGTGTTTTTAGAAAACTTCTGTTTTGCTTCTATTAGAATAGGAATAGTTTTCTCAAATTGTTTTAATTGATTTAATGTTAAGGTTATAGATAAATATGTTTCAGGATTGTTGCTGTAATCCTTACGTGCCTTATCCCACATAGAATTTGCTTCGGCTACTTGTCCAAGTTGCCAATATATTTCGCCTGCAAGAATATAATTTTTGGCTGATGGATAATTTCTTATTCTTTCTTCAACAAAAGGTAAGAGTTCTTTAAATCTATTTTCCTGTTTATAAATACGAACTATTGGCTCAAAATATTTTTCTTGTTTATTTGTTTTATATATATCTTCGTATATACGTAATGCTTCTTCAAACTCTCTGCTTTGCTCATATGATTGTGCTAATTGGAATTTGTTTTCTTCAGGGCTTTGTGCTAATAAAATATTAGCACAAAAAATAACACAATATATAATATTTATTATTTTCATCTTACAAAAATACGATTTTTTATATAAATATTTAGATTTTATTTTTTTTTGAAACTTTTTGCTTTCTTTTACGTATAATTTAGATATAACAAATATAATCTTAAAAAATTAAACTTAATATTAATTTATGATGAATAAAACATCCCTAAATGAAAAACTTTCTAGTAAACAACTTATAGAAGATTTAAAATCTTACGTTGATGTTGACAATGAAATATTTCACAATTTAAAAAATAAAATCAATAGAAATGATGAATTTTTTGAAAAATCCGACGTAATAAAACGCTTAAATTATAGTATTAACTCTACTAATATTATATTTCATAATCTAAAAAATCAGATAGAATATGAATATGAGTTTTTTGAAGAAAATATAAGAGAAGTAAATCAACTTATAGAAAAAGGCAGATACCATTATGCTATGAACATATTAGATTATTTAGATGAATTTATTTTTTCTTTAAGAAAAAATATTTATTAGTATTCTAATTTTATTAGCATTGTGCTTAACCAATGCTTTTAATTAATGAATCTACAATTAAATACCAGCCATCTACTAAAATAAATAATAAAACTTTTATAGGAAGTGAAATCATCTGTGGCGGAAGAAGCATCATGCCCAAAGACATAAGTGTTGATGCAATAATCATATCGAGCATCAAAAAAGGTATGAAAATAAGAAAACCAATTTGAAAAGCAATTTTCAATTCACTAATAGTATATGCAGGAATAATAGACCAAATAGATACGTCTTCAACAGAATCAGGTCTTTCGCCACCTGTCAGTTTAATAAACAATCCCAGATCCTCTTCTCTGGTATGTTTTAGCATAAACTCTCTAAATGGTGACATCATATTATCCATAGCAACCGATTGAGTTATCTCATCATTTAAGTATGGCTGCAAACCCTTTTCATTGGCTTCATTCAATACGGGTTGCATAATAAATATTGTCAGAAACAGAGCAAAACTTGTAAGTAATTGATTAGGAGGTTGAGTAGCCGTTCCTAATGCAGTTCTTAAGAAATGAAACACTACAATAAAGCGAGTAAAACAGGTCATCATTACAAGAATTGAGGGAGCAAGCGTAAGAACAGTAAGTATTAAAAGTATTTGAATAGTTGTTGAAAACTCTTGCGGAGAATTATTTGCTTCATCAATTCCTATTGAAATCTTTGGAATAGACATATTTTGAGAAAACATATCAATATTTCCTATAGCAAATAATATAAAAATTATCAATAAATACTTTACTTTCATATTTTATATCACACAATTTATATGCCATACCTATAAGTTATTAATATTTTAATAGTTATACTTTATTGTTTATATATTATTATACAAATAAGTAATATTAGCCAAAAAAACAAACAGCGAACTAATATCCGCTGTTGTTTTTGTAATTAGAAGTATTGTCTTAATACTTTTCTTTTTTATTTCTTAATTATTTTTTCTATTCTAATATCCTCGTTGTGTTTTATTTTTAAGAAATAAGTTCCTATTGGAAGTGTCTTTATAGAAAAATTATTAGTAAAAGTTTCTGTATCTACAAATTCGTTATATAGTTCTAATAAATGTTCTCCTAAAATATTTACCAAAGAAATATTTAAAGTTCCTGCAAATTCCAAATTTAAAGATACATTTATATTATCATTTGTCGGATTAGGATTTATTGTAATATCTTTAATTTGTGACTCTTTTATTCCTATAGTAACAATTACTTTTATTGGTTCAGATGTTATTGTTCCTGCAAAATTACTAATTTCACAAATATATGTGCCTGAATTGTCTAATGTTACAGAACTTATAGTATATTTATTTTGTGTAGCACCATCTATTTTTACTTCGTCTTTGAACCATTGATAACTACAACTATCACCTGTTGTAACTACTTCAAGCAAAAGTTCTTCTCCTTTATCTACAGTTACAGACGAAGGTGATTGAGATACAATTTTAGGCACAGCAAAAAAACGAGCCGTGAAGTTTTCATCTTTATTAATTTTCAAAGTAAAATTCGGACTTGGTGAATAAGAAGCACCGCTATACCAACCTCTAAACTTATATCCCTCATTGGCAGTGGCAGTCAATTCACAAAATTCGTCAGTAAGATAATATTCTTTCAGCCCTGTTATTATGCCTGCATTTTCATCAGGTTCAATAGTAACATTAACATAGTATCTTTTTTCATATTTAAAGTTTGCAGTAATGATAGTATCGGTATTAATGGTGATTTCATAACTGGTATTTGATGAAAGGACTTTGTTATTTTTATCAGTCCAGTTTTCAAAAGTATAATCTACGCTTGCTGGAGTAGCAGTTATAGTTACTTTTTCACCTTTCTTGTAATCGCCTGCACCCGTTAGGATACCTCCACCTTGTGGATTGGAGTTTAGGGTTAGATTGGCTAAATCATCGGTGCTTGGCACAACAGCAACACCTGTATAGATATTAGATTGCCCTTCTGCAATGAACGCTAATACTTCAAGATTTTCCAATTTTACAGGAACGTTTGCATCTATAATTGTTTGCGGAATATCAAGTTCATATTTTTTATAAATATATGAACCTTGTGTTGTAGTGATAATATTTTCTCCAAATGCACCACCAGGACTAATGAACTTCCGCAAAACGTGTTGATGCCTATATCGGTATATATGATTATTAGCACTTATAATACCCAAATGCATATCAGGATAATATGGTGCAGAACCACTATTATCTTTTTGTCCGCCAATAATCTCGTTTTGTAGTAGCATAACAGTTAATTTGTTTACCGGAGTATCAGAATTTGCTGTGTAATAAAGTTCAACCTCAACAAACATTTTTCTGCTTACAGGATTAAGATATGCTTTTACAAAAATATTAACGGGAGAGTTTTGACCAAGAATTTTGTTAGACGAAGATGCCCAACTACCTCTACTTTGAACTAAAGGAGTTCCCGTTCTATTTACTGTTCCCGATGGAAAACCAAGTGACCCCAATGCACCAGCAAGTGCGTCTCCTTCAGACGTTCTTAAATCCCAACCTTCATAGGATGGAACAGGCGGAGAAAGATAACCTGTATGAATATTAACTACGAATATTTTACCGGGATTGTCGGCTACTAACTTTTGAGCAACCTTATGTCCATCAGGACAATGTTGACATTGCCATCCTGTGTATTCTTCTATGATGGCATTTCTCTTTTGAACATTTGTACTGACCCATTGTGGAGAAGTCGGGTCTGCAGCATTTACTATAAAACTGCTAACCATCATTATTGAAATGATAGATAAAATTTTCATATAAGAGAAATTGTTTTTAAAAAATAAACTTTTCATAAAAATAACCTTAAAATTAGTTTAACTAAAGTACAAATATGCAAAAATATTTTCAAATTATTATAAAAAATTTTTTTTTTAATAACAATTTAAAATAAAAAAAAATTGTCTTTGTATTAAAAAAAACACAACACAATTTTTTTATTAATTTTTTATTAATAGTATTAAGATTTTTCGCAGTTTTACTTATATTAACTATTGTTGATTTTTAATAATGCGACATCCAATATTTTTTGCTCCTATTATTGCATTACCTACGGGTTGAATTAAATTAATTTTAGAGATTTTACTTAATTCTTCCTTTAACATATTGCCAAGTAAAGTATCATTATCAATAATACCGCCCAGCAGTGCTACATCTACTTTTTCAGTATTAAAATACTTAATTAAAGACAATGGTAGTTCAGATAAATGTTTTGAAGCACGCTCAATTATGTTCATACATACTTTATCGCCCTCTATAGCACATTGCATAACTAACGGCGTAATATTTTGATATTCAAATAATTTATCGTTGTAAGAACTAACAATAGTTCGTGGCTCGTGAATATCAAAACGAGGTATTTGATTTTGTAATTTTTCTATTAGAGAAGTTTTTTGTCCTCTACCATCAAGCGAACGAACTACGGCTGTAATTCCTTCGCGTCCTACCCATGCTCCACTTCCTTCGTCATCAAGTTCAATTCCCCAACCACCGCATCGTGCTAATGGTTTATTGTTATTATATTTAGCAAGTCCTATGGACCCCGTTCCTACGATTGATATAACTCCGTGTTTTCCATTTAATGCACCTTCTATAGCAATTTCGGCATCACTTGTAACTATCAAATCGTTTATAGTATTGTTAGAAGTAGATGCGAGTGTTTTTATAAGGTGCATTGCACGTTTTTTTTCATTTTCAAGCCATACTCCTGCTAATCCAACTACAACTATATCAATTTCTGTAATTTTAGATATATTAGCCATTTTACATAACTCTACAATCATATTTAGAGTTCTTTCACATGCTTCGCCGAAGCCGATAGCACCGATACGGGTCGTTCCAAATTTTAATTCAGAAATAATATTATTGCCTGAAAATAACACTCCGTGGGTTTTTGTACCACCACCGTCTATACAAATTATTTTATAATCTTCTTTTAACGTCATAATATTTTTTATTTTATAATCTTAATATATTACACATCAAAATGCGTGCCAAAAATATTTACCACAAAAATAATGTTTTTAGCATAATTTATTTCTATTTATAAAATATAGTTTAAAAATAATTTCTATGTATTAAAAAAAGCACTCCTTTGAGGGAGTGCTTTTGGTTTGTTAATAATATTAGTTGCTATTTAGCAACGTCTATTTTGTATGAGGTTGTTTTGTTTTTAGATGCAAGAATAACAAAATATGTTCCGCTGCTCAACTGATTAAATTTATTATTGATATGCAGCATATTTTCTCCTGCTATTCCCATTCCATAAAACAATTCTGCAACAAGTCCGCCGCTTGCATCCATTAAAGTAAGTGATACTTCTTGGGCAGCAGGCAAAATATAATTGATTGTTGCTTCATAACTAACAGGATTTGGCATAATATTCAATATTCTAAAATTAGGGTCATTTTCTTCTAAAATACCGTTTCCTACTTTTACATAAATAGAATCCCAAGATTCACCACAACCATTTAAACTTGATATACTAACACTATACATACCTTCTTCATATGTACTAATGCTACTTACTGTATAATTAGATGATGCTGCACCAAATAAATTTGTTCCGTCCAAATACCATTGATACTGATAAAAAGTTCCAGGTTGCGGTTGTAGAGTTACAAATAGTGCTAAATTTCCATCCTCATCAACATTAAGAGTATCACTACCATTAGCTATAGTTTGTTTCATAGGAACTACTACTGGTGGAGTTTCTACTATTAAAGTACAAGTGTTAGACGCTATTCCTGCTAATAAATTAACATATTCTATTACTAAATAATACGCCCCTGCATCTGATGTAGTGATTCCTGTTATATTTAAATTATTGGTATTTGCTCCACTGATATTGCCACCATTTGATACTAACAAAGAGTCGTCATTTTGTATTTTATACCATTTATATATAACTGGTTCGGAAGGGTCTGTTAGATTTACAATTACTGAAATATTTGCGTCTTCGTCCAAGCAAACTATTTTATTACTTGGTTGAGTAACTATTTTTATTGCAGGTGCTTCTTTTAATTGTATCGGGTCAGTATCAGTTCCAATTGCATCACAAAGCCCTGTTACTACACAGTAATAATAATCAAATACTTCACCTGTAGCATCAAGTTCAGAAAAATGGTCATAATCTATATCAACTATCATTAAAATTGAAGATTTAGTTCCGATATAATGTCCATCATCATTTAATATTATTGGATTCTGATTTTTCTTTTTTCTATACCATTGATAAGTAACAGGAACATTCTCTGTAGCACCAGGAGTTACCACACTTACTTGCATTTTAGCATAGCCATTCTCAATTCCATAGACAGTAGTTGTTTGATATATTATTTCGGTATTGCCGAACAAGAACAATTGCACTTCATCAGTGAAAGTAGTATCCAATTCGCCCTGACAATTTATATATATCATTTGCAATTTATATTTTCCTTCGTCTTCGTATCGCAAATCTGTAAATGGTAAATAAGTTGTATCTGTTCTACGTTGGTCATACATTATGCCATCATTTATACTTACAGGGTCACCCTCATTATTATATCTTATGAACGGCAGACCATCTTTATACCATCTATATCTGTTTTTGAATCCTACTTCTTGTGGTTCTGTTATCGCTGTGCTTAACTCTTGTAAAATACTACCATTTAGACATGCAAATACAGGCACGGGTTGCTGTGCTATTTCGGATGCTTCAGTTAAATTTATATCCACCGCAGGCAATTCTAAAGTATTACCTACGGGACATTCACTAATACCTAATATAACACATCTATAAATACCTTTATCTTCATCAGAACGAGCAGAAAATATTTTAAATGTATCCATTCCTGCAGTAGGATTTACTGTTTGAGATATAGGTAAAAATTCACCAACATTTAAATCAAATTTTTCCCAACGATAGCCCGTCACTGTACCATCTGCATCTGGTCGTATGCCCGCTGCTAACCATATATATGATCCTCTACAAACACCCGCTGCTAATTCTTCTACAGAATGTGAAGATTCAAATGTATGAGTTCCTGCTGTTAATGGATAGCCCACACTTACTTCTATTTCAAAAGAAAAATATGTTGCATCTAAATTACAATATCCAGGATAAGAATTTGCACGCAATCTATATTTACCTGATATTGCATTTGCTCCTGCTTGGGTAGGAGTAAATGTTAAATCTAATACATTACTTGTCTGACCTGACACAGAAGTCCATATTCCACTTGGTTGTTGATATTCCCATTGCAAACTTTGATAACTGCCGATAACTCTTGCTGGAACTGATACCACACCCGAAGTCATACACGCTATTGCGCTTTCAGGTTGGTCTATAAATTCAGGAACCTTTAGAACTAATAACTCACAGACATTCGTTTCGCTTGAAATGTAACCCACAGTGGATAAACACATAAACTTAATTGATTGTTCTGAAGTCGGGCTTGCTATATAGAAATATGGATAGTAATCTGTTGTATAGCCACCATTTTCCAAATTTAATGTATCTAATGTTTCTACATTTATCCAAGTATTTATTGATGTAGGAATATAAGCCCTATCAACATTATCTAACCAACCATTAAAACGCTTTATTATAGGTAACATCACACTTTCTGCAGCCTCTTCACAAATTATAATCTGTGAAGGAACATCGGCAGCAGTATCTATTATCTGTAATTTTATCATTGTTTCATCTGCACCAACTGTCGTCATATTTATAAGAGTATTATCCGATAAGCCACGCCGGTCACCATCTATATCTAAATTACAACCCGGATACTCCGCAGGATTCAATGCAGGAACTAATATTTCTGTAAGACCTAATATTCCGCCATCTAAATGACAATCCGAACCACCTATGAAATACGCCTCTATATCTGTTACTTTAGATGAAGTATTATCATTATTGATTGGTGCCCAATTATAGAAACTTATACCTGTGCCAGGAGTGGCATTAGGAGCTAATTGGAATTGGTTTTCACCATTAAAGAGATTGTATTTACTACCTGTTATTATAGTAGAACTTATAGGACTTAATACAAATACTGATGCCACAGTGGATGTGCCTTCTACTAAATTACAGAACAAATTATTGGCTATATCTAATTCTGCATTATTGGCTGCACCATAAAATATAGTAGCATATCTTGCATTTCCACGATTGTTTAATATGGCTGTATTATGATATATCTTTACATTTGCTAAGTTTTCTACATCAAATACTGTTGCTACTCCCGTAGCATTAGCACTACTTACGCTGGCTATACTATTATTGTAAATATTTAAATTTAAGTTTTGTCTTGCTGTATTTCCTTTTATCACAATTGCACTCGTTACCGCTGTATTAGAAGCACCTTCTATACCACGTATGTAGTTGTTGCGAAGAGTTATGTTATTAGAAGCATTTAACAAATTTATTCCACTGCGAACTGCCAATCCATTATAACCAATGATATTTCTATCTACCAAACCATTTGTAGCCCCATTATAAATATGTATCGCACTCACCGAAGAACCCGATATTCTATTATTTAATATTTCAAAACCGCCACTGATACCATTTACTTTTATCGCATGAGCAGCACCATTTATCTCCATATTCTTTATTAGTATGTTGCCCGCACCATTAGTTATTTCTATTGCTGCACCATTTGCGGTCTTGGTGAAAACTAAATCATAACCCGATTCTGATTTAGATAAATCCGAACCATTAATTGTAAAGTTCTTTACGCCCGACAAACGAACAACCGCCGATGTGCTATCATTCTTCGTATTAGATAATGTTAAGTCCCTTACTGCATCGTCATCAGGACGCAATAATATTTCTATATGGTCGCCAAACAATGACGGACCAAATGTGGCTGTTGCGGTATCCGAAACACTCGTCACTATACGTATCTCTGTGTTCTTTGTAAATCCTAACTGATTATAATCTTTGGCTAACTCTGCTAATGTATTATAACTGAAATTCTCATCTTGATTAGTTGGCTCGCCTACCCAATAAATACCATTACTCATTGGGGCACGTATTGTCTTGTAACCATCAGGGTCTGTATCTTTTACAAGGTCAGTTATATCCATTGGACTAACTGTTCCAAAAAACTCATCTACATGGTTCAATATACAAGATACAAACGCCGCATCTATTTTTTGAAAATTACTCTTGCTCTCGTCTGATTCTATCTGATAACTCAACCAAAAATAATTATCGCCCGTTGATAATCTAAATCCATCACCCGAATGCTTAAATGTTAAGTTGTTTATATTACCGCTGTTTACTATTACATCACTGCCTACTTGTCTCGCTGTGCTGAACGATGGCTCGCTACCACTATAAAACAATCTTGCGTGCGTTATCTGACCATTACTATAACTCTCCTTGCCATCAAAAACAAATTCACTCGCATATAAATATGGATCCGCATCTTCACCTGAAATCTTTATATTTGTTCCCAAAATGTCTACATTTAAAGCACCTACGGGAGCATATTCTTTCTCTAAATCATGAAAACAATTTGCTCCACTAAACTTCTGACCAGGAGTATAATTCATATTTAATCTTAAAAAACTTTTTGCTACAGCATAACTAGTATTCCAATTAGTAGTTTGTGGATATTTATACCAAGTATCTGTTGTAGCAGGAATATTGGCTGAAGATGTACTAGAATAAGTATACATATAATATCCCGAAGTTGATGGAGCCGTTGAAGCATGGTTTGAATAATAACAATAAATGGATTGACTTCCTGGAAAATAATAACCACGCCAAGCATGACGCATTACTATAATATCTAAACCATTACCCTCATAATCAAACGGGTTTTCAAACTCTATATCCATCCATCCTGGGTTAGTTGCAGTTGAAGGATACCAATAACTTGCTGTACTCCAATGACTAACAGGAACATCTGGCCAAGTAAATGGACCTTTGACTAATTTATAACCATCGGCTGTTAGGTCCGCCATATAATCTGCCATATAACCATTATTTAATGCAGTAAATGACGCTCCTGTAGACGAAGAAGCGAATCTGTTATATATTCCATCAGGCCACCCCTCACACATAGTTGCACTTTTATTAGGATTGTTACGCATAAATATATAAAAACTATCAAACCGTCTGTCCGGCCAATCAGCACTGGTCCTAGGCATTAAATAACTATTATACACATATTGCAAATGAAACGCCATATTTTCTATTGAACCAGGTAAATCACCAAGTTCTGCTGCATTATAGGTCATTACTTTCATTTGAGTTTGATAATAAGAATAAGTCCCAACTCTATAATCTGAATTCGTTGTCGTAGATAAAGAGAACGTAGGGGCACCATATTCATTTACTGCTCCTGTATACACATACCCGCCTGTAATACAACTCGTTGCACCATCAGGGTCAAAATTGCTATACTCTATATCTAAATTGGGTGAACCACCCGCAAGGATTACCAATGATTCTAACTTCCCGTCTATGATATTTGTCCCTTCAGGACAAGCACGGCTTATATCATATACTAACCAAAAATTATATTTGCTCTCGGGAGATATAAGCATTGTCGGAAATGTAAAATTAAATGTATCGCCATCAACACCTGTTAAGCCAGGACCTACCCTAAAACTCTGCAACAAATCTGCGGTTTTAGGGTCAAACTTCCCATCAGCACCTGTATAATATAACTTCGCCGTTGATACATAACCTTTATTTCCGCTACCCTTACCGCTAAATTTTATACTACTCAGGGTATTATTCGGCGATAAGAACTCTGTCGTGCTAATACGAACATTAAGAATACTAACGTCTGCCATACCAGGAGTCACTTTTGTGGGACTCACTTGGCTAACTTTCACATTATCATTTCCCGAACCATATACAAACCTAAAATTAGATTTATATTGATAAGTATAAGATGTCGTGGCATTTGCTCTGTTAGGACTAGTCAAATCATCTGTCCATTGATATTCTCCAAGTATATATTGCCCTGGTGAACTAGTTGCTCTTCTATAACAAGAGCCAGAGCCAGATTGTTGAACATCACCGCCCTTAATAAAATTTCCCATATGCCATCTAAATATAATAGAACCACCCGTATATTCAAAAGGTTCGTCAAACACTATATACATCCAATCACCTGCATTATATTGTGATGCCGATGACTCCTGTTCAGCAAGAGCCAAAGCAGGATTCCACGCATCTCTATGATATACATGCGACCAAGTATAAGTATGAAAATTATAAGATGGAAGCGAACTACTACTCATAGTAAAATTAGACGGCACATTTAAAAGGTGAACATTAACAACAGGATAATTACCTGCACCATTAATCCAATTATTGTTTGCACAAGTAGATGCAGTAGACCATTGAACTGCGATTGCTTCAATCAATCCTGCTGAGCCACCCGCAAGAGCAATATCTGCTGCGGTTATTAGTTCATAATTAATATCATCAGTAGCCCACCAAATCATAGGCCAGTATGTTCCATTTGATGTTCCAGGAGTATTTGGGATATATATAGTATCCTGTGCCACTGATTTTGTAGTGCAAACCGTCAGTAATATAGCCATACACCCCGCCAGCATAATATATTTTCTGAAAGATTTCATTCTAACCGAGTTAGCAAACATATAGAAATCTTCCGTGGCGTTCTTCAACTTCTGAACGCAATTGTTTACCAGTGTTGTAGCCGTTTGGCATACTGGCATAAAAACTTTTTTGAATAAATCTTGATAGTTATTCATAAAAAAGACCTTAATATTATTAATAAAAAATTTCGTATTTA
>Ga0082212_10006415_pt1 | contig 15817 bp, 10 predicted proteins | sample TergutNt197P3_FD_71548 | JGI IMG/M metagenome (GOLD analysis project Ga0082212, IMG submission 71548) | Neocapritermes taracua P3 segment gut microbial communities from Petit-Saut dam, French Guiana - Nt197 P3 | ecosystem: Host-associated > Arthropoda: Insects > Digestive system > Gut ...
AATAGAGGAAAGCGACCTGATAGAAGCGGCAAAACTCGACCCCACCCTGACCGTTTTGCTGGATGTGACCGAACCGGAGCCCCCCGAAGAAGAAAGCGAGCTCTACAAATTGGAAAACGTGATCCTGACCCCGCATATAGCCGGCTGCACCGGGGACGAAATATTGCGCATGGCCGAATATATGTACGGCGAGTACAAGCTGTATGAGAGCGAAGGAAAACTCGCCTACGAAGTGACCCTCGATATGCTGGAATATATGGCGTAGCGCTATTTTTCGTCTTTTTTCTTTTTGAACGCGCTTTCGCGGTTATCGATCAATATGACGCCTTTTTCCACGCGGGACGCGAGCGCGGCCACAAAACCCGCATGGTCTTTTGGCGAGACGATAACGCTTTTGATTCTTCCTTTTGATTCCGAATACAGAATTTTATAGGCGCCGAAAGACGCTTCGTTCATATACACGCCGAACCCCCTGAAAGTCATTAGGGTCGTTTTTTCCACTGCCGTGATCATATGCAGGGCGATCTCTTCGCTTGGATATACGGGGTAAAACAAAGTTTTGATAGTCAAAAATTTGTCGTCTATGACATAGCTTCTGTGGGTCACGTCCGGCAAAAGCACGAAATCCAAAATAATTGCGATAATCGGAAAAAAATACAGCTCCAAAAACCACAGCCTCACCACGATGACGTGAGCCAAAATCGCCAGCCCCCAAATCCACCATCGCTTTGCCGCCCTGAATTTTTCCTGATTTGCCGCATTCAGGTCATTCATTGAAATGCCCCCTCCGCAGTGTAAATTTTATTTACTTTCATGCCTTTATGATACCACGTTTCCGGATAATTGTCAATAGGTTTTTCTAAAATAATAAAAATTTTTTCATGAAATATGCTCCGAAATGTTTCGGAGCATATTTCGCTTGGCATAAGGCCTTAATTTTTCAGCAGATCGATAAATTCCGTCAAATGGTTTTCATATATCCCGTGAGGCAGCGCCCTGTATTTTTTGCACAAAGAAGCAGCATAGCCCACAATCTCGCCCATCATTCCAGTCGTTCGCATGACCCTGACCGTGCCCAGCGCATCGTGGCTCACGCTTATGTTCCTGCCCGCCATGAATAAATTTTTGATGTTCCGCGAATAAAGGCAGCGGTACGGCACGAAATATGGGTTGGCGGGCAGGTTTTCGTTGTATGCCGACGCGATGAATGCGTCGCCTTCGTGAAACGAGGGGTAGTAATCGCGCTTGGGATAATGGACGTCGATCGTCCATGTAGAGGGCAGGCACCCGTCTTCAAAGCTGCGGTTGGCGAACACGTCGTTTTTGGTCAGGATCCAATCTCCGAGAAGCCGCCTCGATTCCCTTTTCCCGCCGATATAGTTCGCATAGCCCAATTTGTATGTGGCGAGAACCCCGTCCGTATTTTTCAAGGCGTCGAATGCCCCGTACATCGCCCTGAAATTGGTGTCCCTGGCGTATTCGGCTTTTTCGATCGGATCATGCTCGAGTCCGCTCTCCCAATACCAACCGCCGAGCGCGAGCTCGGCTTTTTCGTCGCTTTCCGCGCGTCTGCCGGGAAAATCCGAGCGCGACAGATCGATTGCCCAAGGGCAGCGCGGAAAGCTTGTCTCTTTGCCCGTATCCTCCACATACCAAACATTGGTCATGCCCATATGGCCGTTCGTGGTGGTTTCATAATCCGCTCCGGCCGCATATCCGAGCGCGGCGTCGCCAGTGGCATCCACGAAAAGATCCGCCGAGATGATTTTTTTGGCGTATGTTTTCACATCGATGCAGACGACGCTTTTTATGGCGCCGTTTTCTACTTTCGCTTCTTTGACGAACTGGCCCAAAAACAGGCTTATGTTCGGGATCGCCTTTATCGCCTCGAGCCGTTTTTGGTCCTCGTATATGGCTCCGATGTTTGTATGCCCGTAGTGGGCGTGTTTTTCGGGTTCAAATGACCGGGTGATGTCGCCGATTTTTTGAAATGGCGCGAAGTTCGTCTCCCCGCCCAGCCAAACCCTGACTTCCGAGCTGTTGTTTCCGCCCAGCACGAATCTGTCCTGAACTAACGCGACTTTTAAATTGTTGTTTGCCGCCGATACCGCAGCCGCCATCCCCGCGATGCCGCCGCCCGCTATGGCTATGTCGTAATGACCCGCGTTTTCGGCGATATCATCTATGAAAGCTTCCCTTAGATTTTCATACTCCGTTTTTTTGCTCCCGGGCGCAAAATCCAAATCCGGCGTCAGATATACCGCCGCGCATCTCCCCTCAAATCCCGTCAGATCGACAAGCGACACAGTGACTTCGCCCGCGCCTATATCACAAATCCCCGCATTTTGCCAGTGCCAGTTTTCGCCTTCGTCTCCAAGCGGTTTTGACTGCCAATCGCCGACGCCTACCGAAAAAAGCCCGGGCGCGATGCCTTTTTTCCAATGCTCGACCCAATCTTTCGTATACGCCCATATTTTGTATTTGCCGGGATTTTTGATGCTGACTTTTTTTGTCGCGTCCGCGACCTTTTCGCCGAGCCCGTGGGCGAGAAGGTATGACGATCCGATGTTGGGGATAAACTGCGTGTCCAAAACCCAGCCCCCGAAATTTTCAAACGCGCTTGTCGATACGAATATCGAATTTTCTTTTATGTATTCATTCATAAATTCCATTTCTCCTAAATTCCGCCGAAGACAGCTTTTCCGACAGCGCCTTGATTTCATCTTCGGTGTTCACCCAAAAATCGAGATGCACCCAAGCGTCGCGGCTGAGTTTCGGATACCATTCCGCGGGCATCGACGGGCATATTCCGACATGGCCGGCCAGATACTCTATAGCTTCGGCTATGAACTCGTTGTCATAAGGATGGGTTATGTTGAACATTTTAAAATCCGGGATTTTTTTGAAGCCGTCCCATTGGTGCCTGGAATTTGCGCAGGAATGCATACAGAGCCCGCCGTAACGCAAAGATATCCTCTGAAGCTCCGGCAAAAAAAACTCTTCGAACAGCCCGGGGCCGACCGCGCCTATTTCATCTTCTGATACATCCATTCCGCAGGGCATATAATAATCCGGGTCGTGCGCGATGAATTCTTTTCCGTAGCGGGAAAACCACTCGTCGAAAAACGCGAAGAACAAAACGGATACTTTTTCGGCAAGTTCCCTGACCGCTTCGGGCTCCTCTATCATGGCCGCGAAAAAATAGTTTTTGTCCCAGATCAGGGCGGCTATGTCCATCGGCGTCTGCGGATCGACCATGTTGAGCAGCACGTCGTTTCCGCAGCGCTCTTTTATCTTGTCCGCCATTTCGAAAAGATAAAACAGCGAACTGTCCTCCAGTTTCGGGATTTTGACCTCTTTGACCTGCGATGCCTTCGTGATCATCGGGAGCGCGAAAGGCCTGTTGTCGGGCGGCCGCCGCACTTCGCAGCCGAAAGCTTCGCCGAATATTTCGGTCCCCGTTATGCAGTTGCCGTATGGGATGAAATCGTCGTCCACCCATTCAAAGCGCGACATCCAGGTTTCATATTGTTTTACCGCCCAGTCTATCCTGCGCTGCATATTTTCGCGGTAGGTCTGCGGCAGCACATTTTTTGCATGGTCGCTTGCCACATGGATATGATACAAGCGCCTGTAATCCGGGTCATTGTCATAGAACCGCATGTAGCGCCGCTTTTTGGCTTCCATAAGCTCAGACATAAAATTATATCTCCTTGTACAGTATCAGTTCGGAAGTGTTTATGCTCTCAAGGGTTATGTTCAGCCCCGCATTGGCGAGCTCATATCCGCTCATCGTCGCCTTTTCGCCGCTGTTTTTGAAGGTCACTTCGTAATTTTTGCCTTTGTCGGCTCCGCCAAGGCGCAAACGGTAAGTCTCAATTCCGGAATCGAGCTTGAACATCCCGCAATAACCCCTGGATTTGTCCTTCGCGCCGTATTCGAGCGCGCAGAAAGACGCGGGCTTGGCCATTCCGATATAAGGCGTGTGGTGGTACACGACCGCCCCATTTTCCATCACCGGACGGCAGAACCCCTTGGCGAGCTCTATGTATTCGCGGGATTTTTCGAAATATATGCTGCTTCTGTCCGCGTTCTGCGCGCCGAAGCCCACATATATGGGGATCGCGAACAGCGTCACGCGCAAATGCGTTTCGAGGTCGGCGAGCTGGTGGGCGAGGTGTATATGGTTGTGGTAGTACACGATCGCTTCCGGCGGCAAAAACAAAGTCATCGCGTTTATACGGCGTATGGATAGCGGCATCTGGCTGAAATCGGACTCGCAGCAATAGTCGAAGCGGCTCATCATGCCCAAATCGGTCCTGCCGCCGCCGCTGGCGCAGCTTTCCATCGCTATGTCCGGATTTTGCCGCCGGACTTCCTCATACACTCCGTAAAGCGCCTCGAAATGCCGCCAGGTCTTGTTCTCGGCGTAACCGTCCACCATTGTGGCAAGTCCTTCCGGGGGACGCATATTGTAGTCGGTTTTGAAAAAATCGAGCTTTTTGTTCAATATGACGTCTTTGATGCAGTCGGTGACATATTTGGCCGCTTCGGGATTTGAGAGGTTCATCTCCCATGAACCGCCCTCGGTTTTGTATTCGGGATGCTCTTTGTATATCTTTGCGGGCTGGTTTACCGCTTCGGGTTCCATCCAAAGCCCGAACATCATATCTTTTTTGTGGCAGTAGTCGCGGATCCCGCCAAGCCCGCCCTCGGGCAGAAACGAGCCTTCGAACCAGTCGCCCCTGTGTTCCCACCAGCCCGCGAAAGGCTCGCCGTACCAGCCCGCGTCCACCATGTACGCCTCGATCCCCATTTCGTGCGCTATGTCGATTTCGCGCAGTATCCAGTCGCCGGGTTCCTCGACCACGCGGGCGGCTATGGTGTACATCCGTTTTTTGCCCTTGCGCTGCGGTATCACCGAGCTTCTCAAATGCATATGCCACTCTTTCACGGTTTCGTCGGTGCCTTGGTGCGAAGGGCCGATATGCACTGCGGGGGATATGACGGTTTCGCCCGCGGCGATCACGCGAAGCGGGGCTTTTCCGTATGGGCCGGTTTCAAAGGAAAGGATTTTGGCGTTTCTGTCGTAGGCGAACTTCGTCTCGAAACCGCCCGACCAAGCCAAGGCGAACATAAAGCTTTCGCCGCTTATGTTGTTTTTTGCGATATAGTACGGGGCTCCGAATGTCTGCCTGAAATGGTTGGCGAAAACATATTCCGGAAGCGATATGTCCACCCATTTTATGTTGGATTCCTCGGATGGGCTGTATGCATCCATATACGCCACCGAAAAAGGTTCCTCGCATTCCCTGTGCTTGGAGAGCGTGGTTTCCATGTAGTTCAAAGCCTGAAATTCGTTTTTCCACAATATGCCGCAAAACGGGGAGACTTTCGAGAGGGCGGCGGGCGCAGAACCCGTGTTTTTTATCTCCAGCCAGCGCGTTATGTACGAGCTTCCGTCGAGCCTTGTGCATACCTTCAATTCCACCGGGCGAAGGCTGTGCTTTAAAGTGGTGATTGAAACGATGTGCCCGCCGTCGTCGGTTTTTTGCTCATTTTTTTCAAAGCTCCATCTGTCGTGCAGCGACTGCCCGTCCATTTCAAGGCTGAAACCCGCCGCAGGAGAATTCATCGGGTCTATGCCCCCTAAAATCATGGCGGCTATGTTTTCCCTGTGCACCTGATTCGAAGCCGACCAGTAAAGCCCTATGTAGCACCCGTTTTTGACCGCTTCCTCCAACACTGTATTGCCCGAGACAAATCTCACGATGTCGCTTTCCCCGCTTTTGTAGTGCATCGCAGTTGGTTTTATCATGATTCAATACCTCCAATTATTTTTGTTTTACGATTAATTTAGATTATATCAAACTTGGGCAAACGTGTCAACAAAAAAATAATATTTATGTTGTTTTTTCGATTTTTTTGTGATATAATGGTTTCAAAATCGTGAAAGGAAGCAATATCCATGAAAAAAGTAACCGCCATCGAAAACTGCCTGCCGCACGTAAAAGGCCTGTCCCGCGGCTCCACCCAGCGCACAGCCCGGCTGTGCGAAGAAGTTTCTACCCGCTATTTCGGACCTTTTGACGAAATACACGCCGCAAACAAAACATTTGTCCCCACCGAAAACGCTTCCCCCTGGCAAAAAGCCAGCGAACGCTTCGCCCATGTGCGCGACCGGTTGACCCCGTACATACGCCCTGACGATTTAATCGCCGGAGCCTTAGTCCGAGGCGACGGACCCACCGGGTCGGGCTGGAAACCTGCGGGCGAAGACGGATATATCGCGCATTTCGCAAATAACGTGAGCCCGAAAGAGCCCGGATGGGTTCATGAAATGGCAGTGCGCGGCCTGATTTCGCCGCAGGGGTCTTTCAACCACAAAGTGGTGGATTACGCGGGGTTTTTACGCATTGGCAGCCTTGGCATGATCGAGCGGGCCGAAGAGCTTCTTTTGAGCCGCTCCGGCATCGGGCGCGAAATAACCGAAGGGTTCATTTCCGGCCACCGCTGCATGATAAGGACGGCAAACCGATACGCCGACGAATACGCGAAACTGGCGAAAAACGCAGCTACGGAAACGGAAAAAAACGAGCATCTGGAAATGGAGCGCATATGCCGCAAAGTGCCCGCATACCCGGCAGGAACTTTCCATGAGGCGGTGCAGATGCTGTGGTTTTCATATATGGTGTCCAGCGACGGGACCGGCAGGCCGGATCAATATCTGTACGAATATTACAAAGCCGATTTGGAAGTGGGGCGCATAGACGAGGCGCGCGCCCAAGAGCTGATAGAGGCGTTCATGATAAAGCTGCACGGCGAATGCTTTGAGGGAGTGTTCAACGTTTCCTCGGTGCAGACGATGACTTTGGGCGGCTGCGACCCCGAGGGAAACGATTCGTGCAACGATTTGACCCGCTTGTTTTTGCAAGCGATAAAAAGCGTGCGGCTGCTTCGGCCCACAGTATACATCCGCTGCACCGAGCAAACGCCCGAAGACATATTGGACTTGGCCGTCGCGATGCTCGGCGAGGGGCTTGGCGAGCCCAACTTTTACGGGGACAAACCCGTGGTCGAAGGACTGACCCGCATGGGAGTGCCGCTAAAAGACGCGCGCGACTACGCACTGAGCGGCTGCGCCGAAGTGGTTTCGCCCGGCAAGGGAAACTGGGGCGCGCCCAACGGCTGGATAGATATGGCGCGGCTCGCCCTCGAATCGCTGCACGAAGCGGCGGACGGCGAATCCGTAGCGAAAAATATAGGCGAATTTTGGGAAATATACCAAGAAATGTGCGAAAAGGTGGCCGAAGCCTGCGCGATTTCCAATTTGCACACCGACGAAACATGCGCTGATTTCCGGTACGAATCCACCATCATGTATCCGGTTTGCTTGGAAAAAGGGCTGGATGTGATGCGCGGCGGGCTTGAAACCTATTATGGGCATTGGGAAGGCATAGGGCTCCCAAACGCCGCGGATATGGTGTATTCAGCCGACAAAATGGCCTGGGAAACCGGGGAAAAGCTTTCGGATTTAATGCATAAAACCGAAATCGAACAAGATGAATCATTTATATCCTCTTTGCGCAAATTGCCCAAATTCGGAAGCGACAATTCGGATGTGGACCAAATCGCCGCCAAGTTGGTCGAAATATTGTCGCGGGCGCTGGAGTCCCGCAACCCCGGAAAACGGCGCGCTTTGTTTTTGGGCCATTTGGCGGGCGGAGAAAATATGCATATCGCCTACGGAAAACATATGCAAGCCACCTTGGACGGCAGGCGCGCCGGACAGCCTTTGGCGGATTCGATGGCGGGAAGCCAAGGGCGGGCCGCTTCCCCCACCGCCGCGATACAATCGCTGTGCCGCCTCGACCATTCAAGGCTGCAAGCGGGCAACGTGTCCACTTTGCGGCTCGCTCCGGCCGATTTCGCCAGCGAAGGCGACCGCGCAAAAGTGGCGGATCTGATCCGCACATTTGTAGCTTTGGGCGGAAGCCAGCTGCAGCTCAACGTGCTCGACACCGCCATACTGCGCAAGGCGCAGCAAAACCCGCAGGAATATGCGGGGATTATCGTGCGCGTGGCGGGCTACAGTTCGGCTTTTGACGGGCTCGGCAAAATTGTGCAGGACGAAATAATCGCGCGGTATGAAGCCTTGGCGTGAATTATTCGGAAAAAACAAGGAAAGGTTGCCAAATCATGAAATTTAAAATTATATCGCTTATATCAACCGTATTTCTTTTATTAATTTTCCAGTCCTGCAAAAGCGATGGCGGCGGCGACAGGCAAAATGCCGGGGAACCGGACGGCGCCGCAAACGCGGAAGAAAAAACGCCTGAAACGACGGCGGCCGAAATCGAACCGGAGCTGCCCGAGGCCGACTTCGGGGGATATGAGTTTACATTTCTCGTCAGGATGATAGACGACCCTCATTGGCTCCCGTACAATCCGAGGGAAATATATTCCGAAGAAGAAAACGCGGAGCCGATAAACGACGCGGTGTACAGGCGAAACAGATATGTCGAGGGAAAGTATAACTGCGCGATAAAACAAGTCCAGACGCCGAGTTATGCGAGCGATCTGCAAAAAACGGTAAAAGCCGGGGATGATGTTTATTCTGTTTATTACGCCGCCGTCACCGATCTGACTTCGACGGCGGCCAATGGGCTTTTCCATGACTTGTTCGCAATGCCGCATCTCGACTTGGCCGCTTCATGGTGGGACCAAAATGCGGTGAAGTCGCTGTCCATCGGCCATCGGCTGTTTTTTGCCACGAGCGATTTGATGATTGTGGACAAAGACAGCACATCGACTTTGGTGTTCAATAAAAAACTCATACAGCAGCACGCCTTGGATAATCCCTATGATCTCGTGCATGCGAACAAATGGACTTTGGACAAACTGACCGAAATGTCGCGCGGAATCGCGCAGGATCTGAACGGGGACGGAATCATGGACTACAACGACAAATTCGGGTTCGTGGGGTATCGGAACGCCGCGTTTTCGCTTGTCCATGCCGCAGATGTATGGATCGCCCAAAAAGATAAAGACGACATTCCGTACTTCACGCTCAACACGGAAAAGTTTTTTTCAGCGTTTGACAAGGCCTGCGATTTGATGTATGACCCTGGTTCATACAACATACACCATCTCGAGGGCAAGTTCCCCGAAATCTACAAAATCTCGGCGCAGATGTTCATGGAAGACCGTTCGCTTTTTTACTGGATACTGCTGCACGATATATTCGATTTCAGGGATATGGAAAGCGATTTCGGCATATTGCCTCTGCCCAAATACACCGGCGAGCAAAAAGAATATTATCATGAAGTCAATCATTATCACGGCCACGCCCTCGCGGTTCCGGTATCAGTCGACAATCTTGAACGCACCGGAATCATCCTCGAGGCGCTCACGGCAAAATCGAGATACACTTTGCTTCCCGCTTATTACGACATATCTCTCCAGCGCAAATTTTCGCGCGACGACGAGAGCCAGGAAATGCTCGACATAATTTTTTCCTCGCTCATGTATGACGTTGGCGCGATAAACGAATGGGGCAGCATATTCTATAATCTCGTCATGATGACGATGAAAAACGACAGGGACATCGCTTCAAAATTTGAAAAATACGAAGCCAAGGCTTTGCAGGATATGCAAAAAACCATAGACCTGTATGAAAAAATAGGAAAATGACGGTCAGGCGTTGACAGCGCGGAAAAAAGATTCGAAAGATTTCAGTTTTCCAAAGCGGCTTCCGAAGCGGCGGCGAGATTTTCGGGGGGCACGTCGGGCAAAACCGCTTCGTGGCTCGGCGACACGATGAAATTGTTGCCGAAGATCTTTTTGAGCCTTCTCACTTCGAGCTTTATCTGCGCCGCCGTCCCCTCCCTCAAAAGGATCTGCGTGTCCACCCCGCCGACAAACACTATTTTGCCCCCGAATTTTTCCGCCAAGTTTTCCGCGTCCATCCCCACCGCGAGCGCCTGTATCGGATGGAGCCCGTCGATTTTAGCCTCGATTATTTCGGGTATCGCCTTCACCACCGAGCCGCACGAATGCAAAAACGCGTATAGGCCGTATGATTTGGCCTGGGCCGCTATTTTTCTTTGGTACGGCATCACGAATTTTACAAACATCTCAGGCGAGATCATCAAATCGAGCTGCGTGCCGAAATCGTTGCCGAAAAAGCAGGCCTCGACCTCTGGCGCGTATTCGTCGAACAGTTTTTTGTTCATGCCCATGTAAAAATCCACCACGCGCTCCGTCACGGCTATGACCAAGGCGGGATCGGTGTGCATTTTCACGAAATAGTTTTCCATGCCGAACATATCGGCCACTACATGATAAAACGGCGCCCAGGCCCCGGTCAATATCGGGACGCCGTTTTTTTTCGCCGTGTTTTTCGCGCTTTCGAAGCCTGAAAAATCGTAGTATCGGACATCGGGCCAGTTCAACTGCCCGACCGATTCGATGTCGTCGTCGGTAAGACTTGACAGATGGGCGATATTTTTGTTTTTGTACAGCTCAAATGCGTGGTCGCCGCCGGGGTGCCTGTACGCCCCCCGGCCGTCCGGGATCCAAGTGAATGTGTCGCCCAGTTTCAGGCCGAGTTCAAAATCGCTGCTCACGCCGAAGTATTTATATAATCCTGCGGCGCTTTCCGGGTGCGGGTTGCCGTGCCAGAATCCGCACCGATCGCTTTTGTGCTCCATGATATTTTTGAATAAGCTGTATTTGTCCATTTTGCGGCCCTGCCTTTTCTGTGTTGAGTTTTATATTTTCAAATATTTTAGTATTTTTAAAGCTGCTTTTAAATTGCCTCTTGACAAAGCAAATGAAGTCAAGTATAATAAAGTAAAGCATAACTGACTAAAATTAAAGTTGTTGAACGGACGGAAAGGTGATCGATCGATATGTTTATAGGCAGACAAAGAGAACTTGCACACTTGAACGGTCGGCATGAATCGGGCAAATTTGAATTCGCGGTTATCTACGGAAGGCGGAGGGTCGGCAAAACCACGCTGATCAACGAGTTTGTCCGCGACAAAGAGTGTATTTTGTATTCGGCGACGGAAACCAACGCAAAACAAAACCTTGAAGCACTGAGCAAGAGCGTTTACGCGCTTTCCGATGAATTCGGGGATTCGCCGGGAATTTTTGCGGATTTTCAGGCGGCTTTTAAAACTATATTCAAAATCGCCGAAAAACGCCGGATAGTGTTTGTCATAGATGAATATCCGTATCTCGCCGCTTGCTCCAAAGGAATTGCGTCAATTCTGCAAATTTTGATTGACCGGAACCAAAAGGATTCCAAACTGTTTTTGATTCTCTGCGGTTCATCGATGTCATTCATGGAAAACCAGGTAATGGGTTACGCCAGCCCGCTCTATGGCAGGAGAACTTGCCAATACAAGATAAAACCATTCGACATTTTCGAAACGCGGGATTATTTTTGCGGATTCAACGCGGAAGATTTGGCCGTGATTTATGGCATAACGGGCGGAATCCCTTTGTATATGTCGATGATGGATGAAAGCCTGAGCCTTGCCCAAAACATAAAAGGTAATTTTTTTATGCCAAACGCCTATTTATTTGAAGAGCCGGCAAATCTTATCAAGCAGGAGTGCCGCGACGCTTCCCAGTACAATTCGATTATCGCGGCTATTTCCGGCGGAGCATCACGGCTTTTTGAAATTTGCTCCAAAACCGATTTGAATACTTCGCTGGCAGCAGACTATTTAAACAAGCTCATTGGGCTCGGTATCGTAAAAAAAGAAAAACCGTTTACCTCTGCGAATTCCAAAAAAGCGATTTATTTGATCGAAGATTCTATGTTTCGCTTTTGGCACAAATTTGTGGGCGGCAACATTCCGGCGATAAACCGCGGTTTGTCAGATATTGCGTACAGCAAGGCCGAACCTTTGATTCCGGGATTTATGGGGGCCGTTTTTGAAGAAATATGCAAGCAGTATCTTTGGAAATTAAACGCCGAAGGCCAAACGCCTATCATGTTCACAGATTTGGGGCGTTGGTGGGGCAACGACCCGAAAGAAAAAAGCGAAGCGGAAATTGATATTTTAGCTGTCGACGGCAAGGATTCCGCTATTTTTTGCGAATGCAAATGGAGAAATGAAAAAGTGGAGCCTTCCGTGCTTGATGCGCTCATAAAGCGCGGGGATCTGTTTTCGTTCAAGCAAAAATATTTTTATATATTTTCCAAAAGCGGATTTGAAGACGATTGCGCGAAACGGGCGCATGAAATCGGAAATGTCGCGCTCGTCGCATACGAGGATATGCTGTAGCTGACAAATTGGTTTTCATTGTTTCTTTTTTCTTCTGCGGCCAATCATCATGAGCTTGAGCTCGTTCATGAATGTGTTGATGTCCTTGAATTCCCTGTACACCGAGGCGAACCTGACATAGGCCACCTCGTCGATTTCTTTAAGGCTTTCCATCACGAGCTCGCCGATTCTAAACGAGGGCACTTCCGGCTGGAGCTGGTTTTGCAGCTGTATCTCTATATCCCTCGCTATCTTGTTGATCTGCTCTTCTGACACCGAGCGCTTCTCGCACGCCCTTATTATCCCCCGAAGCAGCTTGTTCCTGTCGAAGCTCTCGCGCCGCTGGTCCTTTTTTATCACCATCAGCGGTATCGTTTCGACGACTTCGTATGTCGTGAACCTTTTTTGGCACTGTTGGCATTCCCTCCTGCGGCGGATGCTCGCGTATTCTTCCGCGGGCCTCGAATCCAATACTTTGCTCTCGATGTACCCGCAAACCGGGCATTTCACATTGAATCAACTCCTCCTTTATTCCCTGGCGTCTTTGGCGATGGGCAGATTTTGCAGAACCAGTTCTGTGTCGTTGATCAATTTCAGCACTTTGTCCCTCGGCACGTAAAAATCCCCGTTGCCGTTAAATCGGTAAAAACTGCGCCTGGTCAGACCTTCCACGAAGAAAAATTCAAAATCCCTCACGAACCCGTCCCTGTTCGTGACTATAAGCTCCAGCAAAGGCTCTTTTCCGTCGTACACGTCGGTTTCGTAGTCCAAAAGTTCGATTGAGAGCATGGCGTAGTAATATCCCCTGAAATAGTCGTCGTCGCCTATCTTGTTCACGATCAGGTCTTTTCCGTTGCCGCTAACCGTCAGTTCCTGACCGGTGCCTTCGAGCAAAAACACGGCATCTTCTTTCCCGGGGATCTTCACCACTATCGATTCGACGTCGTTTATGTTCTGGTCGAATATGCCCCTGTTCACGAACTTGAGCAGATCCCATTCCACAAACGGCTGCAGCTCGCCCTCGAATTTAAGCTTTTCCGGCGATATTTCGACAATCGAGCCATATTCCATGGATAAAACGTAATAGTTGCCCCTCTCGTTCGGCTTGGAGAAAACGAAATAGTAGCTTTTTTCCCTATGGTCGTTGCTTTCTTCGTCGTCCACTATGAAATCGAAAGTTATCCGCGCCGCCGGATCATCAAAACCGTATTCCCAGAGCACATCGGCCAGATCTTCGCTGAGTTCTTCGTCTTCCTCGTCCGAATAGAAAAGCGCAACCACTTCGTCGGCGGAGAAAGCATGCACCACCCTGTCCCCCGCGAAATATGTGAAAGCGTAGATGAGCGTGGAATAGCGGTCGGAGATTATATACGGGCTGGGGTATTTCATCTGCCAGTTCACAAGCGCCTCCGATCCCTCGGGAATCGGCGCGTTGTAGATTTCGAGCATCAGGTCGTATCCTTTGTAGAACTTGAAATTGTCCACATACAGCGTTTCGTTTTGTTTTATCGGCTCGGCTATGATCGGCAGCATGATCGAATACCTGTCGCTTAAAATCGTTTCTTCCATCATCGTGTCCAAAATGTATATGGCGGGCCTTATTCCGTCTTTGTCTTCATACATCACGTAATAGCCGCCGGTGGTGGGGATCTTGTCGCCGATTATCACTTTGTACCATACATCCTCGGTGGTGGTGACGATAAAATAGAGGTCGTCGTTGTTTCTCGAACCCAGCCCGAACTGCTCGAGATCTTCAAGTATTTCGTTGCCGTCGTCTATATCCTTGGCGGCCACTCTCTCCATGCTGAGCAAATAGCCCGAATTCGTGAAAAAACTCGCGATCGTCTCGCCGTTGATCGGAACAAGCTCCGCTCCCTCCACATAATAGTAGTTTTGCCCAAGGTGGTGGATCAGCTTGAAATTGTCGTTTTGGTTTTTCACTTCCACGCTTTTTATATATTCCCTTGTGACCTGCGGGGTTATCATGATCCTGTTGGCGTTCCCTGTCCCCAGTTCCTCGCCCGGCAGCAGCGTCAAAATCACTTCGTCGTTGCTGTTTTTGAGTATCCTGTTTCCATCTTCGAGGTATTCGATCGTGGTGGTCACCGGTTTGTTCAATTCGTCGATTATGGGTTTGAGCAAAAACAAGTACAGCCCGGCCAAAACAGCAAAAGCCGCCACGCACGATGCGACGATTATCATCTGCTTTTGGACTGTGGTCATCTGCTTTTTATGGGTCATATTAAACTCCTTATCATTCTGTTTGCGTGAACTGTATCGTTACACGTCATGAATGCCTCCTTTTCAGCCATACGACAACGCCGCATACGCTCACGACAAACGGGAGAAGCAGAACGCAGATCAGAGTCCACATATTCTGTTCTTCCATCGACATCACCAGTTTCGTGCTGTCGAACAACTTGAAATCTATGTCGGTGGAAATCTTCCTGCTGGTCATTATCCTCATCGCGTTTAGCATTATGTCCGAATTGCAATATGCGTTGTTTGGCACATAGGCCAAATACTCATAGGATCCGCTGACCAAAAACAGCGAAGTTTTGGGTTCGTTGTCCACGTACTGCGTTTTTTGGGCCACCACGAGCACGTTGCTTGGTTCCTGTTCGGAAGTCCTCCCGTCCGAGTAGCTGACATAGGAAGAAGGCGAGGAGAGCAGAACCGGGGAGACATCCCTCTCGCTCGCTATGTTCAGTATTTTTATGGGCTTGGCGTTGGGGACTATGGTTTTGGGCTTGCTGGAAAGCGCCCTTATGCTCGCTGTCAGCTCGTCGCCCACGTTACTGGCCTGGTTGTAGTCCGCTAAGAGGTAAAGCCCGGTGGCGCTGAGCGAATTTTTTTCGTCCACGATTTTGCTGCCGTGCTCAAACGCCATTCCGTATTCCTTCATCAGGTCGTCAAGCTCGGGTAGCGCTCCCTCGTCCGGCGAGGAAAAATACATCACGCTGCCGAACTGGTTTAAAAACGAAGCCACTTTGTCGATTTCGGAGCGCACCGTGGGGTTGTCGGGATCCGCCCCGATGAAATCCTTTCTCGGCTTGGATATGACCAAAATCTTCGCTTCGTTTATTTCCTGCTGCGTGGCCTGTGCAAGATCGATCGGCTCGAATTGGAAGCTGTTGTCCAAAAAGAGGTTGGCCAGCTCTGCCGGGATTTCCTCGGCGTGGCCCGTGGTGTAATATACCAAAGGGTAATCCACGCTGACCGCTTGAAGTATGGCGGAGACGAGCGTCCTCTCGCCGGCGAAGGCCCAGTAGTCGTTTGTGGATTCGGCGATTATGAAAAACGAGGAGGCGCCCAGCAATTTCGCTTTCCCCTGGCTCCTGACCGCCACCGAAGTGGTGGCCAGCTGCGAGAGCTCGGAGGTGGTGAATTCGTTTTTGATCCCTGGGTTCTTTATTATGTCGATTTCGGAAATGGTGATGTTGGAAAATTCGTCGGCGAATAATTTTACGCAGTTCGTGACCATTTTGCCCATGTACACCCGCTTGTCGTACATATCCATCAGCATGAAGAACACG
>Ga0082212_10006416_pt1 | contig 15817 bp, 7 predicted proteins | sample TergutNt197P3_FD_71548 | JGI IMG/M metagenome (GOLD analysis project Ga0082212, IMG submission 71548) | Neocapritermes taracua P3 segment gut microbial communities from Petit-Saut dam, French Guiana - Nt197 P3 | ecosystem: Host-associated > Arthropoda: Insects > Digestive system > Gut ...
AACCGCGACGCAGGCAAGGTGGAGCATTGCTTGAACGCTATCACCACATCGGTAGAGAGCGGTGAGGGTAATCTGCTGGAGCTGGCTGTGGAAGCGGCGCGAGCACGGGCTTCCTTAGGGGAGATCTCCGACGCGGTGGAAAAAGTTTGCGGGAGGCATAAAGCTGTGATACGTTCTATTTCCGGCGTTTACTCCGCCGAATTTGCTGATGAAGACATCATCAAAGAAGTGCAATCCATGACCGACGCTTTCGAGGCCGAACACGGCCGCCGCCCCCGCATCATGGTAGCCAAGATGGGCCAGGACGGTCACGACCGCGGGGCCAAAGTAGTGGCTACGGCCTATGCCGATATGGGCTTCGACGTGGATATGGGCCCGCTCTTCCAAACCCCGGAAGAAACCGCTCAGGACGCGGTGGATAACGACGTACATATCATCGGCATGAGCTCTTTAGCCGCCGGACACAAGACCCTGCTGCCCCAATTGGTGGAGGAGCTAAAAAAACGCGGCCGCGAGGATATCATGGTGATAGTAGGCGGCGTCATCCCCGCCCAGGATTACGCCTACCTGAAAGAACACGGCGCAGCCTGCATCTTCGGCCCCGGCTCCGTCATCCCCGCCAGCGCCAAGGAGATGCTGGAAATATTGAATAAGAGATTGGCTTGATAAAACGGGACATTGAGGACGCCGTCCCCTACGCATGCTGTGATTCCAAATTGTATAATACGGAGCATTATTGCAGAAGTGACACTATATACACGGAGTATGTGATACCGTATATAGTGTCACTTCCGTTTGAAAAGTTATTACCCCACAGTGAGTTAAAGCCGTCTTAATTAACTGTATCAGCTAAAAGCATGCAAAACATTTTTTCACGTCATTCTTAATAGTTTGTGCTTTGCTTGTCCCCTGTATTCATAGCCTTTCTTGATGCGCGAAAATCAAATATTAACATAAACCACGGCAGAAAACTGCAAAAACTTAAAAAATTATTAATTTTACGATAAAGATAGTGACAGATTTTATTATTTTATGATATAATTACATCAATATTTATTATTTTATGATATAATTGCATCAATATTTTTTATTTTTCGTTATACTGTCATATAATACTTACAATATCAACATAAATCAGAGCCTATAGGAGGATTATCCTATAATGTTAAGATTATTTACCTAATCCATAGGCGCGTTTCTAATAACCCGCCTGGCCGGTCTGCCGGAAAAGCCGGTAGCGTCTTTTGCCTTGCCAGGTACGGTCGCGGGGAGAAACACGGTGAATATTTACCTTATCGATATGTCTGAAAATGTCGATTTGCGCTCTATGGGACCGAATTATAAGCGCGAGGGTTCCGGGTGAATCCTAAGAAAAACGAATATGTTATTTACAAATATAAACTTGCCTTTCGTATTTCAAAAATAGGGGGCTATTATATGAATATTTTTTCAAAATTACGCCCAGGACTGCCTGTGGTTCGACCGGACGATCTCGTTTCTATGCGTATCGAGTTGGTAAACTTGAAGGTCGAGAACAGAAACGATGCAAATCTGATTTCGGGGTTTTCGCCGAGGTTGATAAAAGCTGCGGGCGCTGATGCTTATATAATTTTGCATTTTCCGCCGCAGTCCTTTGCGGAGGAAGCCTTCTTTGAAGTGGAGGATCCAACTTCTTCCAACAATGAAACACCGGGGATTCCGCCCATACGCGCCCGCATATCTAACGAATCGCGGCTCGTCTTCGTCGTACCGAATGGTTTTGACATTGAGTATTCGCTAACATCGGTGCTCGAAGCTTGCCAAGGGCTGCCCCTGAAAGTAACGGATGCCGCCAACGCCTCAGGCCTAATAGTAAACTCAAATCCCCCAAAGCCTGAATTGCCGGATGCGCGTACAACATCAATAGAATTGCCTTGGCGGCTGATCCTTTCACCCAATAGCAATGCACGCTGGCTTCATGCGGCTGAGCCCTTAAAATCCGGCAAATCGAATCATATTGAATTGTGGCATACCCGGTTAGACGCAAAACATACCCGGGCAATATGGGCCGTAACGGGCCAAGGAACAGAAGCAGAAGCAGCCTGTGACGGTTCTGATCCTGCGCAGATGACAAGCGCCTGGATACCAACCACTGAACTGCCTACAGGTTTTGATGGCAGCCGCTTATTCCGCACCACGCTCAACGATAGAAACCGTTTTCAGATAGCGCATCTTTCTTCGAACTTCAGTAAGAGCAATTATGTACCAAACCCGATCGAAACCAACATGATGATGCTATCGTCGCTGGGCGGCTGGCTGGATTCCCGCGGGGCGTGGGATCCCGCAAAGAGCGGATACAGCCTTGAGGAGTGGGTGCATAACGCGACATTGGGGCGGGATCATTATGTGCGTGTAGTCGATCGCGGCTATCTGTTCCCCTTCGGTCACCGGGTATCGCTGGTCACGGTAAGCGAACGTAAATTCCACCACGATATTCCCGGCAACACAGCCTATTTACGTCAGCGGCAGTTCATAATGATCCGGGAAAAGGAAAGAGCTTATAACGATCTTGCTTTAAGTGATACCATTTTAAGCGACGATATAAGAGACAAGATAAATGTTCTAATGAGGAAGTTCCCTTTCTCGAGCATCAAACTGCTGACAGATAAAACACCAAACCTTGATGAGTCCACTGAATCGCCTTCGAGTATAGCAAGGCCATCTCCCGGAAATGGAAACTATAACAATCTGATGTTTTGGCCCCATGTTGACAACGAACCTTTCCGTTTCCCCTGCGAAGCAATCGACCTGGATGGAAGACGTGTACTCTTTGAACTGCCGATGATCTTCATGAACAGTGATATAGTAGCTCCAAGTATGCAAAATGGAGACCCGGATTTCACACAAGCTGCGCAAGACGCCATAGCCGCGCGAAATGAATTTGCCAACAAAACGAAAAACGCCAAACCATATAACACGGCTAATCTCAATTGGCAGCGTGTAGCCCTTGCCGCAAGTCTGAAGCCGGGCGATACATCAGTACTGGCAGAACAAATGGAATTCGGCGGGTTTGCAGAGATAAATAATGCGGCTCTAACAGCATGCAGTGCGAATTTAGCGCTTCCACTGTGGACGCCGCAGGTGAATAAGATAAAAGCGCGCATCGAAGCGATCGCGCATTTTTCCGGACAACAAAATTCACATATGCTCTCTTATAATGAAAAATACCTGGATCATGGCTTTTGGTTTAGTGGAAACAGTGGAAATCAGGGAGAAGTATTCGTTAATATCGAAGAGAACTCTGGTCCCGACCTCGACTTTTCCTCCCAGGGGGATAAATCTGGCGGCTTCGTACAACCCAACCTCAGACCGACGGCCCTCTCCCGGCTGATTGGCCCGGTAATGATGAGTCCTGCGCAAATGGATAGTTTTATCGCGGGTACTGTACCGGAGGGCGCGGGCTTTCCGGAGAATAGAAGTGATCTGCAAAATCAGATGCCCGGCTTGGAATTACCGCTTTTATTCGGCTGCATTCCTTTAGGCGCTATAATCGCGGGGATCGGCAATATTGCCGGCAACTCGCAAAGCATGCCCAAATTCATCAGCGAAGCCAGCACGGCTATGGAGAGTTTTGTAAGCAATTTGAGTTTGCTTTACAGCTTGGTAAGCAATATCCCCGCGCAACCGGCTGGAATTGCCCAAGGCGCGCTTAAGGGTTTTGATCATACGTTGAGTGATCTGAACGCTCAGGCAAAAGCATATGCCGGTTTTCAAAGGAATCAGGTGCTAAATGTTATACAACAAGTGCAAAATGCTATACAAACCCTGCAAAACTTAGCGCAAGAAGCGCCGAATATTGCGCAAGAGCTGCGCGACAAGATAATAAACTGCGTAACAAAAATTGAATTATTTTTTAACACCGCCACGCAGTCAGGTTTACCAAGTTGGGAAGCAATTGAGACGGCCTTCAACAACGCTCAATCCGCTCTCACAGACTTGGAGAACGCGGTCAACGCAGCAACTTATCTACCGCCTAACCTCAAAAACTCCCTAACAGGCGCTATACAGCAAATCCGGACACTATTAACGCAGGTTTATAGTCTGGTGACGATTGTGCGCGATGTGCAAAAATTCATACAAGACCTGCAAAAAGCCTTGGATGACATCTCCGCGCAACTGGCTAGTTTTACCATAGACGCCTTACCATCGGGTATACCAAGTTGGGACGATATTAATAATGCTATCGGCATTGCCAGAAACTTTCTCGCTGAGTTGAGGAACGCCGTCAATGCACAGTACCATGGCTTATCTCTCCCGGCGGACTTTAGGCAATCTGCATTATCCGCGATACAGCAGATCGATACGCTGCTGACTCAGGTCGGGGAATTGATAGATCTGATAATAGCCGCCAATGGCTTGTGGAATGCCCTTAGCAGTATCTTTGACGCGGAAGGAGGGCTGGTCGCGCTCTTCTCCGACGCCCAGAAACTGGAAACGGCGCTAAATACGCTTAGAACCGCCATCAACTCCTTCCGTACGGCATTGGCAAGCGCCACCTTGCTCAGCGGCGCTCCGCGCAATACCATAATCGCGGCGTTACAAGCCGTTGAAGATGTTTTAAAAACTGCGGAAGATGTGGCAAAACTGGTGCAACTACTCACCGGCGATGAACTGACTATCCGTTATAGCTGGAATCCCCAAATCAAAAGCTGGGGGCTGAGACAGAACGCTCCCCTGTTTCGCGCCAATGATCCCAGAGGTTTTATGGTGGTGGCAGAAGCCAGAGTCAAGAAAAACGGCTCGTTTAGCCCGAAAATCAGCGTTATTTGCGGCTTGAAGAAATTTGATCTGATTTTGATCGCGCCCCTGAGCTTTCTGGAGCTTTACTTTGATAAAATAGAATTTTCGGTAGATAGCGCGGCAAAAATGGATGTCGACGTGGTACTTGCGAGTATCAAATTCGTCGGCCCTCTCAGCTTTGTAGAAGTCTTGCGCACTCTGATTCCCCTCGACGGTTTCTCCGATCCGCCATACCTAGACATCTCAGCCAAAGGCATAGATGCCGGGTACAGCATTTCCTTACCGGCGGTAGCGTGCGGCATGTTCAACCTTTCCAACCTCAGCCTTAATGCCGGTTTTACCGTACCGTTCATCGGTAACCCACTGAGCGTGCGTTTCTATTTCTGCAGCCGCGAGCAACCTTTTAATTTATCTGTCTGCTGTTTTGGCGGCGGCGGCTTTTTCGGCGTTACTATCGACCCAAAGAGTGTGCAATTGCTGGAAGCGTCATTCGAGTTTGGCGCATCCATCTCTGTCGACCTTGGCGTGGCTTCCGGCGGTGTAAGTGTTATGGCCGGCATATACTACCGGATGGAAGGGGAAGCCGCCATGCTTTCCGGATATTTCCGTATGGGCGGCCATGTCAATGTGCTGGGGCTGATCACCGCATCGATCGAGCTATATCTTTCTTTGGAATATGATTTCTCTTGCGGCAAATGCGTCGGTCGGGCTTCGCTGACCATTGGGATCTCTTTATTCTTCTTTTCAATCAAAGTAACGATCTCCTGCGAGCGCAAATTTGCCGGTTCCAATGGCGACCCCACCTTCCGCGAAATGATGGGTTATAAACCGGAAAAGCCGCTGATAGATGAAATCAATGAAATTGACTCTAAGACGCAATACGCCTGGCGCGACTATGTCGAAGCTTTTATTTAAGGAGAGTGCAACATGTCTAAATTGCAAATTACCTGGACTATTCTTCCTTATGGCCTAACAAAGAACAGACAGCAACGGGTCAGCGTTGTCGTTTCGCCGCGCTTAACGCCTGAAAAAGAAGACGAGCAAGTTCTGGCCGCGTTTCCTGTGTTTCTCAAGTGGCTTGATATTGTCGCAAACTTAAATTTCGCGGCGGAATTCAGGTCAAGGGGTATTGATAATATCCCCCTGAAATTGATTTCTGAAATAGATACTAAGCTGTGGTCTAAGCTGTTCAGCGAAAAAACGCCTGTTAATGGTTTTGAATACAAAGATATGAGTCAGGCGCAGCTACGTAGTTATTCGATCCGCGCTACCATGCGGTATCTTAAGCAGAGTTACGCACGTATAGCGGTGGACAACCCATACGAACTTCCCAGGCTTCTGCCCTGGAACGACGCGGATAACAGCCTCAAAGAAATGCTGGGAAAAGCGGGAACAGTACCGGAAAAACAATTGATTGGATTCAAACGGTTTTTTACTAGAGAATTTTATCAATTTGCAAGTTATGATAAAAATAGGTTCCACACCGAAACCGAATATGAACTCTATCGGGCCGATCGCTTTTATCGCCGCCGTCATGTGCCAAGTGAGAGCGAGTGGAAGCGTTACCCGGATTTTGCGGATACTGCCGAACCGCCCCAGGTACCGGAATACGACTTTCATCGCATTATCGCCTCGCTGGCGGAATATCCGGAATTGATGCGCCGGCTCGGATTGGTATTGGATTTTGTACTTACCGAAAATATTCAGGTATCTCAAGGCGAATTTCGACTGCACTTAGCTGCGAGCGATCCGCGCCAGAAAATAGCAAATATGACCCCCTGGACAGCCTTCACCACAGACGGGGGTAAGCGTTTTTACACGCGTTCCCGCTCCGCCGATAGCGATCAGGAGGCTGGTTTGCTAAAGCTGCATGATTCAGACGACAGTTTTGCCGTTGACGACAATCTTTTCGATATTTATCAGGTCGACCCGGATGGCTCCGCACTGAAGACAGTTGATTTTGTAATCAGCGCTCAAAATCTGATCGAAAAAGAGAGCTTTAGCGGAACGACATATGGCGAACTCACCTATACCACGGGCGATCGGCAAGGCGTCGCGGCCTTGCGTAGCGGCGGGTTAGGCGTTTCCCGGCATCAACGTGCAGAGAGCGTCACAGACGGCGTTACCAGGATGACGCAGCATAACGATGCTCTTGAAGAGGGTAAGCAGAATGATATTGTGCTGTTTGCCGAGGACGTACTGCGCGGATATCGCGTCGATGTGGCGGCGCCGACACAGCAGGATTTGCAAAGACCGCTGAATCTAGTCTGGCATATGCTTTGCGCGCGCGTCGGCGACTATTGCTTAACAGATACACAGGAAAAACTCAAGCTGGAACCGGATGAGGGTTATATTGACGGCGTTTCGACTACATCCGCGGCGCCGGACAGCGAAGAGCACTACCTGCACGAATCTCTGTTCCGCTGGACAGGTTGGAGTTTATGCACTCCCCGGCCCGGTCGTTTCCTCATGCCGGGACAGGTAGGCGACAGTGAAATCCAAACAGAAACATTAGTTGAAGAAACAGATAAGCCAGTTGAGGATGGCTGCGGCGTGAGCGCGACCTTCAAACCTCAGAAGGGTTCATTGCCGCGTCTGCGTTTCGGACATTCTTATCGCTTTCGCGCCCGCACCGTCGATTTGGCCGGCAATAGCCTGGCCTCGGACGACCCGTCCCTTGACCAGTTCAACGGCGCCAGCAAGCCGGTGGGCTATTGGAGATTTGAACCGATCGATCCTCCGGTCATAGCTCATCGCAGCCGTGTATCTGAGGGTGAATCGCTGGAGCGGATGGTTATGCGGTCAAACTATAATGTTTCGGCCAATGATTATTTAAAAGAGACCAGCTGTTTGGCTGACCATCCGGATTTTGATTATGGAGAAACTAATCAACGGCATTTTGTACCGCCGAAATCTTCTCAATTGCAGTGTGAAACACATGGTTTGTTTGATCCTTATTTCGGAGACTGGAATAGCATAAAGAAAGGCTATCAGCTTGCCGCAGAACGCGAAGCGGGTACGCTCTACGACGAATTACCCGGTTCCCTGGTGAAAGTTATCACTCCTAGCGCGCTGGAGGAAATCGCCACTACGCAAGAGGCGCCCGGCTTGCCCAACGAAACCAATCCGGTAGGAGACCGCATGACAGGCGGCCAATACGTCATCCATTGTGAAGATCAGCTGATCACACCCTGGCTGCCTGACGGCGCTGCCGCAGGGATGGCGATCCGCGCGGTGGCAGGCCAAAGAATACCAGGTGTAAATCATACTGTGGAACGGGGCATACAGGGCGCTTCTTATGAAATCAAACTAATACCGAATAGTTACGAAGAGTTTGTCATTCTGGTATACAATCAACCGGAATGGCCGGATAGCAAAGGCTTTCGCTTGATTTTGGCTGAGCAGGAAGCAATCTACATGGCGGGAAATCTCACGGATGAGATATACAGAGAGCCGCTTTGGAATGAAGCAGAGCGAACATTGACTTTGTTTGTACGCAAAGGGTGGGTCGCCCGTCTTGTTTATTCCAGTTTTGCCAATGAAGAGTTTATAGGCAGTTTTGGTATCCCACGATGGATCGAAGATGATAATGATCGGGAAAAAGTGCGCAAAACCGCCTTATGGGGCGCAAATTGGCTGATCACGCCCTATCGCGAACTCACGCTAGTTCATGCGACGCAGGCGCCGGTATACGAGCCCCGGTTCGGCGCGCTGAACCTAGAGCGCGCTATAGGCGCGCAGGATGTTAAACTGAGCGGAAATATTTCTAATTTGCACGGTCCCTCTACCGGTAAATTTGAAATAGAGGCGAAGTGGTATGAATGGGTGGATGACCCCGCCAAAGCGGCGCCGGAACGAATTGAATTTTCGGGGCAGCTGGGTGAGATAAATCTAAGGGAAAACTATGAAAGTATGAGCTTCGATCTAAACGAAATCGTGGACAGCCAATCGCCCGACCCCAGCGACCCGAATGCCAAACGTCAGCGTAGCGACGTGCATGCCCTGGGTGATACGCGTTTTAGGCTTATTAAATACAGAATACGGGCTACGACCCGTTTTCGCGAGTATTTCCCTTCATCCATCTATGATGATCAAGATAATGTAACACGCTTGGGACCCGTCGCTACCGGAGAACGTATGATACTGCCGCCGGAGGACGATTGCGGCGCGCCGGTGCTTCTTAATAGCACAATCGGCAGCAACGGGCAATCCCGCGTGCTGGCGAGCTCAGCGCCTGCCGCTCCGCAAGTAATGTATGTTGTGCCGACTATGCGTTGGGAAGCTAACGAAAAATCTGATGGACACGATGTCACCCGCCAGGGCAATGGCCTGCGAGTATGGCTGGATCGTCCATGGTTCTCCTCCGGCGACGGCGAACTGCTGGGCGTAGTTATTTCGCAGACAGGCAACGGGGATTTCGTAAGAATTGAGAAAGATATTGAACAGTTCGTCACTCAATGGGGCAGAGATCCGTTTTGGGCTAGCTCTTCTTTACCAAAGATGAACATCAAAGCAGAAGATTTCCCCGCATGTGTAATATCGGAATCCCTGCATCTTCAGGAAAACCCGGACGCTAATGTAATGATAGTTGGTCATAGAGTACAATGGGATGACGAGCGGCGTAAATGGTATTGCGATATCGAATTAGATCCTCTGACCAGTTATATGCCATTTGTACGGCTTGCCCTGGTTCGTTATCAGCCCAATGCGATGCAGGAAGTAAAGATTTCCAAAGTTGTTCAAACAGATTTTATACAGGTATTACCCTACCGTCGCGCTACTGTTAGGACCGACAACTATAAGATCACAGCCGCCCTGCATGGAATACACCCCTCCCAAGGGTCGGCGGCGAACTCGGCGGCGAACGGACGCAACCGCGTAGAGCTGGTGTTGCAGGCTCGCACCCAAGAATTCGATAGCGACCTCGCTTGGAATGACGAAAATGTTCTGGCAAATACGAGCGTCGCCTCTAATCAGCCTAATAATCCATTCTGGACGGCTACAGTAGTATTGCCTGAACAGACTGACAATAAACAGCGCCGTTTGATGATACGCGAGTTCGAGCGTTTCCAAACAAATGCCTCTGTCGCGGATAGTTCAATGGAGGAGCGGCTCATATTCGCGGATATAATCCCTGTAACATCAGATATGATCCCAAACATTCAAAAATACTACATAAATAAAAACTACAGTTACACCGATGGCCAAAAACACCATGAAATACACCGTGAAATATGCAACCAAAAACCACTTCCCGCTAACTGTTATTTGATAGGTGAATACCCTAATATAGACGACCCATTCAATGACGCGAAAAGCAAATTACTGGAAATGTATGTGTCCATTTGGCGGCAAAACAATTTGACTCCGGGAGAAATTGAGAATAAAAAACGCAAAATTGCCGATGATATATCCACTGGAAAAGTCGTCGTAGACGGTTGCTACTATTGTATGAACAAATACCATAAACTGTAGTGAGATAGGGATTCCGGCGTTTACAGTGATCAGTGATCAGTGGTCAGAAAAAAGAAGAGGATAGAAGGTAGCGGTTGAAAAAATCTCTTTTATCTGCAAGGGGCTGACACAAAATTTGTGTCAGCCCCTATACTTATCTGCTATCTATGCGGTGTTGCACAGGAATATACCTATTCTGCACAGTATTAGAACTATTTTGCACAGGAATATATGTATAATACTGCGCAAGAATGATTGTATATGTTTTTTGTATTATGCGTAAGCAATAGCTGTGACGGAAAAACACGTTTTTAGATCATATCGATCAACAAGCCTGATAACAAAGCAAAAACAATAACGAACGCCAGATACAGTAAAAAGCGCTTTATGCCCAGGGCAATTTTCATGGCGCCGAGATTCGTGATCTTCAAGGCTTGGCCGGTTATCATAAACGCGTCGGCTGCGCCCATGCTCATGCCACAGAGCATCCAGTATTGTAAAAGCGGGATCGTACCGCCTCCGCAGGCATACAAAGACACACCGATAGTAGCGGCCATCAGCACGCCGAACGCCTGATTGTTACCAAACAGTGTGATCATCCAACTTTCGGGAATATAACGCTGAAATATGGCAGCCAAAAAAATGCCGATCAAAAAATAGGGGCCGGTAGCTTTTATATTACGCCAAATGTTTTTTAGTAGCCGCAAAAATATGTTTGGATGGGTATCTTTGTTCTTTTGTTCTTCAAAACCAGAGAAATTAAAAAAGCTTCTGTTCTTTTTGGTATAGAAAAAACGAATGCATAATCCGGCGGTTATGCCGCAGGAAAAGCATGACGCAATGCGCACGGCAAGGGCAGTTGTACCAAGGGCCGCACTGTATATTATAAGCTGCGGATTAAGCAGAATAGAGCTCATCATAAAAGCGGCTAACCAATCGTCGCGCACGCCTTTTTCCGCAAAAGAGGCGGCAACAGGTATTGTGCCATACAAACAAAGCGGCGAGGCAATCCCCAAAATACTGGCTAAAATCAACCCGAACGCTCCCATTTTCTTCTTTTGCAGAGAAACGACCAATCGATTGATTTTTTGCTTGCCGAATACCGATATAAGCGAACCGATCAAAATGCCAAGTACATAATAGGGAAAAATCTGATCAAATTGTACGCTAAAAAAATACAACAGATAAACAGCCTCTCGGTGTATTATATCACTCATCTATGATCACCAAGGTGTATTCCCTTGCGCCAAGCCCTATCATAGCAGCGTGTTCCAGTGTGAGCAGGCCGTTTCTTTGCTCTATACGTTGCAATAAACGCGCGCTGCTGTCAGGGGCGGCGCTTACAAGATCAACACAAGCTTGATCCAGCGCCACCGGGTCGAAAGACGACAATATGCCAATATCGTGCATATCCGGCTCTCTCGGATTGCCGATGCAGTCACAGTCGATAGATAGCCTGTTCATCACGTTGATGTATAATATGCTCCCGTCAAGACTATCCGAAACACTTTTCCCCGCTTCCGCCATACATTTCAAGAATATATCCTGTTCACAGTAGGCGCCACTAGTTTTTGTTCCCCCGCTGTGTATCCACCCCTTGCCGGATTTGGAGGCAATGCCGATGGCGATGTTCTTGATCGCGCCGCCAAACCCAGCCATAGGATGGCCTTTGAAGTGGGACAATACCACAAAGTAATCATAGTTTATAAAGTGCGAGCCGACAAAATTCTCCCGCAGCACTTCCCCGCCAACAACCGGCAGGGTTATTTCCCCTGCGGAATCCATAATATCAAACTCCGCTATGTCAGTAAAACCGTGGTCTTTAGCCACCTGTAGATGATACTCGGTTGAGTAGCGATTGCCGCCGTCAATGGTATTGCATTCAACAATTACGCCCTCTAAGGATTGCACAAGAAGCTTGATAAGCTCCGGCCGCAGGTAATTGCTGCCCGGTTGGCCTGTGGAAAGCTTAACAGCGATATTGCCTTGAGGCTCCGCATTTAGCGCCTGATAAATACGCACCAACCCCTCCGGGCTGATATCTGCCGTAAAATATACTGCCGCGCCATTTTCCCTGTTATATTTCAGATCCGCATCCTTTACCCAAGCTGATAAACCGGTAGCCGCAGCAAAATCTTCCGCTGGCGGTTCCTCCAAAAATATCTCCGGCGGATCGGGCCAGGTTTCTTCCGCAACGTCTGGAGACAGATCATTGCTTGTGCAGGACGAAACGCAGATGGGTATGGTGAATAATATCAACATCACTATTGCTATGGGTAGATATTTTATCATTATGTCCACCCCCTAATTGTTCTTCAATAATAGTACAAGGAGCTAAACTATGTCAAGTAGATTGAAAAAATCTCTACCTTTTTTCTTGTTTGCTGTGATATAATAGGCAAAGGGTGACCAGGGAGATCACAGTTAGCTATTACGATACCATGCTATATGAGCGTTTTGCAGAATAAAGTTCAGTTGCATTTGAGTGAAAATGAATAATACATTTAAATAATCATTGACACGCACTTAGACTTTATTGTATAATTTGATTGTAATAAGAAAATAGTCGCCGCGAACCGGAGCGGGGTATAAAAGAAGGGTCGTTAAATAGTCGCCGCGAACCGGAGCGGGGTATAAAAGAAGGGTCGAAAATTAAGCCCCTGCTTCGGCAGGGGCTTTTACTTCCATAAATGGGAGGGTATCATGCAAAATAACATAGATATCAAACCAGGATACGTCTATCACATCAAAGACTCTTATTTTAATTTAGCAAAAGACGATATGCTTATGAAAAATCACGAGAGCAGTGCATATCGCCCTACATATCTTTGCATTCAAGACGAACGAACCAGCCTATACTGGGCTATTCCAATGAGCCGCCGCTTGGATAAGTTCAGAGACATCGTTGAAAAAGATACAAAAAAATATGGGCGTTGCGTGAAAATTCTCATTGCGCGGTATGGCGATAATGAATCAGCCTTTTTGATGCAAAACATGTTTCCCATTACATCTAAATATATTGATCATATCCATACCATATGCGGAAATCCCGTGCCTGTTGTCCCCAAGGTGAAGGAAGAAGTAACACAAACATTCAAGGAATGCCTGCGTCTGCATAGGCAAGGTGTAAAAGTCATTTTTACCGATATAGCAAGGCTTGAAAAACAAATGCTAAATGAATTACAGACGCGCTAAAAGACAACCTGCATTAGATATTATGGATTGCATTAACAAAGGAGCACCTATATGCCAGATACCCCCACCTACAAACCGGAATGGGCCCCCGCTGGGGCGGATGAAAAATTCGCCAGCCGCGTGATGTATGGCGTGACGGAAAGCGAGCGCGAGCCTCATAGCGTACAGCAAGAGGCTGTCAGAAGCGCCCGGCCGCCCGAACTGACCGCCGCCGATTATATCGAGGGCGTACTCAGGCGTGACCGCATGATACTGGCCCGCGCCATCACCGTTATCGAAAGCAACGCGGCTAAGCATTTCGAGCTGGGTCAGGAAATTGTGCAGGGGCTGCTGCCATATGGCGGAAAGGCCGTGCGGGTGGGCATAACCGGTGTGCCCGGCGCGGGCAAAAGTACCTTTATCGAAGCGTTGGGAATGCGGCTGATACAAAGAGGCCAGCGCGTGGCCGTGCTGGCGGTGGACCCCAGCTCCAGCCTCTCTAAGGGCAGCATACTGGGGGATAAAACCCGTATGGAGCAGCTTTCCAAAGAAGCGGCTGCCTTCATCCGCCCCTCCCCTTCCGGCGGAACATTGGGCGGGGTAACGCGCAAAAGCCGCGAAACGCTGCTGCTATGCGAAGCAGCCGGCTACGATGTGATATTGGTGGAAACCGTGGGCGTGGGCCAGAGCGAGACTACCGTACGCTCCATGGTGGATTTCTTCCTTACCATAGTTATCACCGGCGCGGGAGACGATCTGCAGGGCATCAAAAAGGGCATTCTGGAACTGGCCGACGCCATCGTGATTAATAAGGCGGATGGCGCCAACAAACAAAAAGCCCTGGTCACCCAGGCCGATTACAATCAGGTGCTGCATTACTTGCGCCCTGCTACCGAAGGATGGCAAACCCAGGCCCATATCTGTTCTGCCCAGACCGGCGAGGGCATCGGGGAGATTTGGGAGATGATCTCCCTCTTCATGGAACAGATGGGGCAAAACGGGCAGTTGGAGGCCCGCCGTCAGCAGCAGAATCTCTCTTGGGTGCGGGACATGACCGCCCAGTACGTGCAAAAGATGATAGACGGCAACCCGGCTATCGCCGAGCCGCGTCAAAAAATAGAGCAAGCGGTGCTGAAAGGCAGTATCAGCCCCACCGCGGCGCTACGGCAGATCATTAAAGCCATAGAAAGGGGTATCGTCAAATAACCGTACAGGAAACCGGATCATACCACAACTCAACACTCTGCTTTTCAGCCCGCTAACCTACTATAGAATGCGCGACCGCCCGATTAAAGGCTAAATGATCCTTCTGCTCCTGCCATAGACGGCGCATTTGCGGATGCACTTCCAGGGAAACAATACGCATATTGAGCAGGGTCAGGCCACTGTCGTGCAGCTCTATATTTAGTTGCTGTTGCAGAGTAAGCGCAGTTTTCTCCTTCATCTTACCCAGACGGGACACGGACGTCTGATTATGCGCCAATTGGTGTACGATCAGCTCATTAAGGCGTTTATGCACATAGAGATGCACAGCGGGCCAATCGTTAAAACCGCGCTCCAGCACCATTCTTTGCATAAACAAGGCGGCGTTTTCCAATTGCGCCTCATACTCGGCGGATAATAACAGCTGCACCAGGCCGCGCTCAGGGTCACGGGTCAGCAGCGGTTCCTGAGGCTGCCAAGGCTGAATAGGGGCCGGCGACATATTGAGGAAATACAGCTCAGCCGGGTATAGCCAGTTATCTTTCTCATCCGCCTTTAAAGGCGGCATTTTATTTTGCTCCAATTGATATGCTCCCGGCAAAAACACCGATATAAGATGGCCGTCCGCCACCACGGCGGCTGCTTGTTCCTCCAGCACTGCCAGACGCATGCCCATTATCAGCCCCTGCTTGATCTGGTTGCATTGCCGCAGCAATTCCCCCGCGCTTAGAGGCGTGGTTCCGATCCAGCGCGATTTTAACCAAAGTTTTTTGATTAGGTTCATTATTTACACCCTAACGATCTATTATTACGCTGCATAAAATTAGAAAGTATTAGCAAAATTAGTGATCCTACGGCAACCTGCGCTTATGTAAAATTTTTGTAAAATTTTATTTTTCTCTTGACTTTTCCTAAACTTCAAGAGCTGGGAATGCCGTTGTGTTGCTAAAAAAACACGTTTTTTTGCCCATTTATACTCTTTTTATCCACAGTGCAACCAACATTATAGCACCCCATCTTAAGTGGTGTTTTAAAAATAATTTCCCCAATTTTTCGAACAATCAACAAGTTATCCACATTTGATAATCGTTTTTCTGTATAATTATGCGGTTTCCTGAAATTCCCCTCTTCCGGCAGACCAAATGCAGTATCTTTAAGCAACAGCGAATTAGTTTTATTGCCTTTACTGTTCAGGCGCATAACGCTC
>Ga0082212_10006417_pt1 | contig 15816 bp, 11 predicted proteins | sample TergutNt197P3_FD_71548 | JGI IMG/M metagenome (GOLD analysis project Ga0082212, IMG submission 71548) | Neocapritermes taracua P3 segment gut microbial communities from Petit-Saut dam, French Guiana - Nt197 P3 | ecosystem: Host-associated > Arthropoda: Insects > Digestive system > Gut ...
ATTTAATTTCCAATTTTCAATTGAATAACGTATTTTTGCACAAAATTGCAGCAACATCATGATACAATCAATGACCGGATTCGGCAAAGTAACTGTCGAACTTCCATCCAAAATAATAACCATAGAAATAAAGTCTCTTAACAGCAAACAGTTAGACATATCTTCGCGGATTTCGCCTGTTTACAGGGAAAAAGAAATGCAAATACGCAATGAACTGTTTCAGGCGCTTGAAAGAGGAAAGATAGAGATTGTAGTAAATACAGAAAACATTGATAAAGAGGCTTCCGCACGGATTAATCTTCCGGCTTTCGAAAGCTATTATGAACAAATCAAAACAATATCCGGTAATTTGAATATTCCCGTTCCCAATGATTGGTTTCAGACCATACTCCGTATGCCGGAGGTAATCAAAAACAATATGGCCGAAGCAGACGAATCCGAATGGAAGGTTGTTCTGACAGCCATACGAGAGGCCATTCGGCAACTTATCGGTTTCAGGCAGCAGGAAGGGGCTATGTTGCAAAAAATATTTGAACAAAAGATTGTTGTTATTTCCATTCTGCTCAAAGAGATAGAACCGTTTGAAAACGAACGCATCGACAAACTCAAAAGCCGCATCACGGAGAACCTGAAAAAATTACCGGAAGTCGAATATGATTCCGGTCGCGTCGAACAGGAAATGATATATTACATCGAAAAGATGGATATAAACGAAGAAAAAACACGTCTGCATAATCATTTGCAATACTTTATCGAAACATTGCACGACGAAAGCGGACAAGGTAAAAAACTCGGGTTTATTGCACAGGAAATCGGACGTGAAATAAATACGTTGGGATCGAAAAGCAATCATGTTGAAATACAGAAGATCGTGGTACAGATGAAAGACGAACTCGAACAAATCAAGGAACAGGTCTTGAATGTATTATGAAAAAGGTCATCATCTTTTCAGCGCCTTCGGGGTCTGGTAAATCAACGATTATCAATTATTTGTTGGAACAAAACTTGCCGATGCAATTTGCGGTATCAGCTACAAGTCGCGCACCGCGCGGCGACGAAAAAGATGGCGTTGAATATTATTTTTTAAGCACTCAAGCATTCAAAGAAAAAATCAAAAACGACGAATTTATTGAATATGAAGAGGTTTATGCCAGCATATTTTACGGATCGCTGAAATCGGAAGTTGAACGTATTCTACTGTCAGGGCATCATGTCATTTTTGATGTGGACGTCGCAGGCGGATGTCGTATTAAAAAGTTTTACGGAAAAAGAGCGTTATCCATATTTATTGAGCCTCCTTCCATTGAGGAGTTACGCAAGCGACTCAATGCCAGAGGGACAGACTCGCCCGATATGATTGAAAGCCGCTTGTCTAAAGCGCAATACGAACTTGGGTTTGCACCCGAATTCGATGTAATCATCATCAACGACGTACTCGAAAAAGCCCAAACCGAAGTTTATAAAGCAGTTCAACAATTTATCAAATAATGGAGTATTATCTTAAATTTTAAATTATTAAATCTTTAAATTATATCATGAAACCTATCGGTATCTTTTCAGGTTCATTCAACCCGATTCATATCGGACATTTGGCATCGGCCAACTGGCTGTGCGAATATGTTGATTTGGCCGAAATATGGTTTTTGGTTACGCCGCAAAACCCATTGAAAAACAAGACGGAATTGATGGATTATGATTTGCGTTTCAATATGGTAAAAGAAGCGATTGCCGGTTATCCCAAATTTAAGGCAAGCGACATTGAATGTTCATTACCTCTGCCTTCCTACACGATTGATACGCTCCGCATGCTGCAAAAGGTGTATCCCGAATGCCTGTTTCACTTGATTATCGGCGCCGATAGTTGGGCGAGAATAAACCAATGGAAAGATGCAGAGGCTTTAATGAATGAATTTCCAATACTCATCTATCCACGCAAAAACTTCGATCAGACGGATACTTTTCAATTACCTCATAGTAATAATGAAGATATATCCATTGTCAATTATCCATTGTCAATTGTCAATTGTAAGTTGCCTCATATCCGTAAAGTGGATGCCCCATTGATAGATATTTCTTCTTCCTTTATCCGTGCTGCTATCAGAGAGGGCAAAGACATTCGCTTCTTTTTGCCCGAAGCAGTACGTGATTATGTTCGATATTTTTAATTTTTAATTTTTAATTTTTAATTTTTATCCTACTTTTGCATTCCGATTTCTTGATAGATAACAGAAAAAATGACAGATAAAGAAACGAAACAGATAGAATTTGATAAAAAATACTTGCGTATGGCCGGCATTTGGGCTGAAAATTCCTATTGTAAACGCCGCAAAGTGGGTGCTTTGATTGTCAAAGACCAGATGATTATTTCCGACGGATACAACGGGACGCCTTCCGGATTCGAAAATGTATGTGAAGACGAACATGATGTTACCAAACCTTATGTGCTTCATGCAGAGGCAAATGCCATCACTAAAGTGGCCGCTTCGTCGAATAACAGCAAAGGCGCTACCATTTATATCACTTCTTCGCCCTGCATTGAATGTGCCAAATTAATCATCCAATCGGGGATCAGGCGCGTCGTTTTTTCCGACAACTATCGTACGCCGGAGGGTTATGACCTGCTTGTACGTGCAGGTATTCAGACCAATTTTATTGACATAAACAACTAAAAAAGATGAACAACAGTATAAAAAAATCCTTTTTCTCTCCTATTATAATAGCGCTCTGTATATTAGCAGGTTTCTTTATAAGGGGTTGTTATGATACAAATCACCGGATGCGGTTTTTTGCAAGCGGTAACAAAATCAATGCAATCCTTGAAATCATTGATCAACACTATGTTGACACTGTCAATATGAATGAATTAATCGAAAAAACGGCCTATAACTTGATCAACGAACTCGACCCTCACTCCGTACTGATTCCGGCCGAAGACTTGCAAGCCGTCAACGAACCCTTGGAGGGTTCTTACAGCGGCATTGGGATGACATTTAATCTCATTTCAGATACGATTCTTGTACTCGACGTGATACACGATGGACCGGCCGAAAAGGCAGGATTATTACCTTTCGACCGTATCATAACCATCAATGACTCGGTTTTTGCCGGCAAACAATTTCCTGACTTCGAAATCCGAAATACAATACGGGGACCTAAAAACACCAAAGTAAAATTAGGCGTCCAACGAGGTAACGCCTCCGAACTTATCTATATTGATGTAACGCGCGGCGATGTGCCAAGCCCTTCGATTGAGGTTTCGTATGTAGTGAGCGACGGGATTGGGTATATAAAAGTAAGTAACTTTGCTCGAACTACTTACAAAGATTTTTTGACAGCCTTAGCCACGTTGAAAGACGAAGGATGCACCGCTTTTATTATTGATTTAAGAGGCAACACTGGCGGTATAATGGACGTGGCTATTCGTATGATCAACGAATTTCTACCGGCAAAAAGGCCGATTGTATATGCTGAAGGAAAGGCGTTCAGCAGGCAAAATTTCAGAGCGGACGGAACAGGCTCGTGCCAGGATGCGCCGCTTGTCGTTTTAGTAGATGAACAATCCGGATCGGCAAGTGAAATTTTTGCCGGCGCGATTCAAGACAACGACCGCGGAGCAATTATTGGCCGCCGTTCGTACGGAAAAGGATTGGTACAGGCGCCTATTCCGTTAAAAGACGGCTCTGAACTACGATTGACCATAGCGCGCTACTATACGCCGTCAGGACGCAGTATTCAAAAGACTTATGAAATGGGCAATGTAGCAGACTACGAACAGGATTTGTACAACCGCTATATGCACGGCGAGTTTTTTCACGAAGACAGCATCAAAATGATCGATTCGCTGGCTTACAAAACGCTTGGAGGCCGCACGGTATATGGCGGAGGCGGGATTATGCCCGATATTTTTATACCACGCGACACCAACGAAACCAAAAACATGACTTCCTATTATATGAATGTCATCAATTCAGGCACACTGCATCAATTCACATTAGAATACTCGGATCAAAACCGCACAAAACTGAGTTCTTTTGGAACGTATGAAGAATTGTATGCATACCTCAAACGACAACCCCTCTTGGATCGGTTTGTTGAATACGCTGAAGATAAAGGTATTGCAAGACGCCCGACCTTAATAGCAATTTCGAAAGATATAATATTGAATTTTATTCATTCGTTAGTAGTTCGCAACTTCTTTAATTATGCAGGTTATTATCCTATCATTCAAAGAAATGATGCAACCATACAGCGTGCCGTTCAAGTCTTGAAAAACGGCGAATGGAATCCTCGGATAGCCGGCACGGATACGCCAAAAAATAATGAGAGAATGCAGCGATTCAGGGATTATTATGCGGCAATTTAATTAACAAAAAATGGCCAAACTAAAAACCGTCTTTATCTGTTCCAATTGCGGGGTTGATGCGCCCAAATGGATAGGGAAGTGTCCCGACTGTGGCGAATGGAATACCTACGTCGAAGAAACCATCGCGAAAGAGTCGGCACAAACTCGTTTGATTCCCGGTTTGGTAAAGCCCGACGCCCGCCCTCGTTTATTACGCGACGTTACCCTGCAAGAAGAATCTCGCATCGATATGCACGATGACGAACTGAACCGTGTGCTGGGCGGAGGATTGGTCAAGGGTTCATTGGTATTGATTGGAGGAGAGCCGGGAATTGGTAAATCCACTTTAGTACTGCAAACCGTACTCCGCCTGAAAGGGTTGCGTACATTGTATATATCGGGCGAAGAAAGCGCCCAACAGTTGAAGTTGCGTGCCGAACGTCTTTCGGGAGGAAATGCCGAAAACTGCTTTATCCTTTGCGAAACAAATATAGAACAGATCTTTGTGCAGGCACAAAAACTGCAACCCGACTTGATGATTATCGATTCGATACAAACAGTCTTTACCGAATTGGCCAAATCGTCGCCCGGAAGTATTTCGCAGGTACGCGAATGTAGCGTCGCCATCCTCAAATACGCGAAAGAGACAGGTACGCCCGTCCTGCTGATCGGACATATCAACAAGGAAGGCAGTATTGCCGGCCCCAAAGTTTTGGAACATATTGTGGATACGGTGCTTCAGTTCGAAGGCGACCGCCACTATATGTACCGTATCATGCGAAGCATCAAGAATCGCTTCGGTAGCACATCAGAGCTGGGTATTTACGAAATGCGCTCCGACGGACTGCGCGAGGTAAGCAACCCGTCCGAACTGTTGCTGAGCCAAAATCACGAAGGATTAAGCGGCGTAGCGATTGCAGCCGCCATTGAAGGCATCAGGCCATTTCTGATCGAAACACAGGCTTTGGTCAGTTCGGCCGTATATGGCACGCCGCAACGTAGCGCCACAGGATTCGACCTGCGACGCATGAATATGTTGCTGGCCGTACTCGAAAAACGCGCCGGCTTCAAACTTGCCCAAAAAGATGTTTTCCTCAATATTGCCGGAGGGTTGAAAGTGAGCGACCCAGCTATGGACCTGTCCGTGATAAGTGCCGTACTTTCATCGAGCCTTGATCTGACGATCGACCGCAATACGTGTATGACAGGCGAGGTGGGACTGTCGGGCGAAATCCGTCCCGTCAACCGCATCGATCAGCGGATCCGGGAAGCCGAAAAACTCGGCTTTTTACACATCATCATTCCGCAAATGAAAGGACTTGAGAAAATGCAAACCTCAATCAAACTCCACCCCGTAAAAAAAGTTGAAGAAGCGTTTAAGATAGTTTTTAATTCTTAATTTCGATTATAGTTGATTTCAATCGATTTTTGTCGAAAAAATTCGCTTTATGATCAAAAAACTGCAATTACGTGTTCTCCCCGAAGAAGCTGCCAACGAATATGCTTTGAAGCAAGCGGTCAGCAAAGAAACAGGAGATGGCATCCATGACATCCATGCCATCCGTATCCTGAAACGTTCTATTGACGCACGTCAGCGGACGATTTTTTTCAATCTGACACTGCGCGTATTTATCAATGAAGCGCCCGACACGCCCGAATACAATACCATTGTTTACCGCAATGTGTCGAATGCAAAACCCGTCATCATCGTAGGCGCAGGGCCTGCCGGGTTGTTTGCAGCGCTTCGGTCGATCGAACGGGGTATGCGCCCCATCATTGTCGAACGGGGGAAAAACGTACACGATCGAAAGAAAGACATTGCGCTGATCAGCCGTACGCACGTCGTCGATCCCGATTCTAACTATTGCTTCGGCGAAGGAGGCGCAGGCGCTTTCTCGGATGGCAAACTCTTTACCCGCAGCAAGAAAAGAGGCTCCATAGACAGGATACTGCATATTCTATGCCAACATGGCGCCAACCCGTCTATCTTATGGGACGCCCACCCGCATATCGGAACCGACAAGTTGCCGCATATCATCGAAAATATACGCAATCAAATTATTGCCTGCGGCGGCGAAGTGCATTTTGAAACCTGTATGCAGCGCCTGATTATCAAAGCAGATGAAGTGATCGGCATCGAAACGCGGCAAGGCGAATCTTTCTTCGGCCCGGTTATTTTGGCCACCGGACATTCCGCCCGCGACGTTTACCATGGGCTTGCCGGCCTGCAAATCCCGATCGAAGCCAAAGGAATAGCTGTCGGGGTACGCCTCGAACACCCTCAGGCGTTGATCGACCAAATCCGCTATCACCGCCCGGAAGGGCGGGGAAAATACCTGCCGCCCGCCGAATACCGTTTTGCTACCCAGGTACGTGAGCGCGGTGTGTATTCATTCTGTATGTGTCCGGGCGGATTTGTCGTACCGGCCGCCACCGGCCCGCGACAATTGGTGGTGAACGGCATGTCGCCTTCCCGTCGCAACTCGCCTTATGCAAACGCAGGCATGGTCGTAGAGATCCGGCCGGAGGATATTGTAGAGACGGGGCGCGCCCCGTCTCTACAAATGATGTATTTTCAAGAACACCTGGAAGCAGCCTGTTGGCAACAAGGCGGACAGTCGCAAGTCGCCCCCGCCCAACGGATGACGGATTTTATGCAGCAAAAAAACACTTCCGCCCTGCCCTCCTTTTCTTATGTACCCGGGCTGCTGGCTTCGCCGCTCCATGATTGGATGCCCGAATTTATCACCCAACGACTGCAGGAAGGATTCCGGCAGTTTGACAAAGTATCACGCGGTTTTCTGACTCGCGAAGCCGTCATGATCGGCGTCGAAACACGCACTTCCGCCCCTGTCCGTATCCTGCGCAATCACGAAACATGGCAACACATTACCCTCAAAGGACTTTTCCCCTGCGGCGAAGGAGCCGGCTATGCCGGCGGCATCGTATCGGCCGCCATCGACGGCGAACTATGCGCCAACGGTGCAGCAGCGGTATATACTGCTACCCCATAGCTACTGTAATTTGAGTATATCTTCGGGAAGCAACACGTTTTCCATTGTTCCGACCGGCGTGTTTTTTAGGAAGAGTTTGGGAATGATTACATGATGCTTGGCAAAGGGTAATTTCTCGGCCTTGGTTTTTAGCTCCGCCAGCAGGCGATTGCTATGCTCGCCTGAGGTCCATTTACATTCACCGACGAGCAGGTATTTTTTATCTGAAGATTCAGCCACAACATCCAATTCGATACGCTCATCTTTTGACACATTACCCCACCATCGCCGTGCCATTCCATAAGCAATGCCGTCTATCTCATTTCCCGAAATCGTTTCGCGGCAAAGCGTTTCCCAATAATTACCCACGTGACTCGAAAAATAAGCCTCTAAAATCTTTTTTATCGGCGAAACCCTCCTAATCTCAATAAAAGAACGATTCGGAACAATAAACCGAAAATAAAAGTTAATAAACGGATCGCTTATTTTATACAGGCTTTTTTTTGCGTTTTTTTCGTTTTCGCCAAAAGGTATTTCTTTGGTTAGATAGCCCAATGAGACAAGTTTGGCAAGAGGTCGTGAAAGGTTGGTTGCAATCTCTCCACAACGTGCGGCAATCTCCGAAAGGCGATGCGCCCCGGCGCCAACATACGACATAATGGTTGCAGTCTTTACTGTATCTTTGATATCATCTTTGAATAGCTTTAAAGGTTCTTCATACAAAACGCCATTGACAGACAGCAGATTATCTTCGATTGCCTCGTGCAGATCAGCATAACCCTCTCTAAGCTCCCAATAACGCGGCACACCACCCCATACGGCATATTCTTCAATGGCCTCGACAGCAGAAACACCAAGCGCTTCCTGTATATAGTTCACTTTGATGGGTGTAATTTTCAGTATGGCATCAGCACGTCCGTAGAGCGGTGCAGAGGAATCTAAAACCAATCCGTACATCAACTGTTGAGACGATCCGCAAACAATCAAATTATACTTCAACTGCTTGGAATCTAATTTGTTTTGCAGGATGGACGGCAAATCCGGACTGCTTGCAACAAGGTATGGAAACTCGTCGATACAGAGTGTGATTTTTTGAGTGATTCGATCATTGAGCGTATCAAAAAACACATGCCAATCGGGATATATTACCTTATCGAATCCGGGTATTACGGTTGCCATCATCTTTGCCAATACCTCGCGTTGAAATTTTGCGTCGGTCTGATCAGCCAGATAATACACGTCGTTTTTCCCAAGCGTTCGTGTAATCAAAGTAGATTTACCCAATCGCCTGCGCCCATAAATCACTGTGAATGTTGATTTTTCGGCGTTTAACGCCTGCTTGAGCCTTTTGTCTTCCTCTATCCTGTCAACAAACTTCATATCTTTTAAAATAATTATGCGCTGCAAACATAATGTTTTTTTTGCATAATTCCAAATATGTTTATATAAAATCAGGCCAACCGCATCAAAAGTTTATAATCGATCGTTACGTCAAGCAGGGGGGAAACATTACAAATTATTTGCTTACCTTTGTCACGTGAAACTGTAGAGTGATGAGAAAAATATTGTTTTTGTTTTTTGCCGGTTGGTTCATTTCGGTCGGTGTGTTTGCACAAACACCTCGAATTACCATGCAAACAGAAAGAGAGATTGGCAGTATCATTCATTTCCGCTTCGAAGCGGACCCTGCCGAAATAAACAATATTGTCGTTCATGGCGCAAACAGCGCAGCGAACGGAGGGTATGTATTGACTTCCCGGACCATTGTTATTGAAGGAAAAGTGACACGACTATCCTGTCTGTGGGGTGGTTTGACCTCATTGGATATTTCACAAAATCCCGAATTGACCTTTTTGGAATGTACCAATAATCAATTGACACGGCTCGATATAGCCAAAAATGCGGCGTTGGATCAATTATGGTGCGACTATAACCGGTTGAAACAATTGGATCTGTCGAATGCGACAAACCTGACGGTTTTGAATTGCAGCAATAATGCTATAAAGACATTAGACGTGTCGAAAAACAGGCATTTAGTCCGCCTGGTATGCAACGAAACGCTGCTAACGCAGTTGAAACCGACTCATAACCCGGCATTGGAATACCTAAGTTGCATCAACAGCCCAATCAAAAAATTGGATATAACCCGCAATCTGAATCTGATCCATCTGATCTGTTCGGACAACAAATTGAAAAAATTGGATGTTTCCCACAACAAATTGCTTCAAGTGCTGAACTGTCACGACAATAACTTGTCGGCGCTCAATTTGTCCGAAAATGAACAACTGACCACATTGGATTGTGGAGAGAATCCGCTACGCTCAATAGACGTGTCGCACAATGCGAATCTAAAAGAATTGCTGATCAAAGACATCAATGCGGCCGCATTGAATCTGTCGAACAACACCTCTATCACGTATTTGGATTGTTCCGAAAACCGCCTTGCCGCTTTGGATTTGACCGGCTTGAATCAATTGCGTTTGTTGGATTGCAGCAATAACAGATTCAATACGTTCATGCTGCCCGAAAACAATGCGTTGCAGTATATCGGAATAAACGGAAACAACTTTTCCGCTTGCGAAATTGATAAATTGTTCAAACAATTGCCGGTGCAACTTACCGAACCGGGCAAAATTTTATTGGCCTACGGCGACAGTTCGCTTCCCGGAGCAGACGGATGCCGCGAGTACTTAGCCACCGAAAAAAATTGGCAGGTGCTATCGATTTTTCTTGAGCCATGCGGTGAGGAAGACCATGCCGGCCACGATGATGACCATCATTTTCATGAAATTCCTTTGGAAATCAACAATGCAGGAAATTATGCGTGTAACGAATAAAAGATATAATAGAAGTTATCTATATAAATATAGAAATTATCTATTTGACACGGCTTGCAAATCATTGTATTTTTGCCGGAAAGTGATAATCCCGCCTTGTCGGATTCCTTGCGTTCTGTCGGATTGTAAATCAGACCGGACGGAAAAGATTTTTCGCTTTATGTTAAAAAATGTTAATTATTGCCGTCATATTAATTTAGAATGTATCTTTGGCCGCTAAAATTAAGGGTGTAAAATTATATATCCTAAAAAAAATGTGAAAAAACAGTAAAAAAACCTATAAATTATTGTAAAAAATTTTAAAAAAAATTTTATGAGGAAGAACAGATTTACTTTATTAATTGTATCACTGGCTATCATATTGGGCATCAGTGATAGTATATGGGGGCAGATTGGGGTATTGAGACCCGAATATCAGCCCAATACGAATCCGCAATCGGTCCGACCGGTTGTAAGTTCGCAGCAAGATCAGCCGCAAATAGATTTGCGGCGGGTGGATGCTACTGCCGGAATTCCGGGTTATATCGGAAACGCCGGTAATGTAGGATTAGCCCAATTTGGCGCCGGAGAATCGGTAACAATCAGTGCCCATTCGATACTTGTTCCCAATATCAGTTCGCATGCTGCCAATGGAAATAATGCAGACCTTATCAATATTGGAAGTACAATTTCACAAAACATTGTAATGACCAATTACAATGCAGGCGGCAAGGCTTCAGGGTTTTTGCATGTTAATGCTACCGGTCCGGTTCATTATAATGCAGGCGCTATTAACGTAAATGCATCCGGGTTCAGAGACCTTACCGGTAATGCTCCTTCTTCTGTATCGCCGAGTGGAAGTTTTCTTCCCGGAAGCCAACCCAACGGAACCATGTCAGGTCTATATAGTACAACAGATAAACCTTTACCTTCAGGTGGATTTTACTTTTCACCATGGGATACGGAATTATATAATTTAGCCGGCCCAATGTGGGCAGGCGTTGATGTAGTCACGCAACCTGCCTCTTTTTGGAACAATTATACAGCTCATTTATATCTATCCAACCACATACCTACGATATTGTATCATTGGGGTGTAAGAGCCACCGAAAAAGGAGGATTGTCCTATACTACCACTCGAAATTGGTTGGGGCTTGCCACTGATTCGCTTGATAATGGAGTGAATTTGGTAAGCGAAACCGGCCAACAAGGAATAACCACGTCTGCCATTGTTGGTACAGCCGGTTTGCCGGATGTGAATAAGCGATATATACGTCCTACAACGGTAGCGGTAGCGGGGACAAATTCATTTAATTCGATTGCTTTTAACGAATTACGGTGGTGGGTAATGGCACATAATTTGGAAGATATGGGTGGCGGAAATTGGTATAAAACAACTACTTATAACAATAATGCTTGGCCCGGTGGACATGCTATCCAAAGTGGTCTTGTTGCTGGTTGTGGTCATGTCGGAAATTTATCAATAACTTTATATGAGATTGGAAGTTGGGAATTTGAACCCTTGCCCGGCCCCAACAGACTTAATGCTGCCGTTCAATTGCTTGATGGCGCATTAGTTTGTGTTAACGGCAAAGTATCGGATAATACCGGCGCAATTGGCATCCCGGCAAGCGCCGGAAACGATGCAGTGACCAATGCCCTAATCGTATTGCCTGTTGACGACCGTGTCACTTTCCGTACCGTAGGCGATTTCCAGGCTAATATGCACCATGAGCGCGATTCATTAACATCGAGTGCGTTTTATTATGTTGCGGAAGAATTTCCCGATCCCGACAAACATATTTATATGTATCCGAAGAAAAATGCTACCTCCGCTCATGCTTTCGCAGCGCCATTTTTGGGTGAGTTTCAAAATTCATCCATTACTTCATTCGTAATAAATGCACCGATCGATGAGGCAACAACCACCATCTTTGGCGTATATAGCGACTATAATTTTGTCGATTTGATGGCAGATATTCATACAACAAAAACGCATGACGCTACTGCTCCTTTTGCTCCTGTAGGCAAGGACAATAATCCGGGTGTGATCGAAATTGGCCCAACAACAGCAGGGAAATCACATTATCATATCTACTCCGGAGGCGTATTGAAAAATTTTGAAGGCTGTACAGTAGATGCCAATTTCACCATGAACTTTGGAACTGCTTATGGCGGCTTTCCCAAATTACATTTTGATCAAGACAATGATTTGTCTATCCTGAATTATGGCAATAATGGAGATGAGAAGTTTTGCGAGGCGAAAATTATTTTCCATGCAGGCTCTATCACTGCGTTAGGCGCCGAAATAGCACTTGCCGAAGGAAACGGCGCTTTCCGTGTGCAGGCGCTTAGCGATGTAGTATTGAACGAAAATGCTGTGTTGGATGCAACAGCAGGCGGCACAGGAAACAACCTGTATCTCTTATCCGACGGAGGCAATGTGATTACCCAAAAATTTGATGTGAAATCAGATTATGTGAATCCGGTCGGACAAGGCATGATTACTTTTTGGGCTGAAGACAGAAACCCCGGCGGAACGCCCGGTTTTGATGACTGTGCCAATACAAATGCAAACCGTAACAGTGCACGCGGAAATCTCTATTTGAACGATGATGTTACCGTAACACGTACCGGCACTTCGGCCGGCGACACAGAAACCAATCTGGTCGCTGCCAACAATATCCGTACAGCCGGCTTTGATTTCAAGAGCGAAAGCGATAAAAACGATATAACAAATGTGGTCTCGCGCAAAGGCGATATCTATTTGGGATACAGCAACGGTAATAACAAAACATTTACCTATACAATCAGCAAAACGACCAATGCAGGCGTATTGAATATTAAATCCGGCTATGACGATCAAGGCACCTTGGGCCAATTAGGCGGCGGAAATATCTATTTTACGCAGATTGATGCTAAGATGATTAAGGACGGAACCTATCCGACCAATATCGTGATTCCGTTCTCGAACGAATATATATGCAACACCACCTGGAGCCCCGGAAGACTGCATGAACGTACGACAAGCAACAATTCGATGCAACGCTACGAACATGCCGGTATTATTGGCGGTATCGGCCGTTGCGGCGACGACAGCGCCTGGGGTCAATATGCAGGCGTACTTGCCGATGCATTATCATCCCAAATCAGATCTGCTGTCCCAAGTTTGAAATATGCTGCCAACAACGGTATTCTGCTGCTCGACGCAGGTCTGCGCGGCAATATCATCATGAATCAGGGCAGTAACCTTGATTTTCAGGCTAACAGCGCTGACGGTTTCTTCCGTACCCGCAGTGGCGATATCGATATGCGCGGCGAAACCAATGTCGATGGTCTTTCGACCGGCAAAGGCCTGGTATTCCTTGCCGACAACGGCAATAACGACAAGTCCATGATCGGATGTGACTGCGAAGAAGAATCCAATAATGTATATATACAAGACTTCGACTTTGCTACGTTTGTTTCTCCTACCAATAACGGAAGCGTCTATTTCGGAGCCGACAACAATATCAAACTGCAATATGGCGGTTTGAGGAAAGATGCCGGCACATGGAAAGACCCGTTCATAAGTAGCGTAGGTTATGCAGGCGGCGGATTGTTATGCTCGGCCGATTATCATTGTGACTCCAACCCTTTGATCAACAAAGCCCGTCCGATGATTTTGGACTACACAACACAAGCCACCGGCGGTGTTGGCATTGTAGCCTCCGACTTGATCGACATCTATAAGCAAATGATTTACACCGGCGGATCAACGGCAGGAATGTCGCCCGTACCGGCAAAGACAGGGACAGCTAACGGCATTACCTCCCCCGGCGGTTCGCTTCACGGCGAAAACGTAGCAGGCTACGGACTGTATATAAAGAGCCAGGGCAACAAGAAAAACTGGTCGGTCAATCCGTTTGAAATAATTGACCTGTGTGCTCCACAATGTCCGTTAGATGTATGCGGTAACGCTTTCTTGCATCAAGTAGCACGCGTCACTTTCCACGACGACGCACGCATCTATGCCGAAAATTCTAAAGTCTATATCGGATCGCCTGTAATCGAAGTGTATGGCAATCTTGAATTGAATACGACAAATGGCTCTGCCAAAAACAATCAACTGCTCCATCTCCAAACCGACAGTTTGATTTTGCACGACAGTTTGATTCTCGACGGCAACAAATGGCGCCTGACCACATGGAGCAACTTGGAACGCAATATGCCGGTTATCAAACTGGGACATCAGCGTTTTACGCCTCCTGCGGCAGAAGATTTTTGCAAATTATGTTTCTCGCATACAAAAGGTGGTTACATAGCCAACCGTACCGCTTTGGATACCATGGTGGTTACTTTCCGCAACGACGCCGACCTGCCGCGTTTGCACTCATTGGTTGCCGACCATACCGTGCTTACTTTCCTGACCGACAGTTTCGATCATGTAAAGGGTAATCCTACCATCCATGCGAAGATATTTACCGATACGTTCAAGATTCGCAATCAGGTAGAACTTTGGTCATCGGCCGACAAGACACATGAAGGGCATTTCGAACTCGTTTCCGAATTTCAGATGTCAACAAAAGACTATGCCGGCATCTATTCACGTCACTTGCACATGGAACCGATCGCTCCCGATTGCAGCAGAAGTAAATACAGCGAGCTGTGGCCTGCATCAAGTACTTTGGATGTAATCTCTACGGCTACTTTTGGCGGATTTGGAACTGTTCATGCCGATGTGTATGCCGAAACAATTGCCCGTATAGCTCCGGGATATGCTTCACTGGGCGTACAGGGAAGTTGCTACGAACAAAAGGCCGGTACATTGAAGATGAAAGACCTTCGCATGGATAAGGGCGCTGAACTGCACTATTCCATCGGCAACCAACCGGGATTTGATGGCGAATTGGCCGACTGTATCGATGTCGATAAATTAGTGCTTCGCGGTCAAATAGACATCTATGTTGAGGTACGTTGCGAACAAGATTATGAGCCCGGCTGTTATCCGATCATTCGTTACAACTCAGTTGACGATGAAGTATTGAACAACCTCCACTTGGCTACCACGATGATCAACGGCATTCCATTGTCGCTCGATTTCAGCGAAGACGGTATTGTCAATCTTTGTGTGGCAGAATTTCCTCGTCCAATAGTACAACGCGAAGTCATATTGCCGCAGCCACCGCATGGTGTTACCATGTTCCCGCCCGCCGGCGTACATTATGTGCTTTGGGGTAATAATTTCACTTTCACACTCAACTATTTTGGCAGAGAAGAATTTGAAGTATATACCGACCGCACATCAGACCTTGCTCGCGGCGTTGAAGTATTGACAGGTACATTGAATGCCAACGGCGAACATGAATATGTATTGAGAGGTGTGAAAACCGAACCGATTCATATCTATATCGGCCCGAATACGGTAGGCAACGAATCGTTGGATAAGGCGGCTGTTTGGTCGAGTGGCAATACGTTGTATATCCGGGTTGCCCGTGAAGACATTGCCAGTATCTACTCGGTTGCCGGTACGTTAGTCAATCGTATCGAAGTGCCTGAAGGCGGCATAACCCTGCCGCTATCGCGTGGCGCCTACGTTGTAACGCTCAAAGATGGGTCGGTACACAAGGTGATCATTAGATAATGAACAATGAATAATTAACAATTAACAATGATAGAGACGTTG
>Ga0082212_10006418_pt1 | contig 15815 bp, 16 predicted proteins | sample TergutNt197P3_FD_71548 | JGI IMG/M metagenome (GOLD analysis project Ga0082212, IMG submission 71548) | Neocapritermes taracua P3 segment gut microbial communities from Petit-Saut dam, French Guiana - Nt197 P3 | ecosystem: Host-associated > Arthropoda: Insects > Digestive system > Gut ...
ATACCCCCTCCGGTCTCCGACAGAGACGAGAGTTTTTCCTTTTTCTTAACTCTTATCTCTTCCATCTTAACTCTGAGCTGACCCCTAACTCCTAACCCCTAACTCCTGACCCCTGACCCCTGACCCCTGACCCCTGAGCCCTGCGCGCTTCCAGCGCGCCCTAACCATCCGCCTTCACGCGCGTCTTTGTATACCGCAGCCTGATCTGCGGGTTTATGAATGAGTAAAAAATGTCTGTTATAGTATTTGTCAAAGACAGGATAATTGTCATTACGATCGTACAGGCAAGTATCGCAACATGGTCTCTCTCGGTCACGGACCTGAGCATGAATGTGCCGAGACCCGGAACATTAAAGAAATATTCCACAACCATCGTTCCGCAAAGGAGCTGCGACACAAGTACGCCGAGCGCGGAGATCACCGGAACCAGAGCGTTTTTGAACGCGTGCTTCCAAATAACGCTGGCCCGCACAAGGCCTTTCGCCCGCAGAGCTGTAACGTACGGCTGTTCGAGGACTTCAATGAAACTCGTCCTCGTCATTCTCGCGATCGTAGCTATCCCGCCGAGCGAGATCACCATTGTCGGCAGCACATACGCTATAAGTTCCGTATAGACAGGTATCAGAGGCAGAATGCGCAGGCGCACGCACAGTGTTATCGCCAGGAACATTGCCACGGCATATGTCGGCACGGCTGAGAACAAGAGCGTCAGCACATTCGCGATCCTATCCCCGATGCTATCCTTGTGGACGGCTGTCAGCACGCCTATAGGAATGCCGATGACCATGGTCGCGCCGACTCCTGTCAGCAGCAGCATGGAAGTATTGCGGAGCCGGATGCCGAGGTCGATCTCCAGCCAGCGCGTCCTCGAGCCTGTCTTGCCGAAGTCAAGCTTGGTGAACACGTTGAAGCAATACCGTATGAATTGCGTGATCATGTTGCTGCCGGCATTAAAATACCTGTATATTGAGTCGAGTAAATCGCCGTCTCCATATACAGGCATCATCCTGATGCGCGAAGCAGGTATGAAGTATAGTATCGCGAACATTACGAATAATACGCCTATCACGACAGGGATTATCATCAACACTCGCTTTATGAGATATTTTGCCATTCCGGTTTCTCCTACGCTAATCTGCTGCAAACGCTCACAGCCCGGATATTTTATCAATAACGCAGGTGGGTGTCAATGTTTTTATTGCTGAAACCTAACCATTTTGACAACCTAACCATCAATGGTTAGAATGGCATATTTATCACGATCAATAATTTCATTTACTCCGTATTCAATGCGCTTAATAAAAAGCGGCCCGTCGAAAGTAAATGTATGGTACTCTCCGTTCTCACCGCAGATGTCCGTACCGCTTGCTTCGATAGCGTCTGCGACTTCTCTGCTCAAAACTTTTCCGAGAAAATCACGCGGCATTCGGCTTGTATCCACAATCGTGATCAGCGTTAAAAAACCGAAGTCAATGAACTCGTAGACCAGTTCTTTTCGACTCTTTTTCCAGAGCGGGAAGAGGGGAATCAACCCGACCTTCTCACATCGCGCGGTACACCATTCCAAGTGTCCCTCAATATCTATATCTCCGAACACGCAAACCTCCGCGCCGCTCTCTTTGGCTTCCGTGAGCGCCTTCTCAAAGTTTACTTCGTATTGCTCACCGGAGGTACGGATCAGCTTGATGGGGATGTTCAAAGAAGCCGAAACTTGTTGTAGCAGGCTCTCGGTCACGCCGTGAAACCACGAACGTCCCGCATCAGTATTGCATGTGGTAATCAAGCCCATGGGGATCAGCCCTGACTGCTTGGCTCTGTGCACGGCAAAGATGCTGTCCTTCCCTCCGCTGTAGGAGGCGATGAACTTTTTTCCTTTCATATCCATTGCTCATACCCCGCTGTTCAAGATTTTATTAATCAAACTCATGTTCATCGCTTCTCTGACCCTATCCGCAATAAAATTAAACTGGCTCTCATAATCATCGCGCAGTTCCGTATCAGGGGCGGCGCCATCTTCTTCGGGTAAGTCAAATACAATATACGGTACAACGCCAGCCACCGGGAGACCGGTGATTTTTTCGAGAATTGCCACGCCGTCCGTGAAATATGCAATGTCGCCTTTGAAGCGGTTTACGATGGTCGCCTTGACGTAACCGCGTTCCGATTCATCAAACAAGCCGACCGTACCAAACAACGAAGCAAAGACGCCGCCCCTGTCGATGTCAGCCGCGAGGAGAACGGGCGCGTTCACAATTTTGGCCAACCCCATGTTGACCAGATCGTCTTTGTTCAGGTTTAACTCGACCGGGCTGCCCGCTCCTTCAATCACTATGATGTCGGCCTTTGAAGCCAGCGCCGTATACGCTTTCATGACTTCCGGGATCAGGCTCTGTTTGATCTCCTTGTAATTATAAGCGTTGATCGTGTCATACGGGCGACCGTTCAGGATCACCTGCGTCCCTTGACGGTCGGGAGCCGGTTTGAGTACGATGGGATTCATCAATGCGCAGGGCTGCGCTCCGGCGGCGCGGGCTTGTAGAATCTGAGAGACGGCAATCTCGTCGTCGTTCTCAAGTAACGCCGTGTTCATCGTCATGTTTTGCGCTTTGAACGGCGCGACGGAGTAGCCGTCCTGCTTGAAGATTCTGCACAGCGCGATAGTCAGTATAGTCTTGCCCACTCCCGAAGCCGTACCTTGGATCATGATTGATTTTGCCATGCGGCTTTCACCTCTTTCAATGCCTCAAGCAGCCGTGTATTCTTCTCGTTTGTTAAAACAGCGACTCGATAGTAACCTGAATCGAGGCCCGTGAAGTTTTGACAATCCCGTATTAAAACACCGTATTTTTGTAGTTTGTCCCGGATCGTGCCGCACCACGGATCGCGAAAAAATATAAAGTTCGCACTTGATGGGTACACGGTCATACCCAGCCGTTCCAGCTGTGTTGTCATGCGTTCGCGTTCGTCCCGGATATAATTTGCCGTCTTCTCTATATATTTCCTGCCGACTTCCAAGGCGGCGATCCCGGCCGCTTGCGCTACGGTCGATACTGGCCAGTCGGGACCATAAAAACGCATACGGTCAAGCAAAACGCTGTTCTCGCAGATCGCATAACCGAGCCGCAGGCCGGGCATGGCAAATATCTTAGTAAACGCCTTCAGCACTACGATGGTTTTATGGACACTAAGCAACTTCTTCGCGGTATATGTGCCGGAATCTTGAACGAAATCCAAGAAACACTCGTCAACCAGCAGGACAGCGTTCACGGATTTACAAGCCTCTGCGATTGCCGTTAAGGTATCCATATCCGTCAAATTGCCGGTAGGGTTGTTCGGGTTACACAGGAATACGATGTCCGGCGCTGCGGTATAGATGGCCGCTGCCAACTCGCATGTGATGCGGAAACCGCCGGATTCTTTCAGGTAATGATAAATAACCTCTGCACCCGCCGCCCGTCCGGCTCGCTCGTAGTCTGCGAACGACGGAGCCGTGACCAGTATCTTTTTGGGTTTTATCGCGTACACAAGCCGGAAGATCAAGTCGGATGCGCCGTTTCCGCATAAAATGGCATTTTCTCCGACACTTTCAAATGATGCGAGTTTTGAAACCAGCAAACGGCAAGATGAATCAGGGTACACGATGGATAGTTCCGCCGCCTGTTTTGCTGCGGCTAAGGCCCCCGCCGGCATTCCTAAAGGGTTGATGCCGGCAGAGAAGTCGAGCATGCTTATTTTGAAATGCCCTGATTCGTCGTAAACATCCCCGCCGTGCGTGTATTTATACATAGTAAATCACCACACGTATCAACGTCCCCACGATCAAGCCGAGCCATGATGTAGCGTACATAAGATTGTTAGCCCGCTTAATGTCATCTTTTTCGACCGGACGAAGCGAATCGCCGATGGTGGGTTTTTGTACCAGGACGCCTTTGTAGTAACTATCTCCCGACAATGAAATACCGAGCGCACCGGCACATACCGCTTCGGTCTGCGAAGAATTAGGGCTTTTGTGTTTGTAGCGGTCGCGCAGAAAGATACGCAACGCTCCCCGGGCTTTCATGCGGCGCAGGAACGACGCGGCGATCATCAGCAAAGCCGAAATCCGGGCCGGGATGAAATTCACGGTATCGTCCATCCGCGCGGCGAACTTCCCGAAAAATGCGTACTTTTCGTTGTTGTAACCGATCATGGAATCCAGCGTATTGACAGCTTTGTACGCAAACCCCAGCGGAGCGCCGCCAATAAAAGTGAAGATCATCGGAGCGATCACACCGTCAGAAAGGTTCTCCGCTACAGTCTCCACAGCGGCCTTGGCGACGCCTTCTTCATTCAGGCTCTCCGTATCACGCCCCACGATATATGAGAGATACAGGCGGGCGTTTTGTATATCGTCTTTTTCAAGCTGATGGTATACTTTCATGCTTTCGTCTTTCAACGCTTTTGCTGCGAATATCGTATAACAGAAAACGGCTTCGACGGCAAGGCCCGCAGCCCAATGAAGTCTGTACAGATACAGCAGCAAGAAAAAGGGAGCCGCCCAACTGACCGCCACAAGAAACAGCGATAACAAAGCGCCAAGTATAAACTTGGCGGTTTTCCCGCCCCGCTGTAGCAGCATATCGCCTTTCGAGATTACATAACCCATAAGGCGGATAGGATGGAATGAGTACACAGGGTCGCCGAAAATGCGATCCGCAATGAATCCGGCCATGACTGCGGCAGCGACCATCATCCTCTTACGCCCTCCCAAACCTTCATGGATTCACGCATATATCCCGCCACGTCGATTCCGTATGTCTGTCGTAAAAGCGCCCCGGTTACAATTTCGTCGGTTTTACCGAGCGCTTGAATCCGCCCGTCTTTCATGATCAGTAATTTATCGCTCAGACGCATCGCCAGGTTTATATCGTGCAGCACTCCAACCACGGCGCGATTTCCCGGCGCCGCCCATGACCGCAAATATTCTATCAACTCAACTTGATACTTCAAGTCAAGATGATTGGTAGGTTCGTCCAGTAAGATGATTTCCGGCTCCTGCGCCAGCGTCCGGGCGAGGAAAACCCGTTGAAGCTGGCCGCCTGAAAGCGTGGTAATTTCCCGATCCTTCTCTGCCCACAAATCCACGGTTTCCAAACAACGCCGGACATGGGCTTTGTCGTCGTCGGAAGGGATGCCAAGCAGCTTGTCCTTAATATGGAGATACCGCCCCATCATCACGGTGTCGAAGACCGAATATGTGAAGTATACGCCGGTAATCTGGCTCAACATGGCGATTTTAGAAGCGATCTCCTTATGTTTCATCTTCCGCGTGGATTTCCCGCCCAACTCGACCTCACCCCTGAAAGGCAGAATACCTGCTATGGCTTTGAGCAGCGTAGTCTTGCCGCACCCGTTGGGGCCGATGATCGACAGATTCTCTCCGGCGTTCAAGGTAAACGATATCTCATTGACGACGTCGCCGTTGCCGTAGCCAAGCGAAATGTTCGTAAGCGAAAGCATCATGCCGCCCCCTTTTTGCGCCCGCGCTTGCTGAAATAGATGTAGGCGAAAAACGGCGCGCCTATTATGGCGGTCACCGCACCGACAGGCAGTTCGCCGGGCGACACGATGGTTCGGGCCGCCAAGTCGCAGATAACCATGAACACGCCGCCGAACACCGCCGACATAGGGATGACGACCCGATGGTTCGAGCCGAACAGCTTGCGGACAATGTGGGGCGCGACCAAGTCCACGAAACCAATTACGCCGGCGAATGCGATGACGCTCCCTGTGAGGCCAGCCGATACAATCAATAGAATCCACTTGACACGCTTTAGATTTACCCCCATGGTTTTAGCCTGTTCTTCCCCGAACGTCATCATGTCAAGCTCACGGTTGAAGTGCAGGATGAAGAAGACGCCCGCGATAATAAGCGGCGCAAGGATATAAACGGGCTGCCAGCCTTTCATCGAAAAACTGCCCATTTGCCAGAAGATCAAGCGTTGCAAATGCTCTCTTGACAAAGCCGACAATAGCGTTGTTACGGCATTGACGAACAGGGAAAACACCATGCCTACGAGGATGATCGTGTTGTTCTCCATCCGTTTATCAAGGCGTGAAGCGAATGCGATGGCAATCACGATGGTTCCGAAGCCAAATGCGAACCCGACGATCGGCAGCGTGAACGCACCTATGAATGGGATCGTAAAACCATACAGGATCACGATACACGCGCCAAGGGAAGCCCCCGACGATACGCCGATAGTGTATGATGACGCCAGCGGATTGCGCAAGACCGACTGCATGATGGCGCCGCTCACCGACAGCGCGCAGCCCGCGATGAACGCGAGCAGCGCGCGCGGGACGCGCGAAGTCCAAAGAATTGATACGGTAGCGCCTCTTATGTGCTCAGGGAGTTCTGTTCCGAGCGCTTTATGGCCTATTACCCGAAACACATCGCCCGGGGGCACATACACGCTGCCGATGGCGATGCCGAACACGATGACGACTACGCATACGATTACGGCGATTATTCCCTTCGATTTCATGCTTAGTATTTATCGGGGTACACTGCTTTCGCCATTTCTAACAGCGCTTGGATGATGTTTTGATTGGGGCGGTTGCTGGAGTTGGTGTCTATGTAGAAGACATCCTCATTTTGGATTGCAGTAATCTCGTTCCAGCCATCCCTCGACAGAATTTCATCTATCGGATCGTCTATGTAGTTCACGCTTGTTAGGATCACGTCGGGATTGGCGTCCAGAATCGCTTCATCGGCGACGGAAATCCACGCTTCTTGGTCGGCCAGGATGTTGACGGCCCCGATCAACTCGATCATCTCGTTCAGGAATACACCGGAACCGAAGCTGTACATCCACGGAGCCGCCGAAATTTCAAAGTAGACGGTTTTCTTGTCGGTGATCGTGCTTCCGATGGCGCGGACAGCTTCGATCTCATCTTCCATTTCGGTAACGATCTCCTCGCCGCGCTCATACGCGCCCAACACGGCCGCCATGAACCGGATGTCCTCATAGATACCATTGATGCTGTTGCTCGATGGTACGTAGACTACGCAGATACCGGCTTCGGTCACGACTTGGAACGGATCGTCGGCGCCGCCCGCCTTGGTCATGCCGGTGACGATGATGACATCGGGCTCCAAATTGATGATCTGCTCCCCGTCAGGCGAACGCATGGAGAACATCGGGAGGTCTCCTTTGACGCCGGGAACATCAAACGAATACTCGTCTATCGCGATGATCTTGTCGCCAAAACCGAGGGCGACAATGAGTTCCGTGTTTGACGGACCCATCGATATGATCGTGTCGATATTGTCCGGCAAGGCGATGGGATTGCCTTCCCGATCTGCGGTGATGGGTTCGGACGCGGGAGCAGGCTCAATGGTTGCGGGGGATTGTGTGGCGGGGGCTTGCGTTGCAGACTCCGTGGTTGGCGTCGAGGCGGACGGAGACGCGGGGGTCTGTGAGGCGGGCGGAGACTCGGGGGGCTGTGTGGCGGCGGAGCTTTCTGAGCAGGCCGCGAGAGTCAGTAGCAGCAGCATGGCTGCCGCCAACAGGAGCGCGAGTGTCTTTGTCTTCATCTTTTGTTCTCCTTTACAGATTAGTGTATTTGTGTAACTGTCCTTCGGTATAAATCAACGTGTATCCATGCCCCGGCTGCGGTTGCCACTCGTAGAAATTGCGTTGGTTGGGAAATATAGTATCCATGATACAGACGATCACGCCGCCGTGACATGACACGAACGCCGGGCGGCTTTGACTGGCGAGTTTATCAAACGCTTGGATCGCACGTTTCTGAAACCGGTTCTTGCTCTCACCGCCCGGACAGGCGACGTCGCCTGTTTCGTCGGTAATCCACGCTTGATAATCATCGCGTTCTTTCAAATCTTCATAACTCTTCATCTCAAATGCGCCGAATTGTAGTTCAGCCAGATCGGGCACGGCGATCCTCTCGACCGGCCCGTAGATCAAGTCAAGGGTTTGCTCCGTCCTCAGCAAGCCGCTGGTGTAGAACGTAAGTTCCGCAGGCGGCGGATAGATGCCTTGATCCTTGAATCCGACGATCTCCGCCGCGCCTTCCTCTGAGAGCGGAAGGTCGGTCCGGCCGCAGTATAATCGCTGCTCATTGGCCTGCGTCTTGCCGTGCCGCACTAAATGTATCTCCATCATTTGATCTTCGTCGGGATGCCGCAGAACAGCCGGAAGACCTCATCCGACGCCCGGGCCAACTCCGCCATCGACCGCCCCGCAGCCTCGCGCCATTGCCGCATATCGGCGCCCATAGGAACGACGCCGCAGGAGATGTCGTTACAAATGACCACCGTATCCGGGCTGCGCTGTATGAACTGTTGCAAAGCCGCGGAGACGTCGGCTCCGGCCCTTACCAGCGCAAGAATCCACTTGTCGATTTCGTAGACGACTTTCCTGCCGCCGGGCATGGCAGTATTTTCCTCCACACAGCGGAACACATCATCCTCATTCAAGGCGAATCGTTCCAATGCATAGTCCAGCTTGCCTTGGTACGCGCCGCCGAAAATCAAAAACATGGTGTAACCCCCAATGCTATCAGTCCGCATAACTCACCGATGACCAGCGCAAAACCCGTCAAGTCGCCGGATGTGCCTTTGAACTCCTTGTATGCATATGCAAGCGCACCGATGGACCCTAATACCGTAGCCGCCGCTACAATCAATCCTTGCCATCCTGCAAGCCAATACGCTGCAGCAACCGCGTCAATGGCAACGAGGTAGCAGAAGATATAGTGTACGATACGGATGTTTTGCTTGAACATTTTGGCGTACCCGCTCTGTTCCATAGCGGGAAGACTTAGAATAGATAATGCCCCGCAGCACCGGGAAAGTGTCGCAATGACCACCAGCAACACAATCGCTTTTTCGCCGTCCAGCACAGTGTAGGCCGCTGCGAACTGCAGAAGGAACAGTATGGCGATCATTATTACCGAAAATGCGCCCAAGTGCGGGTCTTTGAGGATTCGCAGCTTGTCCTCCGGTGAGCGGCGGGATAGCACAGCGTCGCTGGTGTCTATGTAGCCGTCTAAATGCAGGAACCCTGTCAGCAGAAAGGGAACAACCGTCAGGATTGCTGCCGCCAGAACAAGGTGAATCCTGCCAAGGACCAGCAGTTGCGCAGCGCCCCACCAGATGGCTCCGATCAAAGCGCCTATAAGGGGGAAACAGGGGAGCATCAAGTTCATGCCGGCGTCATCCCATATATGGATCGGCATGGGGATGGCGCAGAACATGGACAGGGACATATAGAAACCCTTAACCCACCTTTTTAGCAAGCGCATGGTACGCATCACCGCCTTTGTGGACGATTGCATTCGTAAACGAAACTTCCAGAACTGCATCACAGGCCCCGGCTGCTGCGCAATCCAGTTTAGCCAGCGATCTGCGGTACAGCTCCGTATGTGAGTCATAGAGCATGGCGTCGCTGTATATGTTGTCCGATACGATGACGATGTTTTCCACTTGGTCCAAGAGCTGCGTCAACCCGTATGCGATTTTTTCGGCTGCCTGTTCATTGACGTTCCAATCCGGCGGGATAAACATTTCATTGGTAAGTAGAGCCGTCAAGCTATCGAGGAGAAAGGAGCCGCCGGGGTCGCATTGTTCCAAGAGTCTTTCTATGTCGGCAGCCTGCTCTATTGTCGTGAACCCCCACCCGTCACGTTCCTGACGGTGCCGAACGATCCGCTCATCGTCTTCAGAATCGGCGGATTTCATGGTGGCGATATAATAAAGGGCGTTGGTCTGCTGCGCTTTCGCCAAGCGCTGGGCGTAGTATGACTTGCCGTTCTTGCAACCGCCCGAAATGAATATCCTCATGTCGTACCACCCTTCACGCTTCGTCATTGCGGCCTGAGCCTGCCCCGGGCTTGATCCGGGGAGCCGCAATCCCCTGAATCATGCGCTATCCCGTGGGGATTGTTTTCTTTTCATTGACTATTTGACACTACCCACCGTAAAATTGTCACCCTCACGGATTTCGTCCAGATACTCGTCGCTGATGTTGGCTTGCTCAAAGGTCCCCATATCCCGGATCACCGCGCAGGCGGCGTCGATCATAGCGAACATGAGCGGGCAGCCGCTTCCCTCTCCGAGACGCATATTCATGTTCAAGTAGGGATCGACGCCGAGAGCCTTCGCCGCGAGGCTGAAGCCTTGCTCGAAGGAGGCGTGGGAAGCCAGCATATACTCCTTGACCAACGGATTCATCCTGTATGCGGCCAGCGCAGCGACCATGGAGATGAAACCGTCGATCACTACAGGAACCCGTTTGTACGCACCGCCTATGTACAACCCCGCCATCGCAGCAATGTCAAAACCGCCCACTTTGGCCAGCACATCCATCGGGTCGCCCGGATTTGGTTTGTTGTTCGTAAGGGCTTTATGGATAATTTCAATTTTGTGCCGGTACGCCTCTTCTTTCAAACCCGCGCCTTTACCGGCCGCCTGCACTGCGGTGATACCCGTCAGGGCGCATAATACGGCAGCCGATGTTGTCGTATTGCCGATGCCCATCTCTCCGGCGCCCAATAGGGAGTAACCGTTTTCCACGGCTTCGATAGCAGTTTCGATGCCGGTCAGGACGGCCCGCTCCGCCTCTTCCCGCGTCATAGCATCCTGTTCGGCGATATTCCAAGTGGATTTCCGAATCTTTTTGTTGAGGATAGCCGGATGGCTGACGTCGGCGTTGACGCCCATATCCACAACGATCAGATCTGCGCTAAACTGCTTGGCCAGTACCGCGACCCCGGTGATGCCTTTCGTGAAGTTCAAGGTCATCATGTGCGTGACGGCTTGCGGGGCCGATGCGACGCCTTCCTCCACGACGCCGTTATCGGACGACATGATTATTACACAACGTTTGGAAGCATCGTAAACCGTCTCTCCGCCGATACCTGCCAGAGTCACGGCTATGTCCTCCAGCCGCCCCAGGCTACCTGGTGGTTTCGCCAGATTGTCCAGTCTCGACTGCGTCTTCTCCATAGCATCCCGGTTTAGGGGGCGGATGTTTGATAAATAGTGGTTAAGCGGCTCCATTGACATTGTCTCCTTTACTCATAAAAAAGTCCCAACCCACAGCGAACACCTCGCTACGGGTTGGGATCAATGTTTTGTTACAGTAAAATACACTTGCAAGGCGCGGCAAAGCGGCATAGCCGTCCGCGCGGTAAGTCATCCCACAACAAAACCATACCAATCCATACTCTGTGAATCACTACGGCAACGGCTTTCGCCGTTGAAATGAGGCAGGTCTTCCGACTTAGACATCATCGTGAACGCTTCGCCTTCTCAAGCATTTGCTCAATGGCTGTCCGGTTCATAACGAACATGAAGCGCCACTCCGTCAATACGGTAGCAGGACTGTTCAGGATTCTAACCTGATTTCCTATTATCGTACACCCGGCATCTTTTAATGAATCCCCGGCTGTACGCACCATCATTTCAGGAATATTCAACTTAATGATTTTTGATTTGGCTTATCATTTTGATTTGCAATCAAGCCAAGCCAGACTATACACGACCATAAACGGGTTGTCAAGAGCTATTTTGAAAACAAGGTTACTACATTTTCTTCTGAGCAAGGTGAAGACAACTTCCCCATTGACAGACTATTAGGTAACCGCTGATTAATTCCCGCCATCATCTTTATTGTCAAGCGAACCTGAAAGAGAAGCCGAACGAAAGCCCGGCTTCTCTTTACTCAACACTCTAAACTCACACTAACCCCTAACTCCTAACTCCTAGTTCCTAGTTCCTAAATCCTAATATCAATAAATATCATTATCTCCGACAGTCGGCTTGAAGTAGCTCTGGGGCGGTGAGTCGGGGCCGCCCACGCGGAACACTTCGCCCGTCGTCTTGCGCTTGAAGAAAATCCTTTGGTTTATCGGGTAGTTCATCTTTATCGCGTCATTCTTACACGCCTCGATGCAGCAGCCGCAGAACCAGCACTCGTCGGGATACAGGACTATCGGCGGCTTGCCTTTTTCGGGGTTCGGCATGATCGTCTGCATGCGGCATATCGCCGCGCATTTGTTGCAAGAAACGCATTTTTCAGCATTAATGATGACGCATTGCGTCGGTGCAACCGGGTTCGGCACAAAAAACGCCTTGTCCATGTTATTTTCCCTCCTTTTCGAGAGCCGTCAGCTTCTCGTAGTTCTCCAGATAAGTCGGGGCGTACGGAGGCTTGAGCCACCAATGCTCTTCCTTGTATGTGGTGACTACTTTGCCGTCTTTGAACTTGTTGATCATGACTTTATCCTTGCCGGCGCCTTCTGCCTCATCAAAGTTTGCCATGCACAGGTGGAAGTATATCTCGCCGATCGTCACGCGGCTCTCCGCTTCGAGCACTCGCGCAAGCTCATGCGGGTTGCGGGCGTAGGTCATGTGCATTTCCTGCTTCTTTATGCTGTCGAGCCACATGAGGCCGTGCTCGCAAAGGACGCGGGTTCTGTCGTCGCCGAGGTCCTGCTGCATAACGCGGTTCATACCCATCCAGAGCTCTTTCCAGCTAACGACAGCGTTCGGGTCGCCCATTCTCTTAACAGGCGCGTAGATGCGCTCTTTTTCCGCGGCGACCTGGTCTTCGCTTATCTTGCCGAGCTGCACTGTCTTTGCGTATTCGGCAGCCCTGTTCCCGGCATATCCGCCGCCAGCCCCCGCAGGGGAACCGCCCTGCCCAGCCTCACATCCGGAAGCGAACAGACCCTCTATGTTGGTCATCATGTTCCAGTCTGTCAAAAGGCCCTGCAGGGTGTCCGCCTTCCACGGTTTAACCGCGTTCGGCTCACCCTGGTACCAGTCTCTCATCGGGTATTCATAGCTCTTGATAGCCATGACAGGGCTCTGGAGCATATCTGTATCCGGGTTGAACCCGGCTTTATTGAAGTAATCGTAGATCGCCGTGCGGGTGCGGCCTTCGTTGCCTACCATGAGGCCCCAGATGCAGCGGCGGCGGTCTTCAGGCATTCCTGAAAGGTCTGCCCAGAACGGAAGCTCAAACTCGCCGCTCCTGATGCGGTCGGCTAAATCGAGCGTGAGGTTGGGGCGCGGGAAGCCGACTTCGCGGTCGCCGGGGGCCGGGTTGGAGCGCATATCCAGCTCGATGATCGTGTTGCCGTGTTTGTCTACCCACGGTATCTCCTTGCCGTTGTTGTCCACGATGTTGCAAGGCGCCCAGGTGTTGTCGCAGTTGCCTATGCCGTACCAGGGCCAACCGAATGGGTGTGTGGAGAAGTTTTGGCCGAAACGCTCCTCGCGGCCAAACTCTGCTCCGGCCTTCCATGCCATTGCAAGCCCGTCGCCTGTGTTGCGCGGGTCTGCGCGGTAGCCGTTCCCGAACATCTCCGAGTTGAACGTCCACGTGCCTGTGCCCTGCATCGACACGCCCGAGGTGTTCAGAATGGCGCATTTTGCGTGAAACACGTAGAACTCTCCGGTCTCTTCGTGCAGGCCTGTCGCGCCGACGACGCGCGCGCCCGCTTTGCCGTTCTCCGTGAGAAGGTTCGTGATCATGATGCGCTCATAGAGCGTGGCGGTCTTTTCTTTTTGCAGGCCCAGCTTTGCGTATCTCTTGATGTCGGCGCCGCTGCGCAGTTTGACTGTAGTTTTGTTCTTGTAGTCGTAGGCGTACATTATTTTTGTCTTGTCGTCACGGAATGGCGCGCCGGCGAACTCGTCATCCTCGTCGCGGAAGCGCATGCCCAGGCGCTCGAGTTCCAAAAGGTTGTCCCAGGAGCCTTTCATGACTATGTATGACCTGTGGTCCGGTGTGCGCCCGGGCATTCTCGGCGCCATTTCCATTTGTTCTTCGGGAGTAATGCCGCTGTCCGGGTTGGAGTTGCAGCTCCCGTAGTGGTCGATGCCGGCGCCGCCGCTTCCGCTGATTTCGATGGGCGCTTTGTCGATGACTGCTACTTTTACACCTCTTCTGGCGGCTCTCAGGCCGGCCATTACGCCTGCGATTCCGGCGCCGATTATCAGGACGTCTGTCTCGATCCTGTTTTCTTTGCCGTAGTTGACCGGATACGGCCAGTCAGGCGGGCTGGCGCCATAGTTGAGTTGATTCGCCAATGTTACACCTTCTTTCGTCTAATTTGTTGTAGTATATCATAATTCATAGTTATATTGCAAAAGCTAATGCGAATTATATTGACTTTTTTTATTAGAAATGACATAATACTAACCAATATATTATGCAAAATAATTAGTATAAGGAGAGACAAAAATGCCTTTATCGCCAAAAGAAAACTATCTCCGCATGCTGCGCGGCGAGATACCCGAGTTTGTTCCTGCCGGCATGATAATACCTCACGCGAACTTCCCCAGCGCCGAGGAGCTCCTGACGCCTCAGGCGGCCCCCGACGGCCCGTTCGTCACAAGCCTGGGCGTCACATATGTCGGCAGCCCGGAGAATAACTGGGGCGCGATGCCCAAGCCGGGCGAGATAATCATCGACGATATCACCAAGTGGCGCGACCAGCTGAAGATCCGCGACGTATCCGATATGGACTGGGAAGCGTATTACAAGGAGAAGAGCGAAAAGTATAACCGCGAGCTGTGCGTGCAGGTCGGCGGCGGCGACTATTTCCTCACGCTTGTCAGCCTCATGGGCTTTGAGGGCGCGCTTCTTGCGATGTATGAGGAGACTGATGAGGTCATCGCGCTGCTCACGCATATTTCCGAGTTTTATCTCACCGTGCTGAAGAATCAGATGCTCTATCTCAAGCCGGACATAGTAGGCATTATGGACGACGACGCAGCATACCGCGCGCCTTTCTTCTCGGTGGAGATGTATAAAAAGATTTTCAAGCCTTTCCACAAGCTGCACACGGATATCGCCAATGAGGCGGGCTGCCCGATCGACAGGCATGACTGCGGCAAGTGCGAGGGGTTCATAGACGACTGGCTCGAGCTTGGCATTTGCTCCTGGAACCCGAATCAGGATACAAACGACGTAAAGGGTATCAAGAAAAAGTATGGTAACAAGCTCGCGATGGGCGGCCTCTGGGAGGACGCAGACAAGTTCAGGGGCAAGAAGGCCGACCGCAAGGAGCTTCGTGATTCGCTTGCCAACTTCGTTGATACTTATGCCCCGGGCGGCGGGTTCACTTTCTTCACGATGCTCGGAGGCATGCCCGGCTCTACCCCCGTTCCCTACGCTGATGAGAACAACGAGCTGGTGAAAGAGTTTTATTTCGACTATGTAAAGGACTGGTACAAGACTCACTAGTACTGCGTTCTCGAAATTCCTACTCAAATCTTACGTGCAGCAAACCGAAGCCGACGTTCAAAACGCAATGCAATTTGAACGCCGGCTTTTACCTGCTTTTGCATATAATTTCAAAGGAGCCAAGCTGGCCGAAGCTTGGCTCCCTTTTGCTGCGTCATAGACATCATTTTACATTGGACAATTACGTTTACAGATTCGTTTACAGAGTCTCAGATCCCTGCGCTCAGGGAAAATGTCTGTTGGCCGGCCGTGAGCCGGGCCGTTAAACGTTAAGCCGTTAGCCGGCTAGTTGAACTTGATGTCGTTGAGGCGGATGGTTCCGGTACACACGGAGAACCGGACGCTGCTCAGGTCGACGTCTTTATTTATCGCGACGCATGTTTGAGTCTTTGCGAGGCCGAAGCCGATGGCGTTGTCGATATACATCTGCAGGCACTCTTCTGTAATTGCGATGCGCTTTGCGTTGTCCGGCTCATGGGCCATCAGCGCGCAGATCTCCAGATAGTGCTCGTTGTTGGTGAACGCTCCGGGTATCGTCAGTGTGTTTGAATA
>Ga0082212_10006419_pt1 | contig 15814 bp, 10 predicted proteins | sample TergutNt197P3_FD_71548 | JGI IMG/M metagenome (GOLD analysis project Ga0082212, IMG submission 71548) | Neocapritermes taracua P3 segment gut microbial communities from Petit-Saut dam, French Guiana - Nt197 P3 | ecosystem: Host-associated > Arthropoda: Insects > Digestive system > Gut ...
TCTTAACTCAATTTTCCCTCCCATTCCCATGGGTACTTTGTCGGCCAACCTCACCGGCGGCTATTGCGTCGGTCTTGCCATCAGTTGCTTTGTCTTTTTTCCTTTGGCTGCGCCTGAGTGGCGGCTGTTTATTGTCACAGACTTCTTGGGCTCATTGACCACATTTTCAACTTTTTCAGCCGAAGTGGTTGCGCTTTTGCAACAGGGCCGCTACGCCCTTGCCGCTGGGTCGGCGGGGCTACATCTCTGCGGTTCACTCACCATGACCTTTTTGGGCATAGCCACGTTTGGCTTAGTGCGCCGGGCTTTTGCATGCCCCTAAATCGAAAATTCTGGAACCCGATCCTGGTGCTATCAGGCGGCATGACTCTGGCGTCAGGCATCTTTTTGTTGTTTCGCCACAGTTCGCATTTGATAGCTGTTGCCCACCAGGTTGGCGCAATCCTGTTTGTTGTTGCCTGTGCCATGCACATTGCCATCAACTTGAAATCACTGCTCAAATCAATCAATAGCCGTCTTGGATGGGCAATGCTCGCAATCCTGGCTTTGTTTGTGCTGGCAATGGTCTTTTCCAATACCGATGGAGGCCATCAGCACCAGCAGAGAGGGTTTGGCAGGGGCTGGCGTTGATTCAAACCGTTTTCACGATCTCATGGTCAGTGAGGGCAATGGTGGCAAAGCTGTAGCCTTCCTTTGAAAGCATCTCTATGGCAAAAGTCCTGTAGTCCTTCCAGGTTGAATACTCAAAACTGGATACCTGACCATCTATGACTTCAGCTATGGCATCACTCTTCGCATCGCACAATAATCCTCACTGACTAACTACAAAATTCTGCTGGTATCGCTACTGGAACGCCACAATTACGGAAACCATCTATGTCCCGTGTGATTAGGGTATCTGCTTTAATCTTTTTTGCACACCATGCTTGCAGGGCATCTTCCATGTCATCAATCCGAATGGCTAACGCTCCTTTCAAATCTTCGCCGTCCACTCCAACAATATGGAACAAATCGAGCAACTTTCCGATGGCCTCACGCGCTACGGGCATCGTCAACTTCTTTTTGGCTACATAGAAAATGTCCGTCATGCTGGAAGCTGAGGCACAGGCGCGGATTTCCTTTAGTTCAGCCATGCGAAAGATTTTGATGCTGTCCTGCCAAAAGCCCTGATCATGCAATAGTACATCCAGGATGACGTTTGTATCAACAAAGACCGTCCTCATACACCAACTTTCATGGCCTTAATGTCGCTGGCATCCTTAATGCCCGAATCTTTGAGAATACCGAGTAGGCTATCAGATACAGGTGTTTCGCTTGGCTTTGCCAATACTGCAATAGTGTGTCCATTCTTTGTGATATGGACATTTTCAGCGTCAACTTTTCCTAGGTAAAATTCAGGAGTTTTAATGAAATCCACCGCCGACACTTGCATCAAAACACCTCCTTCAATATGGCTATTGTAGCAAGAAACAATAAAATCATCCTACCTCACCCCTCAGGGTTTCAATAAAAGCATTATGGGTTTGCTTGACTCCATTCCAGTTGGTAAATGAATTGCCGCCCCGCACATTGCGCCAAATTTTGAAACGTTGAACCGCTAAAATACTCAACAAAAAAATGTACAGATTTTGTACCAAAAATATTCAGATTTTGCCGAAAAACCCGGAAAAAAAGAGAAAAAAACAGTAAAAAAACGGCCCCGTTTTTTGAGGCCGTTTTTCGCTGAAACCTACTGTTTATTGGCGGAGAGAAAGGGATTTGAACCCCTGTATGAGTCACCCCATAACCTGATTTCGAGTCAGGCGCATTCGACCACTCTGCCATCTCTCCGTGTGTAATGTTTGCGTCGGTTTGTTGCTAAATAGTTTACCAGGCCCTTTTTGTAACCTGCCAACAATCTATCACCAAAACAAAAAAACGCACCAGCCGTCCTGGGGAGGGAAAGTATTTTTCCATCCACCATATCGCAAGTATACCAAAGAATGATCCCCTGAAGACTGGGGGGGAATAAGTTGATTCTTGATGGCTCGATAATTTACTGCCACTTTGGGCACCACGAGCGTATTTCTTTGTTTTTTGTCATCGATTCACCTTAGCCTATATACGCTGATTTGCTCCTGACTAGGCATCTCATACCAGTTTCGAGTTACAAGTTACAAGTTACGAGTTACGAGACCAAAACCAATGCACCATGCTGATCTGCGTATAGCATTTATTGCATTAGAAACTGGAAGTGGTATCACATATCATCGGCTCGTAGAGTCTCACTTCTTTACATATTTTTTACGATTGCCTTTCAAAATATTGTCATGGGTGCCACCATAATTGTCTGTAGCGAGGTAATGCCATGCTAGAGCGGCGTGATTTCTTGAAACAACTAACAATTTGCGGGGCAGCGGCCACAATGCCAGTGCCATTTCGTTTTGGGCATAACCCCACATCAAGGATGCCCTTTGAGGAGCATGGCGATGGATTATTTACCGTTTCCCATCGCCAAATTCTGCGGAGCAAGTCACCGCGCAGGATTGTCATTCCCGACGTAGGCGACTACAAGGTCTTGAAAGGTGATTTTCATATTCATACAGTTTTTTCAGATGGCGTCGCTATGCCTAAAGAACGTGTCACTGAAGCTGTCGATAATGGGCTTGATGTAATTTCCATCACCGATCACATTGAATATCGCCCCAATTTTGGAGGCAACAGCATCAAGCTACTTGAGAAAAATGATGACCACAACATGGCTTATGACATTGCCAAACAGGAAGCAGAAAAACAGGGCCTAATTTTGGTGCGCGGAACAGAAATTACCAAAAATATGCCGCCCGGACATTTCAATGCACTCTTTATTAAAGATGCAAACACCATTGCCGCTTCCGTTCAGGATTGGAGAAAAATGCTTGCCGTTGCATGTGACCAGGGAGGCTTTATACATTGGAACCACCCTGATTTCCCTGACCTAAAACCGGGCGAACCGATGCGCTTCTGGAAAGAGCATGAAGATGCCTACAAAAATGGGCACCTGCACGGCATTGAGATATTTAACGGATACTCCTACTATCCGATAGTGATGCAATGGTGTGAAGAAATGAAGCTCGCCTTGGTTTCTAACAGCGATATTCACTCAACTGAATGGGACATGTATGGCAACCAAAACCATAATAGGCCCATGACGCTGGTTCTGGCAAAAGAGCGCACATACGAGTCAGTCAGAGAGGCCTTTTTTGCAAGGCGCACTATTGGTTTTGGAGCGGGTCTGCTATTCGGTAGCCAGGAGTGGCTCGAAAAATTGTTTAACGCCTGCGTCACAATTGCATCTAAGCTAGGACAGTTAGAATTGACCAATAAGAGCGATATTCCGTGTATATTGCAGGCTGGCGGGGCCGTCAGAGAACTGCCTGCCCATGGGCGGCTGAGTCTTCATCATGGCGGCGGCATCAAAAAGTTAACCGTTGGCAACTGGCTTGCCGGCACAAACCGTCCTCTCGAAATCGAATTGACGCAGAGTAGCTCGGCCTAAGACATGATGGCATTGCGGCGGACTGGACTGCGGAAGGGTAATTATCAAATTCCGAGAGGCAATGACTGCGGCCCGGCATCAAATAATAACGTCTGTGTGTTCCAAGCCCAGTTTAAGTCTCTCCGCCTCCAAAATTTCCATCTCCCTGGCGCCAGAAATTACAATTTCAGGATCGGTCACGAAATCCAGCTCTTCATTTAGTTTTTTATACGGCACGTGGCTCAAGATCAGCTTCATTGTATTCAGCCGGGCTCTGTGCTTATTATCAGAACGCAAAATATGCCAAGGCGAAAAGGGGATGGATGTTTGCTTTAGCATATCATATTTCACTTGAGTAAATTCATCCCATCTGTCTTGCGCCTGCAAATCTACCTTGCTCAATTTCCATTGCCTCAGAGGATCAGTTTTCCGCCGATTGAAGCGCATGGCCTGGACTTCTTTTGTCACGCTATAGTACAGCTTTATCAAAATGATATCGTTGCGGAGCAGGTCTTTTTCAAAATTGGCCACGCCTAGCATGAAATTTTTATATTCTTTTTTGGTGCAAAAGCCAAATACCCTTTCAACCATTGCCCGGGTGTACCAGCTTCTGTCAAAAAGCACAATCTCCCCGGCTGAAGGGAAATGAGAGACAAATTTCTGATAATACCATTGCGAGGCTTCCTGCTCTGTAGGCTTGCCGAGGGCAACTATCCGGTAGTGGCGCTGATCCATGTGTCTTGCCACCGCACGGATAGTGCCGCCTTTCCCAGAGGCATCACGCCCCTCAAACAGAATTATCATTTTTAATTTATTATCGATCAAATATTTTTGCATTTGAACCAATTCGGCTTGAAAGGGCATTAATTGTAGCTCACGGACGCGCCTCTTAATAGCAGTTGAAACTAAGCTGATGTCCTCGCCGGACAACTGTTTATGAAAGCGCCACAGCCCAACAAGTTCTTCAGCAGGCACAAGTTCGTTATCAATAATAATATTCTGGCCAACAGAGAGCCTGACGGCATCGGTAGTCTTAATGAATCGCCCCTTTTTGTCTCTGGGGAACGAAACAGGGTTTGGCAGGATTTCGGTGGTTGATGCCTGCATCCCGTACTCCGGGGCACAGCATTGGAGCGCTGCTACCATAGCAGAAGCAAAGTTGCGCGATTCGATTGCGGGCGCAGGTTGGCAATTTGCAGGTTCAGGATTCTTATTTTTCATAACTGTATTGTTCTTGTTTGCCATGCTTGCCAATAAATTTCTATATCTTGGCAACTTGGCTTTTCAAAGCATAGCCAAGTCTATTTTGGCTTAATGTCAGTAAAATTTGTGTTAAATAAATGTAAACTTATGTTCGCCGACAAAAACCGCATCAAGCCAATGAGAGAAGGACTGGGCCGAATGCGTTTATTGGAAAAGGTTCATATGCTATGCAAGGGCAATGGTTTTCCCGATTGTTTTTGAAAGCATCAACGAGTTTTTAGTAAAAGACCATTTTTCCAACAACAGGTCGCCGCTGGCTTCCAGATGCAATTTAATGCAGTCGCCGATATCTTCCACTTTCAATGATTTTACTCGCTGGATATGCTCTCTGTCGAGCGAGTCTGCCAGTCTGAGTATTCCAGTTAATTTGGCCAGCTTGATCTGATCTTCTTCATCTAGTATCAAAAATTCAGGGTGGCGCGGACCAGGCTCGCGCTTTCTATGAAACCTGACAATGGACGCCACCAGTTGCAACTCCTTATAGTCCAGGCCCATGATTTCAGAATTCATTACAATGTAATAACTGTGTTTATGGTGTTGCTTGCTGGAGATAAAGTACCCAACATCGTGCAAGAGTGCCGCGGCACTCAATATATGGCGGTGACTGTCATCCATGCCCAGGCTTGCTTGGATTTGGTCAAATATGGAGAGCGATAAATATTGGACTTGCAGGGCATGGGGTTCATCAAAAAAGAACTTTCTTCCAAGAGTAAGACATGATGAGTTCAACTGATTTATCTGCCGATTAATGCTATTTTCCGGGAAAGCGATGGTATCGAACAAATCAATAATCACGCCGTCTCTGATACCGACAAATGGGACAATTATCTCGTCTACGCCTGATAGCGATGAAATTTTTTCATAGACCATTGCGGCTGGTAAAATGACATCTGCCCTATCATTTTTTAAGCCCAGTTGTTCCATCCTCTGCTTGTAGTTTAGGCTCCAGAGCGTCTCTATTGCAGACCTCAAGCTGGATAGAGTGACAGTGCCGACCCCATGACTGTCATGGCTGTTGGTAATCCTGGCAAGCGTTTCGATATTGCCGCCAGTGGCAATCAGTCCAGCCGGTTTATATCTTTGGGCGGCGGTAGGTAGCTTGAGATTTGCAATACATTCTGAAACCAGCTTTTTGAAGCTACCGTCGCTTGTACCCAGGTCAGCAAATTCTTCAAGCAGTCGGACAGATCCGATTGAATGCGATTCACTCAATATTATTCCCTCGCTGTCAACCAGCGACACTTCGACGCTCCCTCCGCCAACATCTACTGCTATCCACCTGCTTCGCCCCATGATTACTTTACTTTTAATTGCAGTATGGACAAGCCTTGCCTCCTCTCCGCCTGATATGATTTCTATGTTCATGCCTAGTTCCGCTTTTGCGCGGTCACAAAACTGCCTTCCGTTGTCTGCTTCACGGACAGCGCTAGTCGCAACTACTCTCAGTGCGTAGACATTATGTTTCTCAGAGCATTCCCTGAATTTTCTGAGAGCAGAGATGGCCGCATCGATGACATTCTCTCTCATTTTCCCTACGACAAATACATCATGCCCCAGGCGAACAGGCTCGCGGCCTGATTCGATCTTTTGGTAGTTGCCAAGAGAATCGAATTCACCCACGAGAAAGCGGATGGCATTTGATCCAATGTCAATTCCAGCCAGCCTTAAGGGAAATTGTGGCGACGCCGTTCTCTTTTTGCCATCAACCTGCATGTTAACATGTCCCCATGGTTGCACACCCATTCATGATACACCCCATACTAGTGCAATGTAACAATTAAATGTTACGTTGCACTAGGTTTCAACCAATGATTCAATTGCCTTGGCAAGTTCTTTTGTGATACCTCTACAAGAGGAGTAAGCTTCCTTCAGAGTAAATTGGTAGGGTATGGCAGTCGGCAACTATCAAATTAATTGACCGTTGCGACCGATAGCTGGTCGAAAATTGTAAACCATCGCGTAATTACAGGTAAATTATGGTATAAACTGTGGTCTTATACTTGTAGGAAAACAAAGTGAAAATAAACGCTTCATCTTTCAGTGTTGTTGCGCCGTTGTTGCTAATGGGTTGTTTTGCGCCGCCCCAGCCAGCGCTTCCGCAACCTGTCAGTGTCCCTGCGAGCCAGATGGTTCCCATTACAGCTCCGGCTAATCCGGCCAATCTGGCCAAGGCCCCAGCCAGTCCCTGGGCCGGCCGTTGGGAGGGCATGGACAGCAGGGGCGATACCTATATTTTCAGGCTCACTGACACCGAATGGGAATCCTACTACGAGAGAAACGGCAACGTGGTGCCATTCTTCAGGGGAACATATTCCTATTCCGGCGGTCGGGCAGAACTACAGATTAGGGGCGAAGTTGACGCAAGCACAATGAAGTGGAAGGCCGTAACCATTGCTTATCCTGCAATCTCTGGCTCGCTAAACGGCAATCAGGCGATTCTGGCCGGCTTGACCGATGCAGAGCTGATGAAGAAATAATCCATTTAGAAACCAAGGACATCATAAAGGCACGATGAAGCTATATCGACCAACCACGAAGTTCTGAGTTCGGAGTTCTGAATTCTACAAATGCAAATTGCTTCCGACATAATTTCCATACTGCCCAACCGCCAGGAGCGGCTCAGACTTATCGCCCACGCCCGAAAGGCAGTTCTGGTTATCTTGCCGCTGGGGGCAGGGGTCGGATACCTGGTTGCCTCTATCGTGAGGGCCTTGGGCTCCTTTGAGCCTTCGATCTGGGATACAGGGCGAATGCATCTGGAAATATTGTTCCCTGCCATAGGTATGTTTCTGACGACTGCCTTGCTGTACTGGTCAAAGATCGGCCAGGTCTCTCTGTCCAAGGATCTGAGCCTTGCCAAGAGCGATCCATACAGGGCATTCCCCTTCATAAAATCCATCGGCAAAGTAGCAGCCTGCGGGCTGACCATAGGATTTGGCGGGGCCGTTGGGGCAGAAGGGCCAGGCAGATGGCTCGGGGCAGCCGTCGGGCTACAGACCCACCGACTGCTGACTTCTATGTCGCGCATTTGGAGGCCCATCAGGCTTCTCAGGGTGCCGCCCACCGTATTTGCAAGAGCTGGAGCTGGCGCGGCGCTCGCTTCCCTTTTTGCCGCCCCGCTCTCCGGTGCCTTGATGGCTGTGGAGGACAACGGCCGCGTGGACGCCGTCTCCCTGATTCCATGCCTTATAGCCGCCGCCTCAGGCTATATGATGTTCGCCTCGGTCTACGGCCTCCACCCATTGCTACATATACCTACCTTACCTCCCATCGGGCCCCAAGAAATAGGATGGGCACTGCTTTTGGGCCTGCTGTGCGGACTGGGCTCAAAGATGTATAGGCTGTTGCAACAGTATCTCGACAAGCGCCTTGGGCAGATTTCCTTGCTATGGCGCGGCTTGGTAGCTGGCCTGGGCTTAGTGATGCTCAGTTTGCCGGCCCACTATTTTTTTCCTGGCCTGGCAGTGACCCAGGGGGGTGGGCTTCCATTTACGATTCATATTCTGGCCAACCCCACCCCTGCAGGATGGGCACTGATGTTTTTAGCCCTCAAACTATTTGCGACTGCGCTCACCTTTGCAGGTGGTGGGGTCGGAGGGCTTTGGCTCCCATGCCTGGCAATGGGAGCAAGTCTTGGTTCAGCGGTGGCAGGGGCCTTTGGAGTGTCAAACCCGGCCTGCCTAATTCTTGTCGGAGCATCGGCTTTTGTGGGTTCCGTCCACCACACTCTGTTAGTGCCAGTGGTTTTTCTGGCGGAAACGACTGCCCAGGCCTCCCTGGTGGTGCCTGCGCTGGTGGGAACCGCCGTTGCTTTTCTGATATCTTCAGACTAAACAAATCTCACTTTTCATGAGACAAAATCTATAGGCGATGTTTGAAAATTGAAATTTCGATATTGATACTTACTGGCCAATGGTCGATAGTTATTTGATTGTGCTATCTCCGAATCCGTAACAAATAAAAAGGAGGAACCATGTATTACAAGGCTCTGTTCTCAGTCATCGTGGCTGCCATTGCGCTCTGGGGGCCCCGCCCAACAGTTCGGGAGCAGGCCATCGACCCTGCGGAGGATATTACCCTCATCGCCCACTATCCCCTCACCGGCGATGCCCTTGACCAGCAGCGCAATCATTTCCATGGCGAAATCATCAACGGCGTGACCTTTGAATATGATCAATCTCTCAAAAAGCAGGTGGCGGTCTTCGCAGGCGGGCAGAAGGGCGCCCAGACTGGCAGTGCAATTCGCCTACCCGTCAATCTGTTGAACTCAGTCAAGGAAAGACAGACCATCACAGTAGCGACTTGGGTCTATTACACGCCGCAAGCGCCGCCGCAGACTGTAGCCGGACAGACTGGCCAGGCAGCCATGGGCGTGGCTCGAAATGCCAACCGTACCAGAATATTCGACTTCGGCCAGGATCAGCACGTCAGGTTCTTCATGACCACCAGGCACAATTTAACCGACAACTATGCCGCCTGCTATGTCCCAAACGGTTCTGGTAGCGAGAGGGCCGCTGGCACTGAGGACATTCTTCCGCCAAGCTCCTGGCAGCATTGCGCCGTCACGGTATCGGGGTTCAATGGTGCCCTGACGCTGTACCTGAATGGGGTAGCCGTCGACAAAAACACGATCAGTGGCGGTCTGGCCACAGCCCTCGGCATTTCCCCGGGAAATCTGGTCAATGGGTACTTCATTGGCCGCTCCAACAGCCCCACCGGAGCCAGCGAGTTTGACTTTCAGGGCAAAATGTCCGACTTCAAAATATTCGACCGCCCATTGTCCGGCCTGGAGATGCGAGAGCTGTACGACTCCTACTTTGACGACGAAACCATAGTCAACTCAGTCTATAACAATGCCATTGCAGACCTCGGGGCGCTCACCCAACGCACTGACAATTTTACTTTTCCATCAGTCATGTCCCAGAGTGGCCTCAACTGGACATCAAGCAATACGGCGCTGGTGACAAATAGCGGTGCAATAATTCGTCCCCCCAACACAAACCCCAACCAGGCAGAACCTGCGACCATCACCTTGACCGTCAGGAAAGGTCAAGCCGTTAAATCTGGTAATATCAATGTTTCAGTTCTTAGGTTGCCCAATGACGGCGACATAGTTGCAAACGATCTGGCCCAGCTCCCCATCGATCTTGGCCCGGTGATTACCAACATGGATCTGCCCGCCGTCGGACAAATGGGGTCGCGCATAACCTGGGCATCAAGCGCACCCAGCATCATCAGCCCTTCGGGAATAATCGCACGCCCCGAAATCGGGAAGGGCAATGCCACGGCAACCCTGACCGCCACTGCGAGGTCTGGTAGCGCTTCGCTGACCAAAAAATTTGACATCGCGGTCGCCCAGCTGACCAGCACGCTCGAGCTGATAGGAGTCGAGGACATTAGTTTTGTCTCGCCCATATATCATATCCCCGATTTGCCGTACTACGTTGACGGCAAATACACCCTTGGCAAAAAAGGGCCCAAGGTGAGAGTATTGTGGACTACCAGCTCCAGGGTGGCCATTCCACCCTCCACCGAATACACCAGCCCTCCTACCACCGCCGAGGACTACGCCAAGCCCGGGATATACACAATCAAGGGACGGGTGCCAGGCACCAACTATGTTTCAACCGCGACCGTCACAGTCGTGGACGAAAAGAGTTCCCTTCTTGACAAGGTAGAACATGTTGTTGATTCGAGTTCTGTCCGTTTGGAGATGAGCAAGCATTTAGGCTTCACAAAAGAGAGCCGCGGCTTGGACATCGAATACAAATCCAGGGTCTACAGAGTGGCCTCTGTCCAGAATAAGACACGCAACAGCATGGAAGTGGCAGTTTCTGTTTCGTTGAATGACGGAGACAGGGTTGTTGCCAGCAAGGACGAAAGATTGTCCATTCCTGCAAACGGCAAGGCGACTGTCGAAATTGCATCGCCCAACGCTGCTACCTCAAATGCTGGGCTGACGGTCAAGGCCAACGTTCTGAACGCCGCCAACCAGAGGCCCCTGGCCGCTTGCAATTATTTTTCAGGCAAAGGCGAAGCAGCCGAAAATTTGAACATTGCTGATTCAATGCTACCCAGACCAGAAATTGTCCTTGCAAAATTCAGCCTGTCAGACGTAGTTCTAAACCCAGCCGAGGACGGCACCCAGACAGTGTTTCAAAGGGGTCAGGATCGCATGATTGCCGCGCTGGCCAATACAAATGTAAACAACTTCCTTTGGGTGTTCAGGGATGCTTTCGGCATCGACCAGCCCGAAGGCACGGTGATGCTCGCCGGGTGGGATAACAGGGGTAGCAAGCTGAGAGGCCACGCCTCGGGCCATTACATGTCGGCCATCTCCCAGGCATATCTGTCCACAAAAGCGTACGACCAAAGGCTGGCCAATAATTTCCTCAACAAAATGAATACCATGATTGGCGAGCTACGCGAGATGCAGCTGATGTGCAAAGGCAATCCGGTCGCGGTTCCCATGGGGCCTGGCAAGACTGTCTATGATTCAGATTTTACCGTCGAAGGCATCAGGCACGACTATGAAAATTGGGGAGATGGCTTCATAAGCGGCTATCCACCCGACCAGTTCATCATGCTCGAGCATGGGGCTCCCTACGTCAACACCCAGCCCTACGGCATATGGGCGCCGTATTACACCCTCCACAAGATCCTAGCCGGATGTCTGGACATTTATACTGCCACAGGCAACAAAGATGCCCTGGACGTAGCAGCGGGCATGGGGCGATGGGTCACGTCGAGGCTCAAGGCGCTTCCGGCCAGGACTTTAAATACCATGTGGGCAAGCTACATTGCCGGGGAGTACGGTGGAATGAATGAAACCCTCGCCCATCTCCACGCCTTAACCAGGGATCCGATTTTCCTGGAAGGGGCCAAGCTGTTTGACAACAATCCCATGTTTTTTGGCTGGCACTCGACCCTCAACCCTGGCGACAACTTCGACCGCCGCAGGGGATTGGCCACTAACGTCGACACGATGCGCACCCTTCACTCCAACCAGCACCTGCCCCAGATCATGGGCGCGCTGATAACCTATGAGCAGTCCCTGGACACAAAGTACTTCGATATAGTCAACCACTTCTGGAAAAAGCTATACAACAGTTATACCTACTCCTATGGCGGCACCGCCGGTGGCCTAGCCAACAGCGAATGTTTTACCGCGCAGCCGGACTGGACATTTGGAATGGGCGGCCTGCCAGCTGTAGGCAACAGGGACGTTGGCGAATCATGCGCCACCTACAACATAAACAAGATCACCCAGCGAATGTTCATGCACAAGGGAGACCCGCTGTACATGGACTATTACGAGAGAAATCTCTACAACCATACCCTGGCCGCAATAAACACGACTGACGCCGGAACCTCGTACCACAACCCGCTAGTGGGAGGATGGCAACAGAGCTATGGCAATCCTGACCTCACGGGCTTCTCCTGTTGCGGCGGCTCTGGTCTGGAACAGCACACCAAGTACCAGGACTCCATATTCATGCACAGGGGAGACAAGGAGCTGTACGTAAATCTATACATCCCCTCCACACTCACCTGGGGCAACCTCAAAGTCGCAATGGCCACAAACTATCCCAACGGAGACAGCATCAAGCTCCATGTCATTGGCTCCAGGGCATTCGACATGAAGCTCCGCATCCCCCACTGGGCCACCAAGGGCTTTACACTCAAGGTGAATGGGCAGACGCAGGAGATTGAAGCTCCCCCCTCCAGCTACGTCACACTCAGCCGCAATTGGAGGACAGGCGACGTAGTGGAGCTCATCATGCCCATGGGCTTCCATCTCTTTGAGACCACCAACGCCACCCACATTGCGTCCGTATTCTATGGGCCAGTGTTATTGGCCGGAACAGAGACAGAGCGGTTTGAAGAAGGCAACTACCGCCCCATAGCCCTGAATGGTGACAATCTGGACGCATCCTTCGAGCGCACGGCTAACGCGAGTCCTTACTCCAGAAACCTGACATTCACCTCCAACGGCCGCACCCTCAAGCCAATGTATGACTTCGGGCGCGAGAGGCGCATGCCCTATTGGAATGTCACCAAGGTCAAGGAGTAACGCCTACAGTTAGTGATATCAGCTACCAGCTACGAGTTACGAGACTAAAACCATTATAATACCGAGTTGCAATCAAAAGATTGCGACTCGGTATCACGGGCCATCGACAATATCGCTATAGATGACGCAACAGTCCCTTCCAGCGGCCTTGGCCTTGTACAGGGCGGCGTCGGCGTTGTTGTAGAGTTCGGTAAAAGTGGTGCCATGGGACGGGGCCAGCGCAACACCTATGCTACCCGTGATATGTTTATTGCTTCCCTCAGGGGTGATCTCCTCCCAGGCCTTTTGTAGCTGGCTGGCCTTCCTCATTGCCTGGTCTCGGTCGCTCAGGCCACGGCAGAATATCACAAATTCATCTCCGCCATGGCGGCCCAGCACGTCCGTCTCCCTCAGCACTGCCTTCATCGCGTCAGCAGCGGCGGTGAGCACACGGTCGCCAACTAAATGGCCAAGGCTGTCGTTAATTACCTTAAAGAAGTCGACATCGATCATCATGAAGGCGCCGGTCTTGTCCCGCGAATTCGCAAGGTATTCTTCTACGATCCCCTGGAGGGCAGTCCTATTATAAAGGCCCGTCAAACCGTCAGTTTCAGCCTTTTGGGTAATATATTGCAACCTCAGCCGCACCAGCACCGAACCCAGCAACTCGGTTATTGCATGCACAGTCTCCGCATCGTTTTTGCCGAGGGGCGAAAGGAAGGGAGGCCGCTCTGACATTCGCCCGGTAATAAGGATTGCCAGAGTCTCGCCGTGCAAAACAATGGGAGAGGCGATGAAGTTAGGCAGATTAAACATTTGGCGAAACGAAACATAAGCCCCAGGATTCTTAGAGTTTACAATGGTCGTGTCGCACTCCAGAAGCTCTGGAGGCAGGTTGACATGACCAGCTGCCGTAAGCTTGGCCTTTTCTTCCACAGAGAAGCCGTGCATAACCAAAGGGCTAAAGAGGCCAGTCCCATCCGCAAGCAGTACGATAGTCTTTTGCATATTCAGCGAAGCATTTATACGCTGCGCCGCCTTGATGAAAACATCCTCGTAATTGTCTGTCTGGCGGAGGGATACAGAAAGATAAGACAGCAACTGGAAGCCGCGGCGCTTAAGTTCTAATTCATGCCTAAGGGCCATCGAAAAGTTGTCCAATTCAAGCACCTTGGCAAGGTTTTGGCGGCAGTAATACTGCAGGGCCCCTTCCTGAGTCAGCTCTTTTGGAGGTTTTGGGCTAGCCTGTTTCATGACACCCGCAGAGTCCTTCTTTCGGGCACTTTTACCTGTAGAAAACAGGCAAAACACCCCAGACCAGTCCAACCCTCTGGGCCTACCTGCCACCGGAGCTATCTCCACGCCGGAGTAGAGGCCCAAAATTGGCACGCGCCCAGCCACCGTCTCTTGCAGGATCAGGGCATCCTCCACGTCGGTGCCGCCGTAACCCGAAGCCCGCCCAGCACAGTCAAAGTACAGCGCAAACACCGGCTCTCTGTTACCTAAGTTTTCAAACATTGAATTGATGGTGGGCCGCATATAGTCTAAATCCATCGAGCGGAACATCAGCTGGAATTCAGTGCCTGGCACCATGTCCGGCTCAAACATAATAATGGCATCGCGTTGGGGGTCAATGCCCAGACACAGACGGCTGGCATAATTATCTTCATCGTATTCTGCCCAACGGGGCCCGCTGTTTATGCCGAAAATCAGAAAGAAAGGAAAGTCAGACGGCTTGACCGAATGGCCGAGGGCCTCAGAAATAAAAGTGAGGGCAGGCCTGCCATTAATTTCTAGAATCACCGGGCCCTCAGACTTTGTCACAGTGTAGTACTGGGAGCCAGGGCGGCAACCGTGCATGATGGTTGTGTCAATTCGGACACCTTCCCCAAACACCATCGCCATTGCGTTGTGTTCGCCAATGTCGCTACCAATAAACTGGGATGCAGGGCTACAGGCGTGGTCACCAATAAACCCAGCCCCAGCGAGCGCAGGCAAGAAGCCCATGCCTTTTTCTATCCCTTCCAATAGCCACGTGGCCATGACCAAGCCAATATTGCCACTGCGGCGGACAGAATCATAAAAGAGCAGTACGGGCGAGCTCTGGCGCACCCCCAGCTCGGCAAGGCCCTTCCCAAGCTCAATGCCCGATTTTTCTTCACATTCAAGGAGACTGTTGTTGGCCACCACATCGAAGCCCACACCGTCAAGCCAAATCAGGGCAACGCCGACCTGGTCACCCCCATAGCCATAGTAATCGTTGGTAATGACTCCCGACGCGCCTCCTCCGTATATTGGCACCCCGGTACCGATTGCCGAACTGACGGCCTCTCTGAGGAGAGCCTGGTTCACAGTGGCAGTACAAAACAGCAGGGCCAAGTCCGCCGAGTCCTTGCGTCCAGACGAAAGAAAAGCCATCGTCGCCGCCTGTCTGCCAGCGGCTACGCTGTCAGGTAAGTCGCTGTGCCCCACCCCTACTTTCATAACCCCCGCCCCCTAAATATCTCCAATAAAAAAAGATACAATTTTGGCATAAGTTGTCAAGATGCTATTTTTGTGTCCGGCGGAAAAAACCAACTGTTCATTTTCGCGCCGTCAAATACCGAGTTGCAATCATGAGGCTCCATTGGTTGCGACTCGGTATGACGGCTGGGACACCTTTTCAGAAATTCTGCCGCATTGACAACACATCATTGGGAAAGAACAAACCATCGACACAGAGTATTATACCATTTCCTATTGCTGATTTAATAGATGCCTGGCGCACATCCGCGTTGGGCAAGGCTTTTCGTATTGTAACCCGTAACTCGTAACTAGAAACTGGTATTACATCAGCAACATCCTGCGCCAACTGGGAGGTTCACGAGGCGCACGGAGCGCAGTTTATAGCAGTTCAACTTTTTATAGGCGAACTGCTATGCCAGGATTTGCTTGCAAACCCTGGCCGCTTATTGTTCGCAGGCGGGCTTTGCCCGCCGTAAGCGGACAATAAAAGCGATAAC
>Ga0082212_10006420_pt1 | contig 15813 bp, 11 predicted proteins | sample TergutNt197P3_FD_71548 | JGI IMG/M metagenome (GOLD analysis project Ga0082212, IMG submission 71548) | Neocapritermes taracua P3 segment gut microbial communities from Petit-Saut dam, French Guiana - Nt197 P3 | ecosystem: Host-associated > Arthropoda: Insects > Digestive system > Gut ...
CATTGTGCATTGTCCAGCGACCGGTGATAGGATGTATGCGCCCTCCGAATTCCGACGTGATCGGGCCCAACACAGGCCATGCCATCGCTCCGCCCGCGTAGTCGCCCCACTGGCTCGTCATATTGACAAGTTCCTGCTCAATCCTCTTCGATTCTTTTTCGAGCCGGTCGACCTCCGCGGCCCACTTGTCGCGTATCTCTTTCATCCGCTGCCGCGCGGCCGCAAGCGCATCCTTGTCCGCCTCAAGCTGGTCCATCTGGATCTGCAGCGCGGCCCTTTCCTCTTTAAGCTTCCCTTCGATCTGTTTCACCTCTTCCTTCTTCAGTTCCAGATCGTCCAGCTTCTTCTCAAGTTCTATCAGGAAAGCCTTGTCGCTTTCGTGAATCCTTCGCACCATCTCTATATTTGACAGGAAGTCTACGAAACTTTCCGAGCCGAGCAGCACCGCGAGGACACTCTGGTCGCCCGTCTCATACATGATCCTAAGCCTCTTATTCAGCGCGCTGTTCTGGTTGAAAACCTCGTCGTCAAGTTCAAGGATTTGGACACTCAGGTCGAAAATAATATCGCTGTACTTGTTGATTTGCGCCTGAGTGGTATTGATTTCCTCCTCTTTTATAATAATCTGCTCCTCAAGTACCGCAATTTGCCCGCCAAGCGATTTCACCTCGTCGACCGCCTGGTCGTATTCGCTCCTCGCATTGTCGAGTTCGTCCCTGACTCCCGAAAGGCTGTCTCGCAGATCATTGACCGTGCTTGTCTTTTTATTGGCCGCAGCCCCGGTCGTCTCCTCGGCCGTTCCCGCCCCGTCGCCGCCGGTCTCCGTTTCCCCGGGAACCTCGTCCGCGTACACCCCCGGCAGGGCAAGGCAGGCGGAAAGCGCAAGAAGGATCGCAAGCACGACCACAAGCCGCTTTGCGCTCCATGTTTTATTATTCAAGACAGTCCCGTTTCTCATATAATCTCCTTAATAATCACCGCTCAAGGAACCTGCGCATCGATATGATCGAGCCGCATGAGCCGACGCTGACGCCGAGCGCCAGGAAAATGATGACCAGGTTTTCGACCATGAACCTGAGCGGCACGAAGCCCGTAGGCATGAGCATCGCGAAGTCAAATCCGATATGGCCGATCGCGTAATAGTATATGAAGCCGATTGCAACCGAGCTTATCGCCGCGGCGATGACCCCGATCAAGATGCCCTCAAGCAGGAACGGCCCGCGTATGAACCAGTTCGTCGCGCCGATATACCGCATGATGACAATCTCCCGCTCCCTCGCGAGCACCGTGAGCTTGATCGTATTGGAGACGACCGTGATTGAAATCAGGACGAGCGCGAGAATCACGATGAGCGAGACGATCTGTATGATCCATGTGATCCTGAGCAGCTTGTCGACCGTATCCTGTGAATAGTTGATGTTTTCCACGCCGCGCATTTCCCGCACCTGGTCTACAACGGCGCTTGCGTATTCTATGTCCGACAGGCTGATGATTATGGAATCCGGCAACGGGTTTGTCGGCATACGGTCAAGCAGGTCGGCGTTGTCCCCCCATTTCACCTTCCAGTTCTCAAGCGCCGCTTCACGAGTCTGGAACATCGTACCGCTGACCCCCTTGAGCCTGTTTATATCCTGCATCAGCTCGGCGCTCTCTTCCGCCGTCACGCTGTCGAAAAGATTGGCCTGCACCTGGTCGAAATTCGCCTTGACGTCCTGCGACATCGCGTTGATGTTGACAATTACGAGAAAGAATATTCCCAGCACAAGAAGTATCGCGGTGATTGAGACGAGCGACGCCGCCGTCATCATCTTGTTGCGGTTTATCTGCGCGAACGCCTGCCTCAGCGCTGTCATAGCGGAAGCGCCCCTTCCGGTTTCGCGGAACCCGGATCGTCGTCATATTCCGGGTGGTAGAAGCCGCCGCGTTCGTCGCGAACAATCCTCCCGTCCTTTATAGCGACAACCCGTTTGTTCATCGCGTTTACGATTTCGCGGCTGTGCGTGACCATCAAAACGGTCGTGCCCCGCCTGTTGATCTGCTCAAGCAGCCTCATGATCTCCCATCCCGTATCCGGGTCCAGGTTGCCGGTCGGCTCGTCAGCTATGAGGACGTCCGGGTTGTTCATGATCGCGCGCGCGATTGCAACGCGCTGCTGCTCGCCGATCGATATCTCGGGCGGATACTTTTTCGCATCCGCACTCAGCCCGACGAGCTCGAGGACTTGCGGCACCTGCCTCTGAATCGCCCGCTTCGGCCGCTGCACAATTTCCATCGCGAAAGCGACGTTTTCATAAACCGTTTTCTTCGGAAGCAAGCTGAAATCCTGGAATACGATACCCATACTGCGCCTGTGCTGCGGGATCTTCCGCGGCGTCAGCTTCGTGACGTCGTACCCCTTGTATAGGATGTGGCCCTTGTCGGCGTCGATCATCTTGAGAAGCAGTTTCACAAACGTTGATTTCCCGGCGCCCGACGGCCCGACGAGGAAAACAAACTCGCCGTCGTCAATCCTGACGTCGATATTCGCCACGCCTATGTTCGATCCGTATTTTTTACTGACATTCCTATATTCAATCATAACTAAAAACGATCTCCCCGCAGTCAGACCTGATATCAATTATACCTTTCAAGAGCCCCCTCATGGGTGTTTTAGCATGTTAAAAGGATGTTACGCTTTTCAGTCTGCGTTGTTACGCGAGGGTGGCGAGTGACTGAATCCTAAGTCCCAATTATTAGTTGACAAACTATATATTACCATTTATACTATATTTTATGAATTTCAAGAGACGGCATACGCGTGAGCCGATATGCCCTGATACAAACAGTCCGGCCGCCGGGCGGCTCAAAATAGGCTTCGTCGGCATGTCAGCCGGGGCGGGCGCAACGACACTCGCCTTTGCGGCCGCGGAATACATCGCCGCAAGGTTGCCCGGACGGGCTGTCACCCTGCTGGAGCTTGACATGCGGGCGTCCGCCCCGGCGGGAAGGCCATATGACAAAGTCGGGATTGATCGCAGGTTTGCGGGCCGCGACTATATTTCCTTTTTCCGTCTCGCGGCCGAGGGCAGGCCTCTCGGCGGGGCCGTAAATATGGACGGCGGGATAAACTGGGCGCTGCGTGTCCCCGGCGAACACGGCCCCGCGCCCTGCGCCGCAACCCTGCACCGCCTCTTGAACAATGTCAGCGGCGATATCATAATCTGCGACATATCGCCGCATGAGCACCTTTCCGGCATGCTTGCCGACCTGAGCTGCATCATATGCATCTTTGACCCCCTGCCCTCGCGCCTGCTCGCCTCTGTCCCCGCCGCCGAAGCCTGCCGCGCCGCGGCCGCCGCCGGAATCCCGGCCACCTGGGTCTTTAACAAGCTAAATGCCGGGGTCAATCTCAGGGAGGCCACCCGCTTCACCGGCATTTCAAACTATATCCCGATCCCTGCCATACCCGCTGAAACCGTCTACGCCGCCGAATACGCCTGCCGCAGCCTCGCCGCCGAACTCACGCAGAGCCTCGCCACGCTCTTCAAGTAAACAAGTATTTGCAGCGCTGTCTGTATGGTATACTGTGTCATCAAGGAGGATAGACACATGGCAATAGACACACTCTTCAAGGGCGGCCGCGTCGTCACCGACGCAGGCATATTCAGCGCTGACGTTGCCGTCACCGGCGAAAAAATCGCGCAGCTCGGCAAGGACCTGAAACCCGGGCCCGGCACACAAGTCATAGACTGCAAAGGCAAGCTTGTCCTGCCCGGCGCCATAGACGCCCATACACACCTCGCCATGCCTTTCGGCGGAACAATTTCGACAGACGACTATGAGACCGGAACGCGTGCCGCAGCTGCTGGAGGCACCACAACTGTTTTCGACTTCATCCTTCAGGACTTCGGAGAAACCTTCCCCGACGCCATCAAGAGGCGCGACACAATAGCGGCGCCTCAGGCTGTCGTCGACTACTGTTTCCACCTCGCTGTCAAGGACGTCGCAGACGGCCTCCTCTATACGATGGAAGACGCGGTGAAAATGGGCGTACCCAGCTTCAAGGTTTTTATGGTATACGACTTCGGTGTGACGGACGGCGTGTTCTATGAAGTCCTTGAACACAGCAAGTCCATAGGCGCGCTGATCTCGGTCCACGCCGAAAACAACGAGCTTGTAAAATTCCTTACTAATAAATATACCGATGAAAAAAAGACCTCGGCATGGTATCACTATATGTCGCGGCCTGAATTCGTGGAAGGCGAGGCCGACGTCCGCGCCATCCAGTGGGCAAAAAACGCCGGGGCCGCGCTATACATTGTGCACCTGGGCAACAAGCAGGGCGTGGAAGCCGTGACTGCGGCCCGCGACGAGGGCCACCCGATTTTCGCGGAAACATGTCCCCAATACCTCAATTTCACTAACGAAGTATACAAAAGGCCGGACGGCATCAACTTCGTCTGTTCACCGCCAATGAAGGGCAAGGACTCACAGAAAGCGCTATGGGAAGGCATAATCCGCGGCGACGTCCAGACTGTCGCCACCGACCACTGCCCCTTCCTGAAGAGCGAAAAGAAGTGGGGCGCAAAGGATTTCCGCAAAATCCCCAACGGCTGCGCAGGCATCGAAAACATGTACCCCTACATGCTGAGCGAGGCGAACAAGGGTCACATATCGTTCAGCAAGGCAGTCGAAGTCTGCTCAACAAATGTTGCGAAAATATTCGGCCTCTCGCACAAGAAAGGCGCAATCGAAGTCGGCCGTGACGCTGACATCGTCGTATACGACCCGAAGGCAAAGGTCACGATTGCGAACAAGCAGATGCACGGGGCGACCGACCATACAATTTGGGAAGGCGTCAGCCTGAAAGGATATCCGGAACAGACATGGAGCCGCGGCAAGCTTGTCGTCAAAAACGGCAAATTCCTGGGCAGCAAGGGCGCCGGGCGCTTCATCCCCCGGAAGCCCATCAAGCTCACGACGCCGGATCTGCACAACCTGTAAAACGTGAGGCAGGATGGCGCTGGTAAAAACACCTGAAGAAATAGCAATTATGAAACGCGCGGCGAAGGCCACCGAAAAGGTCTTCGCGCGCGTTCTTCCGCTAATCCGCATCGGCGCAACCGAGCGTGGGATTGCAGACAGGATGGAAGAATATGCGTATACCCTTCCGGGCGTAACCAGCCTCGCCTTCCCGACCATCATCGCTTCAGGGCCAAACGGATCGCAGCCGCACGCCGAAGTGACAGACCGGGTGTTTGAAGAAGGCGATCTCGTCACTGTGGACTTCGGGGTCAGCCTTGAAGGGTACGCAAGCGACATGACACGCACCTTCATGCTCGGCGCCCCGTCCCCAACTCAGAGAAAAATCTACGGGTCAGTCCTTCGCGCCCAGGTTGCCGGGATCAAAGCCGCAAAGGCAGGCATCGCGTGCGCGGCGCTTGACGCCGTATGCCGGGATATAATCGAAAAAGACGGCTACGGCGAATGCTTCATCCATACAACGGGGCACGGCGTCGGCACGGAAGTGCACGAAGACCCGCGCCTGGGCAAGGCCTCCGAAGCAACCCTCGAAGCAGGCATGGTTGTGACGATCGAACCGGGGATATACATAGAAGGCCTGGGCGGCGTGCGCATTGAGGACACAATCCTGATTACGGATACGGGCTGCGAAGTATTCACGCCCAAAATGCCAAAAAGCCTGGCCGCAAATATAATAAAATAATTCAAAAAAAATCAAAAAATGGCGCGATAAATATTGTATCGTAAGCCTTTTTTGTATATATTATTCATTATCTGAAATTTATTTTTGGAAGAGGGGATGCATAAGATGTCAAACGTGTTTAAAAAAGATACGTCCATACATGAATTCAGTTGGGACAATTTAGGCGACGTCAAAGCCGGGCGCGAAGACCTCGGAGAGGATATGCCGGTTATAGTGTACCGCCTCATGCAGTTCACGATGCTCGCCACCCTGACGAAGGATTTGGGCCCGGAAAAAGCCAACGACTGCTTCCGGAGCGCAGGTTTCCTCGCAGGTTCGGAGTTCGCCAAGCATGTGCTGGATTTGACGGTTGATTTCAACACCTTCATTTCGGATTTGACCAAGTCGCTCGCGGACCTCAGGATCGGCATACTGCGCATGGAAGCGGTCGACCCGGACACGGGCAACCTCGTGCTGACAGTCGGCCAGGACCTTGACTGCAGCGGCCTGCCCATCACGGACGAGACCGTTTGCTACTATGACGAAGGCTTCATTTCCGGTATTCTGAACACGTATACCGGCAAGGAATACGATGTACACGAAATCGACTGTTGGGCGACCGGCGACCGGGTATGCCGCTTCAACGCGAACGTCTTATAGGAGGTGCCCGCGATCGAAAACAAAGACCTTGAAAGCTATTACACATACCTGCGCGACGTCCTGTACAACCCGGGGCGCGCGGCAATAAGTCTTGACGAGATTGAAGATCAGGAGCATCGCGAATTCGCGGAGGCCCTGATTTCCTTTGGCGGGATGGTCATTGAGACCCGCGAGTTTGCGCGCGACCTCTCGCGCGGCAACCTTGAAATCAAACTGCCGGATTCGGACAACGACCTTGCGGCGCCGCTAAAAGCGCTCCACTCAACCCTGAAACACCTGACGTGGCAGGCAAAACAGGTGGCCGAAGGCGACTATGAACAGCAAATCGGGTTTATGGGCGAGTTTTCCGACGCTTTCAACGAGATGGTCTCACAGCTGGCGGAACATCGGCGCAAGATGGTTGCCAGCGACAAACGCAACCAGGAACGCGTGGAGGAGCTCGCCAGGGCCAACAGCATCTTCCAGGTCATCACAAGCAGCATGACCGAATGGATCGTCATGGTCGACAAGAACACGGGCGAGCATCTATTCGCAAACCATCCGGCTGAAAGCGTTCTGGCCAGCGAAACTTTTGAGCAGCAGCTCTATGACATCCTTTTTGAATATGCCGGCACGATGGCGGACGAAGATGAACCCCGGAAAGAAGAGTTCATGCTGATCAGCGACGTGGCGCTCCAGTATTTCGATATGACGCTCTACCCAATCAGGTGGTTTGAACACCAGGCCGTGGCCTGCGTCCTGACGGACGTGACCGCAAGCAAAGAGGAGTTCAACCGCCTCGAGGACAAAGCCTACAAGGACGTGATGACCGGCGTCTACAACAGGCTGTACGGCATGGATACGCTTGAACGTTGGACAAGCGAGCACACCCCATATCAACTGATATTTATAGATATGGACATGCTCAAATATGTCAACGACGTTTTCGGCCACGCCGAAGGCGACGCGTATATAAAGAGCGTCGCGGACCTTCTGCAGGAGGTTTCAACAATGGCCATAGTATGCCGGCTTGGCGGGGACGAGTTCATGGTGCTCATCCAGGAGCGCGATGTGCGCGGCCGCGATATGGAGGAGGTCCTTGAGGATCTCCGCGACAAGCTCGTACGCTCATCCGTCATGGACGAGAACGGCGAATTGCTATACAGCCGCAGCCTGAGCTACGGTATCGTAAAGGTTGACGCCGGCAATACGATTGACACGCACGAGATTCTGGCGACAGCCGACGAGCGTATGTACGAATACAAGAAAGCACATAAGAAGGAGCGCCGGGTCTGACAGATACCCCCAACTCCCATAGAATTATAAGAGGTTAATATGGCTGACACACTTGCAATAAAAATCCTCAAGGGTCATTTGCTTGAGGGCAGTATTGCCGCCGGAGCGGCAATCAAGGTCAGGATAGACCAGACCCTGACACAGGACAGCACGGGCACTATGGCATATCTTCAGCTCGAGGCGATGGATCCCGGCATGGTCAAAACAGAGCTTTCGGTCGCGTATGTCGACCACAACACGCTCCAGACCGGTTTTGAAAACGCGGACGACCATGCTTTCATCAGGAGCGTTGCGGCGCGGCACGGCATACTTTTCGGGAAACCCGGCGGCGGCATATGCCATCAGCTTCACCTTGAAAACTACGGCGTCCCCGGAAAAACGCTGCTCGGTTCAGACAGCCATACGCCGACATGCGGCGGCCTCGGGATGGTCGCGATCGGCGCAGGCGGGCTTGACGTCGCTGTCGCTATGGCGCAGGGCTGTTACGACATGACTGTCCCGAAGGTACTCGGCATTGAACTGACCGGGGAACTCAGGCCATGGGTTTCGGCAAAAGACGTCATACTGTCTGTACTCAGGAAACTCACCGTCAAAGGCGGCGTAGGCAAGATTGTCGAATACTACGGCCCGGGCGTAAAAACCCTTTCTGTCACAGACCGCGCAACGGTCGCCAATATGGGCGCCGAGCTCGGCGCGACGACGACAGTTTTTCCATCGGATGAAAATACGCGCGCATACCTCGCACAGCAGGGCCGCGAAGAGGCCTGGCTGCCGCTGGCGGCTGACGAAGGAGCCGCCTATGATGAAGCGCTAAAAATCGATCTGTCGGAAATCGTCCCCATGGCGGCGATGCCCCATAGCCCGGACAATGTCGAAGAGGTGAAGGCAATCGGGCAAATCAAGGTCGACCAGGTCGCAATCGGGAGCTGCACGAACAGTTCATTCACGGACCTTATGAAAGCCGCCGCGATACTCAAAAACCGCAACGTCAGCAAAGACGTCAGCCTCGTGATCTCTCCGGGCTCCGCCGCAATCCTTTCAAAGCTCGCCGAAAACGGCGCTCTGAAAGCCATGATAGACGCAGGCGCCCGTATCATTGAAAACGCCTGCGGCCCATGCATCGGAATGGGGCAATCCCCGAAATCCGGCGCTGTCTCCCTCCGCACATTCAACCGGAACTTCAAAGGAAGAAGCGGTACGGAAGACGCCCGGGTCTATCTCGTCAGCCCCGAGACCGCCGCGCTCAGCGCAATCACAGGAGCGCTGACTGACGGCATGTCCGAAGCGGTCGGGCTTGGTATAACCCTGCCTGTAATTGAGGTGCCGGAGCGGTTTGAAAAAAATATGAATTTCGTGATACTTCCGCCCGGGGGAGCCGGGGGAGCCGGGGGAGTTGGGGGAGCCGGAGGAGCCGAAGGAGCCGAAGGAGCCGAAGGGGAAATCCCGGAAGTTGAAATGGGGCCGAACATCAAACCTTTCCCGCGCGGGGAAGCGCTCGCGGAGACTCTGATGGCCGAAATCGTGCTTGTAGCTGGCGACAATATCACGACCGACGACATCATGCCGTCAGACAGCCGCCTGCTCCCGTACCGCAGCAATATCCCCCACCTCGCAAACTTCTGCTTTGAAAAAATCGATCCGGGCTTTGCCGCGAGGGCGGCGGAAGCCAAAGCCGGCCCCCATAAAGGCGGCATAATCGTCGGCGGTGAAAACTACGGGCAGGGATCCTCAAGGGAGCACGCCGCCCTTGTCCCGCTCTACCTCGGCATAAAAGCAGTGTTCGCCAAATCGTTTGCGCGCATCCACCGCGCAAACCTGATCAACAGCGGCATACTCCCGCTTGTGTTCGAGGACCCATCCGACTCCGAAAAGCTCCGCCTCGGCGATGTGCTGAAAATCGAAGGCGCTCCGGCGCAAATCGGAAATGACGCCATAGTTGTAAAAGACAGCGGCGGAGGCGAATACCGTTTCACAAATACGCTGACCGCCCCTGAAAAGGAAATGATCCTGGCCGGCGGCAAAATAAACGCGATTCGGCAGGATGCGCAGAAAGCAAAGTAGAGAAGTAATAAAAGTAGAAAAGTTGAGGGGAAATGACGGAAAACATGCGCGCGCTGAGCGTTGACCTGATTGACAAGCTCCGCGTTGAGATCCTCTCGGAACAGATCCGGGGCGGCGGCAAACTGACAGAACAGGCCATCTGCACAAAATATGGAGTTTCGCGGACCCCGGTACGCGAGGCCCTCAAGGCCCTTGCGGCCGAAGGCCTGGTTGAAATGATCCCGAACCGCGGCGCTTTTGCCCACGGCCTGTCCGAAGCGGAATTACGCGACCTCTACACTATAAGGATGCAAAATGAAATCCAGGCCGTGCTCTGGGCAATTGAACGTCGCACAAAAGAAGAAATGGAAGCCATCGAGGAAAGCTACGACTTCATGAAGTTCTACACGGAAAAAAACGATATCAAGCGCATGCGCTCGATCAACACCGAATTCCACAAACGCATCGCGGCGGCTTCACATAATCGCATCCTCATCGACACACTTTCCCGCATACAAGACTATATCAGGTACAGCAAGCGCGTGCTCCCGACGCGCGAAACCGACCTCGCGGCAATCCTGAAGGAGCACAAAGCCATTTTCTCGGCCTTCAGGGCAAACGACCCCGAAGCCGGCGCGCTTGCGATGAAGAAGCACATCGAGAACTCCCTTCGCCGTGCAAGCGTTTGATTTTCGTTTTGTCATACGATATACTGCGTTTGTAAAGGGTTTTTTTCCATAAATTATTATAAAGGAGATATTCAATGAGCGAATTTGATCAAACACCGCAAGAGCCCGAAGTAGAAGAGGCCGCAGCAGCTGCGGATGCTCCGGCAGAAGAGCCGGCGCCGGCTTTCGAACAAGCTCCTCCGCCGGCTTTCGAACAAGCTCCTCCGCCGGCTTTCGAGCAGGCCCCGCCGCCGCAGTATCAGGCACCGCCGCCGCAATACCAGGCGCCGCCGCCATACGAGGTTCCTCCTCAGTATCAGGCCGGGTATGGCCAGCCCATTTACGCCGCAGAAAAACCACTCCATGTGGTGTCTCTTATCATCGGCATAATCGCCCTTATCCTTTCATTCACGACAGGTGTTGGCGGGCTGATTCTCGGTATCGTTGGCGTAATACTGGCTAAAAAAGCCAAGGAAACGCATAAGACGTCAGCCGGTTTCGTGCTTAGCCTGATCGGGTTGATTATAGGCGCAATCTTCACCATAATACTGATTGCAGCCTTCGCTATCATAGGCACTTTCGGCCTGGCTGCACTGTCGATGATGTAGCTTGGCACAATCAGGCGCTGAAATTTTTGATTTGTAATAAACGCCCGGGGCATCCCCCGGGCGTTTTCCAGTGATGAATGCCGGCGGGCAGCTGATCCGGTCAAGCCGTGATATCGATTGTAAATGTGTCGCCGTCCTTGACCTCGCCGCGCACAAGTTTCGCGGCGATCTCTGTTTCGATGTTTTTCTTTATATAGCGGGCAATCGGGCGTGCACCAAACTGCGGGGAATATGTCTCCTTCGCTATAAACCGCTTAGTCCCGTCCGTGAATACGACCGTAATATCACGCTCCTCAAGCCGCGACGCGACTTCCGCAAGCTGTATATCGACAATCTTTACGACGTCGTCTTCCGCCAGCGGCGAGAACACAACGATATCGTCGACCCTGTTGAGGAACTCAGGCCGGAAGTGCAGCTTCATCTCGTCGCGCACCTGCTCCTTGATATTCTCCTCTATCGTCCCGTCATCTTTGATGTTCTCGATCAGGAACGGGCTTCCGATATTGCTCGTCATAATAATAATCGTATTTTTGAAATCGACCGTGCGCCCCTGATTGTCTGTCAGCCTGCCGTCGTCGAGCAGCTGCAGAAGTGTGTTGAATACGTCCGGGTGCGCCTTTTCAATCTCATCGAAAAGTATGACGCTGTACGGCCTGCGGCGGACGGCTTCCGTCAGTTGCCCCCCCTCCTCATAGCCGACATATCCGGGAGGCGCCCCGATCAGCCGCGACACCGAGAACTTCTCCATATACTCGCTCATATCGATCCGCACAAGATTCTTTTCACTGTCAAACAGGGTCTCCGCAAGCGCCTTCGCGAGCTCGGTCTTGCCAACGCCCGTCGGCCCGAGAAAGATGAATGAACCGATCGGGCGCCCCCCGTCTTTCATCCCCGCCCGCGCGCGCAGCACTGCCTCTGAGACACTGACGATGGCCTCGTCCTGTCCGATGACGCGGCGATGCAGGATTTCAGGCAGCCTCAGCAGCTTTTCTTTTTCCGACTCAACGAGCCGGCTGACCGGTATTCCGGTCCACCCGGCGACGACTTCAGCAATCTCCTCCTCCGTCACCTCCTCCTTGAGCAGCCGCTTTTCCTCTGCGGCGTCGGCCCTCTCTTTGGCCTCGTCAAGTTCCTTTTCGAGTTCCGGCAGCGTGCCGTATTTCAGTTCCGCCAGTTTTTCGAGATCGTATGCGCGTTCGGCTTCCTCAATTTCAAGCTTGACGTCCTCGATTCGCTGTTTCGTCCCCTTGACGTCCTCAATGACCTTTTTTTCCGCCTCCCACTGCGCGCTCATAGCGTCGTTTTCGGTCTTCAGTTCCGCGAGCTCTTTCTCAATAATTGATGCGCGCTCGCGGGATCCTTCATCCTCCTCTTTGAGCAGCGCCTGCTTTTCGATCTCAAGCCGCAGGATCTCCCTGCTGATTCTGTCGATCTCCGCAGGCCGGCTGTCGATCTCTATACGGATTTTGCTCGCCGCCTCGTCCATCAGGTCAATTGCCTTGTCCGGCAAAAACCGGTCGCTGATATACCGGTCGGACAGGACAGCGCAGGCGATGAGCGCCGCGTCCGTGATGCGCACGCCGTGGTGGATCTCAAACCTCTCCTTCAGGCCGCGCAGTATCGAGATCGTGTCCTCAACCGTCGGCTGGTCTACAAGTATCTTTTGGAAACGCCGCTCAAGCGCCGCGTCCTTTTCTATGTGTTTCCGGTATTCGTCAAGCGTTGTCGCGCCGATGCAGTGCAGCTCTCCGCGCGCAAGCTTCGGCTTCAGCAGGTTGCCCGCGTCCATCGCCCCTTCCGCCTTGCCGGCGCCTACGATATTATGGATTTCGTCGATGAAGAGTATGATATTTCCGTCGGATTTTTCGATCTCGGCGAGCACGGCCTTCAGCCTTTCTTCGAACTCCCCGCGATATTTCGCTCCCGCGATCAGAGCGCCCATGTCGAGCGCGAATATCGTTTTGTCCTTGATACCCTCGGGAACGTCGCCTGCCAGAATTCGCTGCGCCAGGCCCTCAACAACCGCAGTCTTTCCAACCCCCGGGTCGCCGATCAGAACCGGATTGTTCTTTGTACGCCGCGAGAGAATCTGGATCGTATGCCTGATCTCCTCGTCCCGCCCTATGACAGGGTCGAGTTTCCCCTCCCTTGCGAGCTGGACAAGATCACGTCCATACTTGGTCAGCGCCTCGTAGCTGTCCTCAGGATTCTGCCCTGTGATACGCTGATTCCCGCGGACCGCCTCAAGCTGGGCGAGGAACGCCTCCTTTGTGATTCCATGCGTCCTGAATATTTTCGCCGACGGTGAACCGCTCTCGTCAAGCAGCGCGATATACAAGTGCTCAACGCTGAGAAAATCGTCACCCCACTGCTTGGCGATTTTTTCCGAGTCGCCGAGAAGCTTGCCCGCTCGCCGTGTCGGATATAGGCTGTCGTCCCCGCCGGCTACCTTCGGACGCTTGTCAAGCTCCGCTTCTACGTCACGCACAACAGCAGTCAGCCCGATCCCCATGAGGCCGAGCAGCCTCGGGATCAACCCGTCCTCCTGAAGCAGCAGCGCAAGATGGATGTGTTCACCATCAAGCTGCTGATGCCCCATCTGAATCGCAATATTCTGGCTTTCTGCAATCGCGCCCTGTGCGCTCTGCGTAAATTTTTCAAAGTTCATCGCACTCACCTCCGCATAATATACATACACTATACCACAAAATTAGCACTCTCGCAAGTAGAGTGCTAAAGAAGATAGCGGGGGAGCCAGGGGCTTTTATTGCTTGACTGAAACGAGTGGTTGGAGTTTAAGTGAAGCGAGCAAGAATTTTGGAGGCTCCAAACACCCCCGTAGACGAGCGTCCTTGGCGAGTGCAGTGGGGTTTTGGAGGACAAAATTCGCGAGTAGAACGTTACAAACTCCCCACGAAGTGCACAGCGCTATAAAAGCCCCTGGCGCCCCCAGTACTTTTGCTATACTTCCGCCAAGGTATCGAACTGGGCGTTGTAGAGTTCGGCGTAGAACCCGTTCGCCGCGAGCAGTTCCTCGTGCGTCCCCTGCTCGACGATGTCCCCCTCGTTCATAACGAGAATCACATCCGCGTTCCTGATCGTCGAAAGCCTGTGCGCGATGACGAAACTTGTACGCCCAAGCTTGAGGTTGTTCATTGCCTCCTGTATCTGCCCCTCTGTCCTTGTGTCGACAGAAGACGTCGCCTCGTCGAGGATCAGGATCGGGCTGTCCGCGAGAATGGCGCGCGCGATTGTGAGAAGCTGCTTCTGGCCGGCCGAGACATTGTCAGCCTCCTCAGTCAGCATCATATTGTATCCGTCCGGCAATGTCTTGACGAAGTGATGGATATGCGCCGCTTTTGCCGCGTTGATTGCTTCCTCGTCGGATGCGTCCGGCTTGCCATACTTGATATTCTCCATGATTGTACCCTTGAAGAGCCACGTATCCTGAAGCACCATGCCGTAGTTTCCGCGCAGGCTCGCGCGCCTGATTGTGCGGATGTCATGCCCGTCGACAATGATCGCCCCCGAGTCCACGTCGTAAAAACGCATCAGCAGTTTCACTAGCGTAGTCTTGCCCGCGCCCGTCGGCCCGACAATCGCGACCATGCTTCCCGGCTTCACCGTCTCCGTGAAGTCCTTGATGACCGTCTTCTCTGGCGAATAACCGAACCGCACATGATCGAAACTGACGCTCTCTATTTCGACCTCCGCCGCGTCTGGAGCATCCGGCACTTCCTCCGCCTCCCCGAGGAAAGCAAAAACGCGCTCCGCCGCAGCTGCCATGCTCTGGAGCTGATTGACAACCTGCGCCATCATTGTAATCGGCTGCGTAAAGTTCCGCACATACACGATGAAGGCCTGGATATCCCCTACCGTGATTGTCCCGCGAAAGGCTAGCATGCCGCCGAATATGGCGACGCCGACATAGCCGAGATTGCTTACGAAATTGATGATCGGGTGCATCATCCCCGCCAGGAACTGGCTCTTCCACGCCGACTGGTACAGAATGTCGTTCGTTTCGTTGAACTCTTTTATAGATTCTTCTTCGTGATTGAATATTTTAACTATATTATGCCCGGCCACATCCTCCTCGACCTGCCCGTTGACCTTGCCGAGATACTCCTGCTGCCTGAAGAAATGCTTCTGTGAAAACTTCATTATAAACGCTATGATCCCTATGGATATCGGCAGCATGACGAGCGCGATCAGCGTCATCAGCGGGCTGATTGTCAGCATCATAATCAGCGCGCCCGTGATATTCGTAATGCTCATGATCAGCTGCGTCACACTCTGCCCAAGCGACTGAGTCAGCGTATCGACGTCGTTGGTGATCCTCGAAAGCACGTCGCCGATGCTGTTGCTCTCAAAGTATTTCATAGGCATGCGGTGTATCTTCTCGCTGATTTGCCGCCTGAGGTCGTAGCCCGTCTTCTGCGTGATCGTGCTCATGATCCAGCCCTGAATCACCCCGAACCCGACCGCCGCCAAATACAGGATCAGCAGCGTAATCAGAATCGCAATGATCTTGTCAAAGTCGATAGCGCCGCCGGACGTATACTTTGAAACAAGCCCGTTGAACAGTTCGGTTATTGCGCCGGACATAACCTTTGGACCGTAAATATTAAACACTGACGAAAGCGCCGAAAACAGGCATACAAAAACAAGCGCAACCCGATATCTGCGCATATATACGAGCAGTTTTTTTATTGTCCCCTTAAAGTCCTTCGGCTTTTCGCCGGGCGCCATGCGCCCGCCAAAGCCACCCGGCCCGCGCCGCCTGCGCGGGGGAACTCCGTATTTACGATTTCTGTCTTCGTCGCTCATCTTTCTTTTCTGATACCTGCCGCCGCCCTTTTTCTCAAGCCGACAGCTCCTC